>Ga0209373_10000676_pt1 | contig 49797 bp, 38 predicted proteins | sample Higcelweek5metaG_FD_187173 | JGI IMG/M metagenome (GOLD analysis project Ga0209373, IMG submission 187173) | Freshwater pond sediment microbial communities from the University of Edinburgh, under environmental carbon perturbations - High... | ecosystem: Environmental > Aquatic > Freshwater >... | reverse complement strand
CAAAGCTTCCGTGGCCTCCACCATGCGCGCGGCGGAAAACTCCGCCACAATGCGTTCGCGGCAGGCCTCGCCCATGGCGCCGCCCACCTGCGCCGTGCGCGCAAGCATGGCCGCAAGCCCGGCGGCCAGCCCCACGGCATCGCCCGGCCGCGCCACCAGTCCTGTTCCGCCCAGCACCAGCGCCGCATCGCCCACATCCGTGGCCACACAGGGCACGCCGCAGGCCATGGCCTCGCCCAACACGTTGGAAAAGCCCTCGCCCGACGCCGAGCTGAGGCAGACGAGATCAAGAGCGTTATAGACAGCGGCCATGTCCGTCTGCTCACCAGCCCACACCAGCCGCCCGGCAAGTCCCAGGGACTCGGCCTTGTCCCGCAGGGATTCCGCATACGCGGCCGGGCCAGCGCCGACGCACACGAAGCGCGCCTCGGGCCGCTGCGTTGCAAGCCGGGCCGCGGCCTCCAGAAACACGCCATGGTCCTTCATGGGATCAAGCCGGGCCACGAGCCCGATAAGCCGATGTTCTTCGTCCGCGCCCCAGGCCCTGCGCAGGGTTGCGCCCAAGGCCTTGTCCGGGCGGTAGCGTTCCGTGTCGATGCCGTTTGGCACCACCACCGCGCGCGCGGCGGCAAAGCCCCGCCCCAGGCAGTGGCGCAGCCCGGCGCGGGAATTGGCGATAACGAGACCGGCGCGGCGGGAGAGCCGGGCTTCCAACGCCAGCAGCAGCCGCGCGGCGGGATCAAGCCCGGCCACGTTTGTGGCGCGCACCCCCAGCACGAGCGGCGTGGCAGGGAAGAACGGCGCCAGCAGTCCGCCCAGCACGCAACAACTGGGCAAAAAAGCGTAATGGACATGCGGGGCCGCGCGCCGCAGCAGCCCGGCAAGGGTCAGGGCCACGCGGGGGCTGTCCCAGCGCGAGGTCTTGTTCAACTCCACCAGACGGGCCTGGCCAAGGGATGCGGCAAGGGAGCCGCCCCGGCCAAGGGTCACGGCCAGCACCTCGTGCCCGCGCGCCGCCAGCCCGGAGGCCAGCGCCGCGAACTGGCGCTCGGCCCCGCCCGCGGCCAGGCTGGGTATGCTCAACAGAACGCGCATGGCTCCGGTCCTTGGGGCTCGGTAGGGCCAACGCGCTCAAACACGAACTCGTTGCACCCGGACTTGCCGCCCACGGTGCGCAGGGTGCGCAGTTCAAACCCGCGCGCCCGGCAAAAGTCGAACACCTGTTCCGGCGTGCTTGTTTCAAAGGGCCAGCCGCCCACCCAGTCCCGCACGTCGTGCCAAAAGTTCATGCCGCGCGGCAGGCCGGCGGTTTTGTGCCGGACCAGGGGATTGCGCCCGCGCAGCGCATCGGCCAGGGCCAGGGCCGCGCCCACGCCCAGGGCATACGCCGGGGCGATGAGCCAGTCTCCGGCCCAGGGCCAGCGGCAGGCCATGCGCTTCATGGCCCGGTGCAGGGGCGTGAAGAACGGCTGATGGTTGTACAGGGCAATGGCCAAAAGCCCGCCCGGAGCCACCAGCCGGGCCGCGTTGTCCACAGCCGCCCACTGGTCGCCGGTATGGTGCAGCACGCCCCAGGAGTAGACCACGTCGAACGCGCCCAGCTCCGTCAAAAACGCCCGGTCCAGCACCGAGCCGCGCAGCACGGTCCATTCCGGGTCGCCGGGGCGGAAGGTCTGACGCAGGCCCTCGGTGCAGGCCACGCTGTCCGGATCATAGTCGCAGGAGACCACAACAGCCCCCAACAACCGCGCCGCCAGGGAGAACAACCCCGAGCCGGAGCCCATGTCCAGCAGGCGCAGGCCGCAGAGATCGTCGCGTCCCAGCAGTCCGCGCAGTGATTCCACAGCCTGGCGCAGGCGCTCCGGGTTCAGCCGGGACAAAAAGGCCCGCCAGTTGGCCCCGAAGCCATAGCGCTCCCCGGCCCGCAACTCGTCGTCCCAGGAGCGCGTCATGGCGCGGCCTCGCCGGCCGCGGAGGCCGCGGCCTCATGCCCCAGCCAGGCCTGGAACATGAGCACGTCCCACAGGCAGTGGCACCAGTTGTCCTCGCCCGCCAGATACTCGCGCCACATGCGCGCCACGAAGTCCGCGTCGAGGATGCCTTGCCTGCGCAGGGCCGCGGGAGAAAGCAGATCCGCCGCCCAGGGCTTGAGCCCGCCCCGGAGCCACGCGGCCAGGGGCACGCCGAAGCCCATCTTGGGCCTGTCCACCAGGACCGGGGGCACATGGCGGTACAGCACCCGGCGCAGCAGCCATTTGCTTTGCCCCTGGCGCACCTTGAGGTGCATGGGCGTGCGCGCGGCATACTCCACCACGCGGTGGTCCAAAAGCGGCGTGCGCGCCTCCAGGCCAACGGCCATGCTGGCGCGGTCCACCTTGGTCAAGATGTCGTCGGGCAGGTAGTTCAAAATGTCCGCAAGGCTCATCCAGGCGCGGCGGGCGTCTGGCGTGTCGCCCAGGGGGCGCAGCAGCGCGGCGGCGTAGCCCGGCTCACGCGCGCCCGGCACCAGCGCGTTCGGTTCCTTCACGTGCGAGACGAAGTGCCGGTACAAGGCCTCGAAGCCGTCCACGCCCAGGGCGTCGAGCCGCCAGCGCAGCTTGTGCCCGCGCGGCAGCAGGCCCCACAGGGCCTTGGGCGGCAGGCGCAGCAGGGCGTAAGCAAGGCGGCGCAAGGGACCAGGCACGGCGGAAAGCAGCCGGTGCGCCCGCAGGCTCCAGGGGTAGCGCTCATAGCCGGAGAACAGCTCGTCGCCGCCGTCGCCGGAAAGGGCCACGGTGACGTGCTCCCGCGTCAGCCGACAAAGAATGGCCGTGGGAATCTGCGAGGAATCGGCAAAGGGCTCGTCCCACAGGCGCGGCAGGTCCGGCACGATGCCCAGCATGTCGCTTGCCGTCACGGTCAGCTCCGTGTGCGCGCAGCCCAAGTGCCGGGCTACGGCGCGGGCATGGGGCGCCTCGTTGAAGGCCGCCTCCGCAAAGCCGATGGAGAAGGTGCGCACCGGCTGCGCGCTCTGCTTCTGCATCAGCGCGGCCACCAGGCTGGAGTCCACGCCGCCGGAAAGGAACGCGCCAAGGGGCACGTCGGCCAGCATGCGCAGGCCCACGGCGTCGGTGAGCAGGCGCTCCAGGGCGTCCGTGGCCTCGCCCTCGTCGGCGGTGTACGGCTCGGCAAAGCCCTGCCGCCAGACGGCCTCGGCGTCCCAATAGCGCGTGCGCGTTTCGCCGCCGGGGCCGAAGGTGATGATCTCGCCCGGCAGGACCTTGCGCGCCTGGGCGTAAATGCTGTGCGGGGCCGGAATGTAGTTGTGCCGGAAAAACAGGGCCAGGGCGTCGCGGTCCAGGCCCGCGTCAAAGCCGGGGTGCCGCCGCAGGGCCTTGAGCTCCGACCCGAACAGGACGCCGCCGCCATTACCGCCGCTTGTGCCGCTGTCGAGACGGCCAAGATACAAAGGTTTGACGCCCAAACGGTCGCGCGCCAGGGAGAGGCTGCGCTCCCGGCGGTCCCACAAGGCCAGGGCGAACATGCCCACACAGCGCGAAAGCGCGCGCGCAAGGCCCCACTGCTCAATGGCCGCGAGGAGCACCTCCGTGTCCGAGCCGCCCCGGAAGGTGTGGCCGAGGGGGGCCAGCTCCTGGCGCAGGCGGGCGAAGTTGTACACCTCGCCGTTGTAGGAAAGCACGAAGCGGCCGGAGGCGGAGGCCATGGGCTGGCGTCCCAGGGGCGAGAGGTCGAGAATGGACAGCCGCCGGTGCCCCAGGCCGATGCCCGCCTCCGGGTCGGTCCACAGGCCGGCGTCGTCCGGGCCGCGATGGGCCAGGGTGGCGTTCATGGCCGCCAGGGGCGAGAGGTCGCCGCCGGGCGCGTATATTCCGCAAATGCCGCACATGCCCCGCGTCTCCTGCTGGTTATTCGCCCCGGGCCGGGCGTTGCCGAGTCTCACACAGGACGGGCGCGTTCTCAAGGCCGAAACGCGCGCTGGCAGTCATGCCCCGTCCCATCGTTCTCGCCTCGCGCGCCAGGCTGCGTCGTCCTGGCCCCCACCACAATGGCCCCATTCTTCTCGCCGTCTCGTCACGGCCCATTGTCCGAACCCATCGTGCTTGGCCGCATCCTCCGGGCACCACCGGCATGGTCAGCCTGGCCCACTGTCCAGACCTGCTGTCTAATCCATTATCCTGCATTGTCCTGGCCCGTTGTCCTGGCAGTATTCCGCTCGGCCTCACCGTCCAGGCCCTATTACCGCCCAAGACCGGGCCCACAGCCGGACGCGGACGCGGCAAACGCGCCGATGCCGCGACTGTTCTTGGTCCAAGCTGCCCTTGCCGACCCGGTCCTTGGCCGCCCGGTCATGAGCCGGATCTGTCATTACCGGCTCTGTCATTACCGGATTTGTCACTGCCGGATTTGCCGCCGCCAAGCCTGCCGCCCCCCGCACCATGACCGGCCTTGCGCGCCACGCAATACGCTACCGGAGAAGTCAGGCCGTTAGGCAGTTCGTCCTTGCACAGCCGCTCCAGCAGCCACACGCCCATGGACGAGCCCGCCAGCAGCCAGGTGAGTAGCCGATGGGCCACGGGCCGCGAAGCCCAGCGGGAAAGATTGACGACGCCAAGGTTCAGGGTGCCCAGGTGCCCCCAGGCCAGGGGCGTCAGCCCGCTTTCGCGGTGGGCGTGGGCAAGATCGTCCGGCGTCAGCGGCACATGCAAATCAAAGGTGCGCTTGTCCGCCACGCGCTGCAGCAGGCCGGTGAGCCCGCGCATGTTCGGCGCCAGGGTCAGCACCAGCCCGCCCGGTTTGGCCAGCCAGGCCAGGCGCTCCACCACGCCGCGCGTGGGGCTGAAGTGCTCCACCAGGCCCTGGCTGAACACGACATCCGCGCAGCCTTGCAGCTCCGGCGGCAGGGCGAAGAGATCGGCCCGCAAGATGCTCCCCGCGACCCCGGCCTTTTGCAGCACGGCCTTGGCCAGCCCGCAGCCCTGCTCGGAATAGTCCAGCCCCATGACGCGGTAACCGAAGCGCCGGGCGAACACCGGCAGCCAGGCCGAGGCTCCGCAGCCCGCCTCAAGAAAAATCTGGCCCGGCCGCGCCTGGGGCAGATGCTCCTGAAAAAACCGGCCCAGGCGCAGGTTCACGTGGTTGCGCAGGCTGGCGTCGTCCAGGTCCACCGGCTCCGGGGCCTCGCGCAGCCACACGTCCCGCCAATAGTCCGCACCGGCCTTGTCGTGCGTCGCGTTGCGCTCCGGCTCGCGCGTCATGCCGCGCCCCCGCCTTGCCTCGCCCGGAACTGGCGGCGCAGGGCCAAAAGGGAAATGCCCGCGCAGAGCGCGAACATGAGCGTTGAGGACACGGCGATGCCCGCCACGCCCATGACCCGGCTCAGGCCATAGCTGGTGCAGGCGTTGACCGCCACCAGCCCGGCCTGGAGCAGCAGCAGGAAGCGGAAGCACGACAAGGCCTGGAGCATGCGCTGAGTGACGATGCACAGCAGGTAGAACGGCAGCTGGGCGAAGTAGCAGGCCTGCACCACGGACACGAGCCCGGCCGCCTGGGCGTCGAAGCGCCCGCGCTGGAACAGCAGCGCCACAAGCAGCGGCGAGGCCAAGGCCCCGGCCAAGGCCAGGGGCGCGCACACGAGCAGCAGGCGCTTGACCACGCCCCGGCTGGCGCGGGCCAGCTCCCCGGCCGGAGCGCGGTGCGCCAGGCTGGTGAAGTAGGGCAGCAGCACAGTGGAGAGTGTCAATCCCAGCAAGGTGGCGAAGCCCGAGGGCAGCTTCCAGGCGTAGTTCAGGGCCGAAACCGCGCCTTCGCCCAGGGTGGAGGCGATGGCGTTGTCGATGAACGAGGACAGGGCCAGGGTGCTTGCGCCCAGGGCCAGCAGGGACCAGTCGCGCAGCAGGGGCCGCAGCGGCGCGGGCGGCAACGGGGAAACGGCCGCAGGCGTCACCGCGCGGCGGCCCGCAACAGCGCAGGCCGGACCGTCCGGCAAAGGATCGGCCCCGCCGAAGAAATCCGCCGCTCTCGGGGCATGAAGCAGGCCGGGCGCGCCGACATCTTTTGCAGCGTCGCTGTGCCCGAGGCTATGGTCAATGCTGTGCCCGTCGCTATGGCTGTCGCTGTGGCCGAGGCTGTCTTCGTCGCAGTATCCGGCCGCGCCAGGGCGCTCCGGCCGTTGCTCCGCGGGAGCCATCACGTTGCCGGGCAGGCCGCAGCAGGCCACAGGCCAGGCCCGGCGCAGCAACGCCAGCAGCATGCAGAACTCTAGCGCCGCGCCCGCGTCCACGCCCGCCACCAGAGCGTTGACGCCCAAAGCGCCGTGCGCCAGGGCGATGACCAGGATGGTCGCCAGCGCGCCCAGGGTGGTGGCCAGGGCCGGACCCTTGAACCCGCCTCGGTAATTCACGCTGGCCGCCAGGGTCTGCGACAGGCTGCCCAGCACGAACACGGGCAGCAACGCGGTCTGCATGGCCTTGACCAGCGCCAGGCGCTCCGGCTCCAGGGACGGGGCCAGCACACGCAGGGCCTGGACCGGCAGCAGGGCCAAAGCCAAGGCCGTGGCGAGCACCAGCAGCGCCTGGGCCAGCAGGGCGCGGCCCAGCAGACGCCGGGCAGGGCCGTGGTCCACGCGCCGCGTCTGCGCATCATGCTGTTTTAAATTTTGTTTCGCCGCGTCAGCATCCAACCCCTGCGGCTGGCCACCCGCCGCACCCCCGCGAGCCGAACTCTTGCCCAGGGCCGGAATGAGCGCCGAGGCGAAGGAGGCCCCGAACATGTTCACCAGAAGCGAAGGCAGGAGAAAGGCCAGCACGTAGGCGTCGAGCAACCCGCCCACGCCGAAGAGCGCGGCCACGAGCATCTCCTTGCCCAGGGCCACGGCCCGGCCCGCGCCGCTGAACAGGAACACGGCCAGGGTGTCGCGCGCAAGGCGCGAGGCGAACTCCGCGCGCAGCGTGCGCACAAATCCGCCGCTCACGGCAGCTCCGTGCGGGCAAGGGCGCGGCCCGCGCCGCGCACGGCGAAAAGATGCGTCCGCGTGCTCATGCCCTGTGGTACGGGAATTCCACCAGGACTTCAACGCCGGCCAGGCTCCGCAGGCTGGGCGAAGCCGCCGCCGCACCCTTGCCAGCCGCCGCGACCGGGCGTAAGGCCTGCCCATGCGAGCACATCTGTTCATCCCCTGTCTGGTGGAGGACTGCCACCCCGAGGCCGCCGAGGCCGTGGTGGAGGTTCTCGAACACCTGAATGTCGAGGCGCACCACCCCGCTGGGCAAACCTGCTGCGGCCAGCTGGCCTACAAGACCGGCGACCTCAAGAACGCGCGCGTTCTGGCGCGGCGGTATCTGGACATCTTCGCCGAGCCCGGCCCGGTGGTCTGTCCGTCCGGCTCCTGCGTGAAGATGGTCCGCACCTATCCGGAGCTTTTCGCCCCCGGCACAAGCGAGCACGCCCGCGCCCTGGACCTGGCCGCCCGGACCTTCGAGTTCTGCGAATTCGTCGTGGGCCTGCCCGGCGCGGACAAACTTGGCGCGCACCTCAAGACCCGCGCCTGCTATCACGGGTCCTGCCAATTGCAGGGCCAGACGCAGAACGGCGCAGAGGCCCCGCGCACGCTGCTGCGCGCCGTGCGCGGCCTGACCCTTGTGGAGGCCGAGCGGGCAGACCGCTGCTGCGGCTTCGGCGGCATCTTCAGCCTGCAGTTCACCTCTGTCTCAGAGGCGCTGGTGGAGGACAAGTGCCGCGAGATCCTGGCCCTGGAGCCGGAGATTCTGGTCAGCGCCGAGCCCAGCTGCCTCATGAACATCAGCGGCCATCTGGCGCGGCTGGGCAAGCCCCTGCCCGCCCTGCACGTGGCCCAGGTGCTTGCGGCCGGACTGAAGAAGGAGACCCCGCCGTGGAAGTGAACACCAAAAATTTCCGCTCCTTGAGCACGCGCGCCTGCCGCGACGCCACCTTGCGCGCCGTGCTGGACCACGCCACCCGGCACTTCCAGAACATCCGCAAGGCCTCCATGGATGTCTTCGCCGGACGCGAGGACCACTTCGCCAGGGCCAGGGCCGCGCGCCTCACCGCCCTTTCACGCCTGCCGGACCTGCTGGAGGAGCTGGAGAAGAACGCCACAGCCGCCGGAACAACCGTCCATTGGGCGGCGGACGCGGCCGAAGCCCGCTCCATCATCACGAACATCGCCAAAGAGGCCGGGGCCAAGGTCATCGTCAAGGGCAAGAGCATGATCACCGAGGAGATCGGCCTAAACCCCGCCCTGGAGGCCGCCGGCGCCGAGGTGTGGGAGACCGACCTGGGCGAGTTCATCGTGCAGTTGGCGGAGGAGCCGCCCTCGCACATCATCGCGCCCGCGCTGCACAAGTCCCGGCAAGACGTTGTGAAGCTCTTCGCCGAGAAGCTGAACCTGCACGGCGAGAGCATTCCCGAGCTGACCATGCTGGCCCGCCAGGCCCTGCGCGAAAAGTTCCTGGCCGCGGACATGGGCATAACCGGCGCCAACATGGCCGTGGCCGCAACAGGCAGCGTCGTGCTGGTGGAGAACGAGGGCAACATCCGCATGAGCACCACCTGCCCGCGCGTGCATGTGGCCGTCATGAGCCTGGAGAAGGTCGTGGCCGACATGGACGCCGTGGCCGACGTGCTGCGCGTGCTGCCCAGAAGCACCACGGGCCAGAAGATGTCCTCCTACGTGTCCGTGCTCACCGGGCCGCGCCAGCCGGGCGAGACCGACGGCGCGCAGGAGACGCACCTGGTGATTCTGGACAACGGCCGCTCCAAGATTTTGGCCGACCCCGTGCTGCGCGAGGCCCTGGCCTGCATCCGCTGCGGGGCCTGCCTCAACGTCTGCCCGGTCTATCAGACCATCGGCGGCCACGCCTACGGCTGGATCTACCCCGGCCCCATCGGCACGCTGTTGTCCTCGCTGCTCTTGCCCCACACGGAAACGCGCGACCTGCCCTTCGGCTGCACCTTGTGCGGCGCGTGCAAGCGCACCTGCCCGCTGTCCATTGACCACCCGAAGCTGATGATGGCCCTGCGCGAACGCGTAGCCGCCAGAAAGACGAACCATATGGGCGCGGCGCACGCGCTGCTGGCCCGGCACCCCCTGGCCTACCGCTTCGCCGTGGGCACTGCGCGCGCCGTGGACCCCCAGCTGGACCTTCTGCCCCGCCTGCCCGGCCTGCCCGGCCTGTCGGAATTCGTGGACTCGCGCCATCCGCCGGAGCTGAAGAAATCCTTCACCGCCCGCCGCCGCAAGGCCCAGGCCAAAAAGGAGCGTTCCTGATGACCGCCGCCGCCAGCAACAACGCCCGCGCCGCCATCCTCGCCACCCTGCGCCAAGGCTTGTCCGACGCGCCCTTCAGCGTGCCTGCCCCGCCAGCCCGGCCCGCCTCGATCCCTGTCGGCACGGACGCCTGGGAGCGGCTGGCCGCCGTGCTGGAGCCCCTGGGCGTGCGCCTGCGCCTGGCGGGCACCCGCGCAGAGGCCTGCGAACACGCGGCCGACATCGCCCGCGAACGCCAGGCCCGCACCTACATCCGCTGGGACGCGGCCCTCGACGGCCTCGGCCTGGACGAAGCTCTGAGCGGCCTGACCCGCGTAGCGCCGGGCCCCTGCAAGGACCTGGGACAGGTGGACCTGGGGCTTGCCCTGGCCCACGGCGCCCTTTTGGAATCAGGCAGCATGGTCCTTGTGGCCGCTGGCGGCCGCCCCCGCGCAGCCTCGCTGCTGCCGCCCGCAAGCGTCATCCTGGTGCCCAAGGCCGCGCTGCTGCCCGATGTCTCGCAGGTGCCGGCGCTGTTTGCCCAGCATGGCGCGGACGGACACCAGCCCTCCTGCCTGAACCTCGTCACCGGCCCCTCCAGCACGGCGGACATCGAGCTGGTGCTCGTGCGCGGCGTGCATGGCCCCGGCACCCTGGACATCATCGGCCTGGACTGGGACGAATAGCCTTTACCCCCCGCAAACCCAAGCGCCCCTGCCCACGTTGATGGACAGGGGCGCTTTGGCGTTGGCGCTTGTTGTGGCCGCCCGCTGCACACGCCGGGCAATGGATTTGAGAGGGGGCCGTCAGCTCGCGCCCGGGCCGGACGGTCCGCCCACGCGCAGTGACGCGTTCTGACACGGAGCGGCGCAGTTCGGCAAAGGCCACGGCCTGCGTCTGCGCCCACGGAAAGGGAGCGGGCGGCACACCGCAAGTCCGGGCTCATCCGCTGTGGCGGCGCGGGCAGGGGGCCGCGGCTGCGGCAAAACCGGGTGGCCAGATCAGACTGCCAAATCAGACTGCCAGCCCAGGCGGCCAGATCAGGTCACCGGGGCAGGTGCCCGCGCCATGCTGGCGGCCCCGTCCGGCCATGAAGCCGCATCAGGCTTTGCAGCCAGACCGGGCACACAGCCCAGACTGCCAGATCAGATAGCCGGGGCAAGCGGACGCGCCGGGCTGGCAACCCACCCTCGGCCACAGGGCCGCATCAGGCTTTGCGCGGCTGTCCATCCGGGAAAAAACGCCGCTCCCGCGCCACAAGCTCGCTCAAGGTGATGGCGTTGTAGACGCCCTCCAAAGCGACGCGGGCTTCGTCCCAAACGCTTTGGAACACGCAGCAGCCCTTGAGCGGGCACGGCTGCGGCGACTTCTCCCGGCAGTCCACCGGCGTCATGGGGCCGTTGTAGAAGCTCACTACCTGCCCCACGGTGATCTCGCCGCCGGGCCGGGCCAAGAAAAAACCGCCAGCCTTGCCCCGCCGCGAATCCACGAACCCGGCCTGTCGCAGCTCCAGCAATATGCCGTCCAAAAAGCGCTTGGGAATGGCCTGGGACCGGGCGATCTCGCCGGAGGCCAGCACAGGGTCGCCGGGGTTCAGCTCGGCCTGGCGGGCCAGCTCGAACAGGGCGCGCAGGGCGTACTGACAACGTTGGGTGAGCTGCATGGCGGCCTCCTAGCCTTTTCCCGAAGCGGCGCGCTGGAGCAGGCAGATGGCCATGTCCGCGCGGGTGTTGTAGTCCGCGTTCACCTGCTCGCCCGTGGCCGTGTCCACGGCGATGCGCTGCAGCACCACAATGCCGAGGTCGCGGCACAGGGCCTCGAAGTCCTTGATGCTGAAGAAGCGGATGGACGGCGAGGACCACCAGGGGAAGGGCAGCCCCTCCGTCACCGGCGAGGTGCCCTGCTCCGCCAGCTGGCGCACGGCCTCGGCATAGGCGAAGTTGGGGAAGCTGACGACACCGGTCTTGCCCACGCGCAACATCTCTTTGAGCACAAGATCCGGCCGGCGCATGGCCTGCAGGGTCTGGCTCAGCACCACCACGTCGAATTGGCCATCGGCGAAAACGCCCAGGCCCTTGTCCAGGTCGCGCTGCACCACGCGCAAGCCCTGCGCAACGCAGTCCACAATGGATTGCGGGTGCAGCTCCAAGCCGAGCAACGTTCCGCTGCCGCGCCGCCGCAACTGCGAAAGCAGCTGCCCCGAGCCGCAGCCCAGGTCCAGCACGCTCGCCCCCGGGGCCACAAGCTCGGAAATGCGCGCCAGGTCCAAACGGTTGTGGAAGAAGATGCTGCGGACGTTGGTCTCCTGGGCGCAGGTCTTTGCCCCCGCGGCCTGGTCCGGGGCGCAGCCGCTGCCGCCGTTGTCCAAAAAGCCCTGGATGAGCGGGCCGTACACCGGCAAATCGTTTTCCAGCAAGAAGGCGTCGTGGCCGCAGTCGCTGTCCACCTCAAGGGCGCTCACGTCCTTGCCCGCGGCCATGAGGGCGTCGACCATGCTGCGGCTGTGCGCCGGGGGGAACAGCCAGTCCGTGCGGAAGCTGGCCACCAGCACGCGGCTTTCGATGCGCGCGAGGGCGACCTCCAGGCTGTCGTAGTCGCGCCCGAGGTTGAACTGGTCCATGGCCAAAGAGAGCGCAACATAGCTGTTGGCGTCGAAGCGCTCCACAAAGCGCCCGCCCTGGTAGGCGAGGTAGGAGCCCACGCTGAACTCCTTCTCGTAGGCGTAGGCCACATCGCGCGGGTGCTCGCGGTCCGGGTCGAACTTGCGCGACATGGTGCGGTCGGACAAGTACGTCACGTGGCCGATCATGCGCGCGATGGCCAGGCCGTCGTCGGGCTTGCGATCCTGGTCGTAGTATTGCCCGTTGTTGTAGTTGGGGTCCTTGAAGATGGCGTTACGGCCCACGATGTCGAAGGCCAGGGCCTGGCTGGAGAGCCGGTGCGTGGTGGCCAGCAGCACGGCCGAACCCACGCGCTCCGGGTGCCGCACGGCCCAGGTGAGCGCCATCATGCCGCCCATGGACCCGCCGATGACGGCGTACAGCTTGGCCACGCCCAAATGGTCGAGCAGACGCCGCTGCACCTCCACCATGTCCTCGATGGCGATGCGCGGGAAGTCGCCGCCATAGGGGCGGCCCGTCTGCGGATCGAGGCTGGCCGGTCCGGTGGTGCCCCGGCAGCCGCCCAACACGTTGGCGCAGATGACGAAGTGCCGGTCCGTGTCCACGGCCTTGCCCGGACCGACGACGATGTCCCACCAGCCCGGCGCGTCGTCTTCACCGTGTCGGGCCACGTGCGAGTCGCCCGAGAGGGCATGGCAGACATACACCGCGTTGTCGCGCGCGGCGTTGAGCTCCCCGTAGGTCTCGTAGCAGACCGTGACCTCCGGCAGCACGCCGCCCAGGCGCAGGCGCAACGGACCGGCAAGGGTTACGCTCTTGGCGTGGGGCAGGTCGCCCGCGCCCCTGGCGGCGTCGCTGGAGCCGAAGTCCGGGTCGCTCACCGGGCCTCCTTGCCGGCGTTGCCGCAAGCGCCGCCGCAATCCACGGCCTTGCGCAAGGCCTGGTCCAAGTCGGCCAGAATGTCCTCCAGATCCTCCAGACCCACGCTCAGACGGATGAACTCCGGCGTGACCCCGGCGGCCAGCTGCTCCTCTGCGGACAGCTGCTGGTGGGTTGTGGTGGCGGGCTGGATGACCAGGGTCTTGGCGTCGCCGATGTTCGCCAAGTGCTTGGCCAGGCGCACGTTGTCGATGAAGATGCGGCCGGACTCCTTGCCGCCCTTGATGCCGAAGCCCATGATGGCCCCGGCTCCCTTGGGCAAATACTTTTGCGCGTTGGCGTGGTCCGGGTGTCCGGGCAGGCCGGGATAGTTCACCCAGGCCACGGCCGGGTGCGCCTCCAGCCACTTGGCCACGGCCAGGGCGTTTTCGCAGTGGCGGGGCATGCGCAGGTGCAGGGTCTCCAGTCCCAGCAGAAACAGGAAGGCCGCGAAGGGGCTCATGCAGGCGCCGGTGTCGCGCAGGTGGTGGGTGCGCATGTGGACGATGTAGGCCAGGTTGCCCAGGGGCTTGAGGGCCTCCGTGAACACCAGGCCGTGGTAGGAGGGGTCCGGCGCGGCGAAGTCCGGCCAGCGCGCGGGGTCCGCCGCCCACTGGAAGGTGCCCAGATCCACAACCGCGCCGCCCACGTGCACGCCGTGCCCGCCGATGAACTTGGTGGTGGAGTAGACTACGATGTCCACGCCGTGCTCAACGGGCCTGAGCAGCATGGGCGTGGTCACGGTGTTGTCCATGATGACCGGGATGCCGAGCTTGTGCGCGGCATCGGTGATGGCGCGGAAGTCAGGCACGTCGTTCTTCGGGTTGCCCACGCTTTCCAGATAGACGCAGCGGGTGTTCCCGTCCGCCAGGGCGGCTATCTGCTCCGGGTTCGCGGTATCGAAGAACCGCGCCTCGATGCCATACTTCTTGAAGGTTTGGCCAAACAGGGTCGTTGTGCCGCCATACAGGCTCTTGGAGGTCAAAAAATTCTGCCCCGCATGCGTCAGGGTGAGCACCGCGGCGCTGATGGCCGCCTGTCCGCTGGCGAAGCAGAGCGCGCCCACGCCGCCTTCCAGCGCCGCCAGGCGTTTTTCCAGCACGTCCGTGGTGGGATTGGTCAAGCGGGAGTAAATGTTGCCCGGCTCTTTGAGGGCGAAGAGGTCGGCGGCATGCTCCGTGCTGGTGAAATTGTACGACGCCGTGGCGTAAATGGGCACAGCGCAGGCGTGGGTGGCGGAATCGTCGCCCTGTCCGGCGTGCAGCGCCAATGTCCCAAGACCCTTGATTTTCAGCTGTTCTGCCATTTCAATACTCCTTTGGTTCGCGCACATAAACACTACTAATTTGATGCATTTATTCCCGCAGGCAGCGTCTGTCAACGCGAATTATTCCTGCTCCGCGCACAGGGCGGTGTCCGTACATGTCACGACCCGCCGCGGAAAGAAGAGTCCAAAGCCTGTGCCGAAGCGATCAAGGGCAGATGCCTTTCCACGGCCAAGCGGCCCCGCAAACAGCAGGGCGCAGCCTCGGCCCTCCCTACACCATCGGCCCGGCTAAGGGACCTCAGGCTGCGATGGTCGCAGAGCGCCAGCCCAGCTCACGGGCGGGCAAATCCCGCCACCCTTGCCGGGGCTCCAGCGCGGAGCGCACCCGGCCCTTGGGCTTGTACGTGGCGGGCTCGGTCACATTGATGACCACGCGCGGCCCGGCAAGAGTGTCGGCCGGGGGGGCCACGGCGCCAAGCTGAGCAAGGTGCTCGGCCAAAACGTCGTGCTCCAGAAATCCCGTGTCCACGCGCCCAGAGGGGAGGTTCTTCAACATGTCCAGGCCATCGCCGCCGCCAGCCAAAAAGTTGTTGGTCACCAGCCGGTAGGTGGCGTGGGGGTCAAGCGGCGCAAGCGTTCCGTCGGCCTTGCGCAAAAACAGGCCGTCCACGCGCTGGCCCGCGGGCCGCAGGGGATGGACGACATAGACGAAGCCGGCCGGGTGGAGCACCGGCATGCGGCGCAGATCACCCTGGTGCGGCCGCACGGCGATGCGGAACTCCACGGCCTGCTCCAGCGCCTCCTTGAGCTGCGCGCCGGTGATGTCCAACGCCACCAGCGTGTTGCCGAAGGGCGCCACACCCATGATCATGCCCAGGGTCAGCTCCCCGGCAAAGAGGTCGCGCCGCACCCCGCCAGCGCCCACTAGAGCGATTTGCGCGCCCGGCACCTTGGCCAGGTAGGCGTCGGCCAGCAGCGGACCGGGGTCCGTGGCCGTGCCCCGGATGAGATCGACCGTGGCGCGCGCGCCGATGGGCGCGTTTTGCATGGCCGCCACCTTGGCCGCATAGGGCGCAAGCTTGCGCAGCATGGCCGGGTCCTCGGGGTATATTTTCGCCACGCCCGAAGCCTTGAGCCGGGCCAGAATCTCCGCCTGTTCCGGAGAATTTTTGTCCACGGCCGCAGTCCCCATGCGGAAGCTGTCGCCGGGCAGCAGGGTCGGCGCGGCGGCGAATCCGGCCACATGCCCCCCGGCGTCGAAACGCACCGTGAGCACGCCCAGCTCCTCGCCCCACTTCCAGGTCTGGACCACAAGCACGGGGCCATCCGGTCCCAGCACCCGCGTGGGGTAGGGCCCGGCCGGGGTCAGCCCCAGGCCGCCCAGGGCCGCCGCGTCGCCAAGCAACGTGTGGCTGTGCCCGCCCACAATCACATCGATGCCGGGCACGTTGCGCGCCAGCTCCAGGTCCGCCTCATAGCCGTTGTGAGAGAGCACAACAATCTTGTTGATGTTCTGCGCCTTCAGCTCGCGCACCAGCACGGCCAGAACCGATGCGGGCTCGCTGAAGCGCACGCGCCCCACGTCCCTGGTCATCAATGGCGTGGCTGGCGTGGTGGAGCCGATGATGGCCACGCGCTCGGCCCCGAACTGGCGCACCACGTAGGGCAGCACCCTGCTCTTGAGCGTGGGTTCGGCGGAGACGTCGACATTGGCCGAAAGGATGGGAAAGCGGGCCACCGCCAGCATGCGGCCCAGGCTGGCCGGGCCCTTGTCGAACTCATGGTTGCCCAAGGCCATGGCGTCAATGCCCAGGGCGTTCAGGAAGTCGAACTCGGCCGCGCCCTCGAACACGTTGAAGTACAGGGTGCCCTGCACGGCGTCGCCGGCGTGGAGCGTCAACACGTTGGCCTCGCGCGCGCGGATGTCGTCCAGGGCGGTTTTGAGCCGGGCCATGCCGCCCAGTTTGGCGCGGAAGACTTGCCCGCCCGCGTCCATGGGCAGAGTCAGATTCTCGTCGGCGGGCTCCAGGGCGGAGTGGGTGTCGTTCACGTGGGCGATGGTCAGGGTCAGCGGCTGGGGCGCGCGGCCCGCGCAGGCAGCAAGCGCCGCCGCAAGGGCAAGGGCGAGGCAGAGGGCGGCGAAGGGTCGGAACCGGGACAAGCGCATAAACGTGCTCCTTGGCGTGCGGAATTATGGCGCTGGCAGGGCGCGAAAGGCGGCAACGGCGCGGAGCGCACGAGGCCCAGGCGCCTTTCAAAGCGGACGCCAGGCTTGGGGAAAGCCCGCGCAATGTGCAGTCTGTGGCTTAAACCAATACCGCGCAAAATTATAGATGCTGCGGCAGAGGCTTCCGCCCGCGGCGCGCAGCCGCGAGCGCGGAACGTGCGGCCCCCTGAAACGACAAAGGCCGCCCAAGGAAGCGGCCTGTCGCGTGCGCTGTGTGTTCTGCAAGCCCGGCCGCGGCGCGCGCCGCGGGAAGCGGCCTAGCCTAGCGCTTCAGGGCGGAAAGCAGGTCGGAGACCGAGCGGGAAACGGTGGCGCAGGAGGCCTCGATCATGGCGTTGACCACGGAATGGGGCGTGTCCCCGGACTGGCGCGAGTCTGTGCGGATGCCGTGGACCGGCTTGCCCTTGGCGTGGGCGTAGCCGATCTCCCAGGCTGTGCCGTCGTCCACCTGGGTGCCGTCGATCCAGGCCACCACGAGGGACGACTTGTCCAGGGCCTCGCGGCAGCGCTCCATGATGCGCCGGGGCGCGATGGGCCCCCAGGTGGAGATCTGGCCGTCCTTGAAAAGCTCAAAGGGCCAGCACACCTCATAACCATGCTCCAGCAACGAAGCTTTGACACCCCGGAGCCAAGACTGTTCCGCCTGCGTGAAGAGTGGACCTGCGAGATATATCATGGCGGCATGGTAGCCAAAAACGGCCGGAAAGAAAAGACGCCAGCCTGGTCAAAGCCCCCGGTGCGTCGCCGGGAAATCGTCCCGCATGGCCGGGAAACCCCGCTGGGGGCTCGCTCCCCGGCTTCGGTCCCGCTGCGAAAAATTATCGCCGGATTCGCAAGGGCCCGCTGTCCCGGTCGCCTGTCCCGGCCGCCTGCCCCGGCCGCCTGCCCCGGCCGCCTGTCCTGGTCGCCTGTCCCGGCCGCCTGTCCTGGCTTGCGCCGCCGCTGCGGGGCAATGCTCAGCAATTCACCTGCCTGATGGTGCTTCCGGCCTTGGAGGGCAGCACGTCGATGCGCGCATCGATGCGCTCCTTGAGCTCGCCCACGTGGGAGATGATGCCGATGAGCCGGCCCGCGTCGTTCAGCTCCATGAGGGTGTTCAGTGCATCCTCCAGGGTCTCGCCGTCCAGGGAGCCGAAGCCCTCGTCGATGAAGATGCAGTCCAGGCGCCGCCCGCCCTGCTGGGCCATGACCACGTCGGACAGGCCGAGGGCCAGGGCCAGGGCGGCCAGGAAGGACTCGCCGCCGGAAAGGGTGGAGGCCGGGCGCGTTTCGCCGATGAAGGCGTCGGTCACGTCCAGGTCCAGGCCGCCGGTGCTCCGGCCGTCGCGGGCCGCGTCCGCCCGCACCAGATGATACCGCCCCCGGCTCATGCGCGAGAGCCGCTCCGAGGCGGCGCGGGCCACTTCCTCGAACAACGCGGCCAAAACATAGCGCTGCAGGGTCATGCGCAGGGGGTTGTCGCCCCCGGCCAGCTTGGCCAGTCTGCCCACGACGCTGTAGCTGGCCTCCAGCTCCTTGCTGCGCGCCGCTTTTTCGCCAATGGCCCGCAACGCCTCCAGCAAGCCCTCCTGCCGGGTGCCCAGCTCGCCGAGGTCGTGGTTCAAACGGTCCACAACCGCAGCCGCAGCCTGCTGCGCAGCCACAATCCCGACCAGATCCGGCCGCGTCTTCTCCGCGCAGGCGGCCTCGGCCCGGGCGGACCTGTCTTTGGCCGCGGCCAGGGACTCGTGGAACGTCGCCACCTCTTGGCGCAGGGATTCGGCCCTGGCGCGGGGCAGCTTGGCCTCGCGGTACTCCTGCGGCGTATGGAAGCCATCAGTAAGCAGCCGCAGGTCAAAGGTCCGGCGCTGCTCCGCCAATTGCAGGGCCGCCGCCTGCGCCACCTGCGACAGGCTCTCGCGCTGGCCCTGGCGCGTGCCCAGCTGCGACTCCAGCCCGGTGAGCGCCTGCTGGGCCGCCTGGAAATTCCGCTCCGCCACGGGGATCAACCGCGCCAGTTCCTCCAGCCGGAGCCGCACGCCCGCCGCGTCGGCATCGCCCGCGCCGGTCTCGGCCCGGGCCACAAGCGCCTGGACCGTGGCCTGCGCCGAGGCCGCACCGGCCCGCGCCTGCTCCGCCGCCGCCTGCCGCGCCAAAAGCTCCCGCCGCGTTGCGGCAAGGGTCTCGCGCTCCTGCTTGCAGCGGGCAAGCTGTTCGCCCTGCGCGGCCGCAAGGGCCAAAGCTGTTTTGGCCTCCCGCACCCTGGCGGCAAGGTCCGCAGCCGGAGTCTGGGCTTCCTCGCCCAGGGCGGCGCGGCAATGCTCCAGGCCGCCCGCAAGCCCGGCGAGCCCGGTGCGCGCTTCCTCCACAACCTTGCGGACCTGCTCCAGGTCCAGTTCGGCGACGTCCTCCTGGCGCTCGGCCCGGTCCAGGTCCTCCGGCGCGGGCACGTTTCCGGCGTTCGCCGCCGGATGCGCCCCCTGATACGGGTGGTCCGTGGCGCCGCACACCGGACAAGGCTCGCCCTCGGCCAGGTCCGCCGCAAGCAGCAGCGCCTGCCCGTCCAGCAGGGCCTGCTGCATGTTTTGGCGCGTCTGCCGGGCCGTGGCGTAATCCGACTCGCGCAGCGCCGCCTGTTCTTCCGCCGCCGCCAGCGCCGTTTGCGCCTTGGCCTGATCGCGCAGAAGGGTCTCCAGCTGCGTGCGCAACTGCGCCAGACCCTCCAGGCGCTTGATGTCCATGTCCAGCCGGGCCACGTCTCCCGCTTGCAGCGACAGGCTCTCGATCTCCGCCGAGAGCTCCGCCAGGCGTTGGTCACTGGCCGCAAGCAGCACTGCCGCCTGCTCCACCTGGACGCGGGCTTTGCCCTCGTCCGCCCCGGCCTGGGCCAGGGTCTTTCGCGCCGCGTCGCGCTCCTGCAAAAGCTTCAGCTGCGCCGAAAGGCGCTCCTGCTCGGCCGCGTACGCGGGAGTCTTGTCCCGCTCCTGGCGGGCCAGCTCCAGTGCGGCCTGGGCCTGCGTCTTCTGGCTGGCCAAGGTCTCGATGGACACGGCAAGGGCGCGCAGCTCGGCCTCGCTGTCCTTTGCCGCCTGTTCGCCCCGCAGAATGGCCGCCTCAAGATCCGCGTGCTCCAAAGCCTTAAAGGCGCGTTCCGCCCGGAGGGCCTGGGCATCCATGGCGGCGGATCCGGCCCGCAGCCGCTCCAGCGCCGCGCTGGCCTGTTCGCGCTCCACAAAATCCTTGTCCACAGCCTGGGCTTGGGCTGCTGTGGCCTGGGCTTCGGCCAGGCGCACGCGCGCGCCGGAAAGTTCGGCTTGGCGCTCCTGGCGCAGGGCCTTGGCCTCGGCCAGGCGCGACTCCAAGTCCTCCACGCCAGCCGCGCCCTTGGCCGAGAGGATGGCCTCCATGCCGGTGCGCAGGGCGGTGAGCTGGTCAAACAGCGCAGTGCGGCGGCGCTTCAGGGCCTCCTCGGCCAGCTTGTACTTCTCGGTGCCGAAGAGCTTCTGCAGGATCTTCTCCTTCTCGTCGCTCTTGGCCAGCAGCAGCCTGCGGAACTCGCCCTGGGGCAGCACCATCACCTGGCGGAACTGCTCGCAGGTGAAGCCCACGAGCTCCTCCACGCGGGCGTCCACCTCACCCACCTTGGACAGCCGCTCGCCCAGCACCTGGCCGTCGGCGTCCACCTCGTAGAACTCCACGCGGTGCTGGCGCTCCACCATCTTGCCGCGCGAGTGCACGAACTGCGTGGGCTTGCGCTCGATGAAGAAGCAGCGCGCCCCGATCTGGAAACGCAGGCCCACCGAGCATTCGGCCTCCGGCCTGGCCCACTGCGAGCGCAGAAAGCGGTCGTTCTGCTTCTCCCGCGCCTCGCCGCTGGCCTTGCCGTAAAGGGCGAAGCACAGGCCGTCCAAAAGCGAGGTTTTGCCCGCGCCCGTGGGCCCGTTGATGAGCAAGAAGGGGTTGGTGCCGGTGCGGGTGAAGTCCACGGACTGCTCCCCGGCAAAGGGGCCAAAGGCCCGCAGGGTCAAGATCAGCGGCTTCACGACAGGCCCCCTTGGCCGGACGCGGCATGCTCCGACTGACTCGCCGTATCGGCGGAGCTTGCCGGGCTCGCGGGCTCCGCGCCCTCGGCCTGGAGCATCTCCTCCACCACGGCGCGCAACACGTCCTCCTCGCCGGGCTCCAGCTCGGCATCGGTCACGTGGCGGAAAAAGGCCCGGGCGATCTCCCACTCGGTCTTGCCGCGCACCTCGATGCCGCCAGCCCCGTCCTCGGTCTGTCCGGCCGCCTGGTACGCCGCGCGGGTGATGTTCAGCACATTGGGGTAGGCGTCGCGCAGCTTGGACGCGTAGTCGAAGAGCGCGCCCTTGTCCGTCAGCTCGATCCACAGGTAGTCGTCCCGGCCCGCGTCCGCCGCGGCCACGGCCAGCAGCGCGTCCAGCTCGCCGGAGATCCGGCGCATGTCGTGCCGGGGCGAGAGCGGCAACAGCTCCCGCGTGAAGCTGCCGTCGGCCGCGAGGTCGTACAGCGCGGCGCTTTTGACGTGCCCGGCCTCGGAAAAGGAATATTTGAGGGGGCTGCCCGCGTAAAACACGGTCTCGGCCACTTTTTGCGGCCGGTGCAGGTGCCCCAGCAGCGCGAGGCTGAAGCGCCCGAAGTGCGCGGGCTCCACATGGCACGACCCGCCGATGGACAGGGGGCGTTCGGAGTCGCAGGCGTCGCCGCCAAGGGTGAAGCAGTGGGCCAGGCACACGCTGCGGCCCGCGCATTCCGGCAGCCCGGCCATGACGCGGCCCAGGGCCTCGTTGAAATCGCCCGTGGCCAGGTCGTCCTCGGCGCGTTTGAGCATCACCGGGGTCACGTACGGCAGTGGGAAAAACGTCACCGGACCATGGGCGTCGTCCAGCGTCACCGGGACGATGTCTCCCGGCAGGCCGGGCGCGATGAACAGGCCCCGGCCGCTCAAAAGCCTGCTGCCGAAGGAGAGGCGCTCCGGGCTGTCGTGGTTGCCGGGGGTGAGCACCACGCGCACGCCGAGGTCGAGCACCAGGCGGGACAGGAAGCCGTCCATGAGCTGCGTGGCGGCCACGGGGGGAATGGCGCGGTCGTACACGTCGCCGCTGATGGCCACGACATCGACGCGGCTCTCGCGGACCATCGCCAGGACCTGCTCCAGCACGTGGGCCTGGTCGTCGGTCATGGCGACCTCGTGGACCAGCTTGCCCAGGTGCAGATCGGCCAAGTGGAGAATGCGCAAGGGGGAGGCTCCTTCTCAAGATCGTGCCGGCCGAAAGTGGCCCGAAGCGAGCCTAACCGACCACAGGGGCCTGTTGCAATCGATTGCGCGAACCCGCCCCGGCGTTCCTCCCTGTGCGCAGGTTTAATTCAGGGGCGGGACGGTCAGCCCCTTCTTCATGACGACCTGGCGCATGGCAGCCAAGAGCATCGGTGGTACTCTCCACCACGCGAACACTCCTCTTCAAAATCACTTGATCTGCTCAGTTTAGAAACGGAAACATCTCATTCAAATGCAGACGTTGACGCCAATTGTCTTGCTCCTTCGGTTTTAAGTAATCCACCGGCGTCGCATCAAGGACACTTGGACGAACAATAGGAACACATGGTGCAGGAGTACACCTTTTGCAATCTGTTGAAATATCGAAATGTACACCATGCTTTTCCAAGAAATCAACACATCTCCAAAAATACATGTATTGTTTGTCGTTACTATTTCTTGGGAGATTGTCCCTATGTATTTTATTTTGCATTTTATCAACTAAACTTTTTATATATCCATTCCCTGAGTGGGTATAATCAACTCCCTTTTCAAGCATGAACAAAACAAGTTCATAATTCACGTTATTTGCTGCCTCATGAATTAGCGAGTACGTAGCCGTGAGGTCATCAATTCGATAATCAATTTGTGCACCTGCGTTGTACAATACAATAAAGGCCTCTTGCTGATCTGTTGCTAAAGCTTCACTGATTGGACGTCCGGTAACCGGGAACTGGAGGTTTGGATTGCCTTTGCCTATCTCAAGGCACATTCTCAAATACTCAGGCCCAATCCGATATGTGTTTCTTGTCACATAATGCAGGAGCGAGTACGGCGACTTTCGCTCTCCAACCGGCGAGGAGTTATCAATCCATACCCTGTTGGGGTCGGCCCCACGTTCCAGCAGGCGGCGAAACCCCTTCTCGTTGGGATGTATGACCACCCACACTGGGACAGTCCAACCATACACACCAGAGGCATTCGGGTCCGCTCCTGCGTCGATCAACTGGTCGATTTTCTTGACATCACCTTTTCCTGCGGCCGTAGCCAAAGCTTGCGCCTGTGGATTTCCAGGGAACAACTCGGAAACGTCCCAATCTGTAAGTAGCCTCTTGTTACGTAAATACTCGGCTTCAGAGCGATCGAGCTTGTCAAACAGGACATCGTATTCCGTGCGTGCGCAACCGCAGAAGAGAAGCGAGGCGAACACCAAGGCAAAGACAGGGAGCAGTTGACGCATGGGGCTTTCCTCTAGTTCATCGGCAGCACGGTGAAACCCTTCTTCATGACAATTTGTCGCATTCCTGCAAGGGCCTTGGCGCGGTAGGAGCTGGCCGTGGCGGCGTCGACGGAGCGCCATGTCTCGCGGACCGTCACGATGGTATCCAGGAACCGGCCGATGTACACGACGCCTTCCGGGCCAGAGGCGTCCGCGCTGGCAAAGTGCAGGATCTTGTGGTCTTGCGTGCTCTCTTCGGTGACGATGGTCGCGCTTTTGCCGAGGCCCTTGCGCATCGTCTCCAGCGCCATGCGCGCGGCTTCGTCAAGGCTCGTGCCCGGCGTGTAGGTCGTCATGACGGTGTAGACGGATTTCCAGTCGCTCTCTGTCTGGTTCAGCGGCAGGTAGTCGAGAATGATCGTCCCGGCCTTTTGCTGTTGTCGGCTCTGCACGTTCTCGCGGGTCTCCGGCGTATCCGCCCAGACGGGCAACGGATAGGTCAGGTTTACTTGCTGCATCAGCATGTTGATGTTCTTCGGCAATGCGGCTGCCTGCCCCGCAGCGGTATTCAGCGATTCCGGCGGGGTGGTGTCGAGCACAGCGGGCGGCGAGTAAATGCCATGATTGAATGTCATCCCGCGTTCCTCAAGGAACTTCACACAACGCCAAAACCACATGTATTGTGGATTTGTTTTATCTCCTGCAAAGCCACGATCGAGGTCTGACTGTACACTTGTGTGCATATCAACGCCATGCCCCTTTGCAGATGTATAATGAACACCTTTGTGAAGCATAAACAGCAAAATATCATAATTACAACTTGCGGATGCTTGATCTGCAAGAGAATCTGTACTGTATGGATCTCGTATCTTGTAGTCAAGTTCTGCTCCGGCATTATAGAGCACCCAAAATGCTTGCGAACTGTAATTCCGAACAGCTACCACTATTGGCCTTTCCCTATGATCCGGCGGTTCAAGATTCGGATTCCCTTTCCCAATCTCCAGGCACATTTTAAGGTAGTCTGTTCCAAGCTTATCAGACCAAATAGCGGCCCAATGCAACAGCGATGACTGTGCCTTATTCTTTTCATACCAGATCCTGTTGGGATCAGCTCCGCGCTCGAGCAACCGCTGGAACCCGGCCTTGTTCGGGTGGTACAGCACCCAACCGGGCACGGTCATGCCATATGTGCCGATGGCGTTTGGGTCCGCCCCTGCGTCGATGAGCCGGTCGATTTCCTTAATGTCGCCTTTGCTGGCCGCCTTGACCAACGCCTGCGCTTGCGGGTTGTCCGGATACATCTCCGCAGGGCTCATATAAATCGCCGGCGTCGGGCCCTTGGGTGCCTGCTCCGCCGCACGCTCGAGTCTGGCGATGTCAGGGTCTGAGCTATAGAATGTGCAGGCGGATACCAGCAACGCGGCAAACACCAAGGCAAAGGCGGGGAGCAGTTGACGCATGGGGCTTTCCTCTAGTTCATTGGCAGGACGGTCAGCCCCTTCTTCATGACAACCTGGCGCATTCCGGCAAGGGCCTTGGCGCGGTAGGCGCTGGCCGTGGCGGCGTCGACGGAGCGCCAAACCTCGCGCACGGTCACGATGGTATCTTTGAACCTGCCGAGGTAGACGAGGCCTTCTGTCTTGGCCGCATCCCCGATGACAAAACTCAGAAGACAATGGTCGGAAGCTCTTTCCTCGGTCGTCACGCTCACGCCCGCGCCCAGGGTTTTGCGCAGCATTTGTTCAGTCTCGTCCAGGGTAGTGCCCGGCGTGTAGGCCGAACTGATGGTATAGCTGACCTTCCAGTTGCTCTCCGTCTGGTCCTTGGGAAGGTATTCGATGATGATGATGCCGGTCTTCTGCCGCTGCCGGCTCTTCACGTTTTCGCGAGTCTCCGGCGTGTCTGCCCACACGGGCAGCGGGGAGGTCAGGTTCACCTCCTGCATCATCCAGCTCAGGTTCTTTGGCGGTTCCTGAACCGGGGCGGGAAGCGCGTGAAAGGGGTCCGGCGCGGTGGTGTCCAGCACCGCCGGACGAATGGCGGGCTCTCTTCCCTTGTCCGGCGTGTAGTCGAACACCATGCCATGGCGTTCCAACCAATCAACGCAGCGCCAAAACCACATGTATTCCGGAAATGTTGGGGTGCTTGGGATGGTTGAGTATTTCAATGCCAATTGCATCGCATCATGGAGACTCTTAACTCCGACCTTGCCCCTGTGATTGTAATTGACACCGTGCTCCAACATGAAGAGCGTTAGTGGAAAATTTTCGCTCATGGCTGCGTGCTGAACAAGAGAATATCCACTAAAACCCGTCGACGAGTAATCGATAATCGCCCCAGCATTGTAGAGCAGGGCAAAGGCCTCCTCTCGCCCTGGTTGCACCGCCATGGCGATCACTCTGTCGTTTTTGTCAGGCGGCTCCAGGTTGGGGTCGCCTTTGCCTATCTCCAGGCACATCCGCAGGTAGTCTACTCCGATAATGGGAGAGAGTTCTGCTGCCTTATGCATGAGGGACCCCTGAGCAGACTGCTGCGGCCAGATTTTATTCGGGTCGGCCCCACGCTCTAGCAGACGTCGGAATCCAGCCTTATTCTGGTGGTACAGAACCCAGCCGGGCACCGTCATGCCAAAGGTCTCCACGACGTTCGGGTCCGCCCCGGCAAAGGTCCCCACGGCGTTCGGGTCCGCCCCGGCGTCTATCAGTCGGTCAATCTCCTTCACGTCGCCATCGATGGCCGCCGTGACCAGCGCCTGCGCCTTCGGGTTGCCCGGATACATTTCCGCGGGGCTCAGGCGGTAGGCCGGATACGAGGAGAACGGAGAAAAATCGAACAGGCCGCCATACTGCCCGCCACAACCAGCCAAGGACAACGAAAGAAGAAATAGCAATGTAAATTTATGCATTATATCTCCGCACCATGTGCCTATTCCTGGAGAACTTTAACTACTGGGCTAATAGGATGCAGCCCCGCACCATCCACCAATACGCGATTGCCAATGGCGTTCGGAACAATAAAACGAAAAAGATCCTGGATCATTGTCAGTGCATCGCTTCGGCTATAGTAGACGGTCGTCTTTTTCGCGGCAAGATCCTTGTCCCCTTTGACTGCTGAAAATGTCGAATCATTAACGCCAGCAGGATTAAAAACGATGGCCTTATCAAAAGAACCCGTGGAAGCGAGGAGAGTTGCGACGCCCCCGCCGAGAGAATGGCCTGTCACAACAAGGAGTTGCGGCGCAAACCGCAGGTCCTTCCGTTCAGTGCAACCAACAGGCGGAGAAGTATATTGGAGTTGCAAAGCGTTGGCGTTTTTGATCATGACCTTGCCTACCCCCAGAATCTGTTCAACAGGCAACCAGCCGACCTTGCCGCAGAAACGTAGCGAGACCGCTGCGCCCATTGCAAATGTTGAACTCTTTGCATCTCGCGCTAGGCCAAACCATACCCACACGAAATATACTAAATTCGCGACATTCCATTTCTTATAGACAAAACTGGACTGGCTGCTAAATTGGCCCAAATCGCCGTTCAGTCGGCAACCAGGGGAAGCATGGAGCAGAACGTTATCCAGCAAATCCGTGAAAAGGCGCAGAGCGTGTGGCGGCAGGCAGGCCTGTTGCACGAGCCCGTGAGCATTCGCGCACGGGTTCTGTCAGCAGAGGAGGCCATCGGCAGCCCTGGCGAAGGCTTCAAGCTGCAGACTGGCCGGGAGCGCATGGTGGAGGCGGCGTTTCGCGGCGCCAAAGGCCAGGCCTTCACCGACCACTTCGGCGACTTCGAAGGCAGCTTGGCGGACATCGCCCTCATGTCCCTTGAAAACAACTTCCGACGGGCGGTGTTCATCGCGACGCTGAACGCCACCCTGCGCAGCCTGGGCCAGTGCGAACGCACCATCCACTGCCGCGACCAGGGCCCGGCGGACTGCGCCGTGAAACTGCGCGAGCATCTGTTGACGCGTCTGGCCCCTAAGTCGCGCATCACCCTTGTGGGATTGCAGCCCAAGTTTGTGGCCGAGCTTTCACAAAGCTTCGAGCTGCGCGTGCTGGACCTGGACCCGGAGAACATCGGCAAGCTGGTAAGCGGCGTACGCATCGAAGGCCCGGAGCAGGAGCGCGACACCGTGCACTGGGCGGAACTGCTGGTGGTCACAGGCTCCACGTTGGCCAACGGCAGCATCGGCAACTTCCTCGGCGAACGTCCGACCATCGTCTTCGGCGTCACGGCAGCCGGAGCGGCTTCGCTCATGGGCTGGGAGCGCTTCTGCGCCACATCCACCTGAGGGATGCATGCTTACTGCCTGCCTGACCAAGCGCCTGGAGCACTTCACCCTTGATGTAGAATTGATATGTCCTGCGGGGAGCATCCTGGTGCTCACCGGGCCTTCCGGCGCGGGCAAAACCACGCTCCTGCGGATTCTGGCAGGATTGGACACTCCGGACGCGGGGCGCATCGTCCTTGACGACGAGGTCTTGCTGGACACTGCTGTCGGCGTGTGCCGCAAGCCTCAGGCGCGTGGGGTTGGGCTGGTATTCCAGGAATTCTCGCTATTCCCACACATGACCCTAGCCCAAAACGTGGCCTATGCCACCTGTGACCGCAAGCTGGCGCAGGGTCTGCTGGGCTCCTTCGGCATCGCGCACCTCTCCGGTGCGCGGCCCGGACAGATATCCGGCGGGGAGCGCCAGCGCGGGGCGCTCTGCCAGGCCCTGGCCCGGCATCCCAAGGCGCTTCTGCTTGATGAGCCCTTTTCCGCTTTGGACGCGGCCACGCGCAGCGCCCTGCGCCAGGAGCTGCTGCGCGTGCGCGACGCCTTCACCATGCCCATCATCCACGTAACCCACGACTTGGCCGAGGCGGCGACTTTGGGCGACACCGTGCTCGCCCTGAACCAGGGGAAGTTCGATGCCGACTGGTTTGCCCACCAAGTGGCCGAACGACTTGCTGAAGAACAAATTCTGCGCGCGCGTTCGCCTCAACCCACAGCCCCCATTTCCATCGCACAGCCATAAGGAGCCGCCCATGAAACGCCTCATCCTCGCCTTCTTGCTGCTCTTCGCCTTTGTCACCCTTGCCCAGGCCGAGCCCCTCACCGTGGCTTCCGGAGCAGGCTATAAGCGGCTGGTCACCGAACTGGCCGCCGCCTACGAGGCCAAGACCGGCAACAAGGTGGAGCTGGTCTTCGGCAACATGGGCCAGATCATCGCCCAGGCCAAAGCCAGCGGCAAGATCCAGATGATCATCGGCGAGCAGTCCTTCCTCAAGCAGGCTGGAGTGCCCCTGGCCTCCTTCACCGAACTTGGCCGCGGGACTCTGGTGGTGGTCTGGCCCAAGGGCAGGGGCCTCAACACCCTGGCCGACTTGGCCAAGCCGGATGTGAAGCGCGTGGCCATGCCCGATCCGGCCAAGGCCATCTATGGCATCGCGGGTAAGGAGGCGCTGGGCCATGCTGGCCTCACGGACGCGCTCAAGAACAAGCTGCTGCAGGTGGCCACAGTGCCGCAGGTGATGGCCTACGTGGTGACGGGCGAGGTGGACGCTGGGCTGGCCAACCTCACCGACACCCTGGGCCAGGCCAGACAGATCGGGGGCTACTTTGTGGTGGACCAAGCGCTGTATTCGCCCATCAGCATCATCGCAGGCGTGCTTGCGGGGCAACAAACGCCAGGGGCCGCGTCCTTCGCCGCTTTCCTTGCCTCGCCCCAGGGCAGGGAACTGGCCCGCAAGCACGGGTTGTAGACTCTCATGACGGAACAGTGGCTGGTTGCGGCCTACGATCCAGGGGTCGCCTTCTCCATCGCGCTCACGCTCAAGGTCATGGGCTTTGCCGTGCCGCTGCTGTTTTTGCTTGGCGTGCCCCTGGGCTACCTGCTGGGCCGGGGGCGCGGCAAGCTGGTGGCCACGCTTGACGTGCTCGTCTCGCTGCCGCTGATTCTGCCGCCCATGGCCGTGGGCTTCGGCTTGCTGCTGTTGCTGGGAAGGCAGGGGCCGTTGGGCGCACCTTTGCTGCGCTGGTTCGGCGTGGAGCTGGTGTTCAGCGTTCCCGGGCTGGTTCTGGCGGCGGTGACCGCGGGCATGCCGCTCATGGTGCGGCCCGTGCAAGCTGCGGTGCAGGGTGAGCTTTCGCGGCTCATTGAACTCTCCGCCGTGCTGGGCAAAAACGGGCTGACGACCTTTGTGCGCGTGGTGCTGCCGCACTGCCGCCGCAGCATCGCGGCCGGGCTATTTCTGGCCACGGGACGCGCCTTGGGTGAGGTAGGCGTCAGCCTGTTGCTCGGTGGCGACATCATCGGCCGGACCAACACTGTGTCGCTTGAGATCTATAACGCAGTTTTCTCGGGCGACTTCCCCAGGGCGGGCGTGCTGGCTCTGCTGCTTGCGCTGGTGTCCGTGGGGCTGACGGTGCTGCTGAAGAAGATCGGTCGGGAGTAGCTTGGCTTCTTGCGGCCACCGAGCAGGGCCAGCAGCCCGGCCATGGACGAGCTTGGGGGGCATGGACGCTCCCTCGTTGAGCATGCACGCGGCCACGAGCGGTCTCGACAACATCAGCCGAAGGAAATGACACGCTCAGCGTGGCGGACAAAGCCCAACGTGCGCACCGGCTGTACCATCTGGAAGGACGACAAGCGCCTAGGCGCAAGATTCCGGCGGAACCACCGCCTTGACGCGCTTCAGCCTGGCCAACGATGCCTGAAAGAGCGACATGGCCGATGCTGGAGAGAATGCGGCGTACTCAAGAAAACCGCGTGAACAGGGCCGGAACTCATCCAGCGGGCGCTCGTGACCGCTTCCAAGAAACAGCGCCTTGCGCGCCAACCTGTCGTCATGTACTTATGAACACGCAACGGCAAACGTGCGAGGGCGTTGTTTGCGTCCCTCAAAAGCAGTTTTACCCAGAACAATCGCTGGCGAAAATTCCAGGCCGGCAGCACAAATGACAAAACGACGCATCTTCGCCGTTGGCGACATTCATGGCCGCGCAACGCAGCTTCGCGCTCTGCTGGGACGCCTGACCGTGCTGGACCCGGAGGCCCGGCTCGTGTTTCTGGGCGACTACATCGACCGGGGCGGGGAGTCTCGCCAAGTTGTCGACATACTTTTAGAACTACAAAGAAAACGTCCAGACACGATATTCCTTATGGGCAACCACGAGGCTGCCCTCAAACGCTTCGAAATCTCCTGTTCACCAGACGACCTGCGCGAGATGCGCGCCTTGGGCTTCCAGGCCACCCTCGACAGCTACGCCGTTTCACCCGGGGTCTGCGGCATAGGCTTCATGCCGCAAGCGCACCGCGATTTCTTCACCGGGCTGACCCGCTGGTTCAGCGCCGGAAGCCACGTCTTCTGCCATTCGCCGATTCCCTATGGCCTGGACCCGGACCAAGCCGACGACTTTGCCCTGGACGGCCTGCTTTCCAGCAGGCGGGTGGACGCGGCCGGCTGGGCGGCCAGCAGCAAAACCCTCGTTTTTGGCCACGTGCCGCTGGAAACGCCCCTTGTGGCCCCAGGGCTCATCGGCGTGGATACGGGCGTGGGCCGGGCGCTGACGGCGGTCGAACTACCGGACGTGCGCTTCCACCACGCCTGAGCAAGCCGCCTACTTCTCCCCGGAAACATCGACGGTCAGACCGTCCAATCCGTAATCGCCCGTGAGGAACGCCTCGGCCACGCGGCCCGGCATCTCGTCGGTAACCATGACGGCGTCGAGCAGGCGGCTGAAGCCGATGAAGCGGCCCAGCATCTCAAGCTTGGCCAGCATGGTCTCGCGGGAGCCCTCGTTCAGCACGCCCGTAACCATGTCGCCTTGCCGGGTGGTGAAGAACTCCTCGCGCCGCAGCACCTCCTCCACGAACACAGCCCGGCGCTCGCGCTGAATGCGCGCCGTGCCGCCGCCCTTGAAGCGGAAGCGCACGGCGTTTTCGCGCGGGTTCGCGCCGCACACGCAGTCCACCAGCACAAAGTGATAGTCCACGCGCGCATTCAGGTTCAGATAATCGCGCGCCACCAGGGCGTAGTTGGGGTTGCCCACGGGCCGCTCACTGCGGGCGTCCAAAAAGCCCCGCGACATGAGCCCGGAAAGTCCGGCGATGGGCGGCGGCGCGCCCCAGCGCAGATTCGGCGCGGACATGCCGCGGCACAGGGCGCTCAAGGGCGCGCTCAAAATGTCCGCCGGAACGATCTCGGTGGGGCGTCCGGGCGTGAGCCCGCCCCCCAGGTCGATGATGAGAAAAATCAACCCGGCGGGGTCCCTCAACCTGTGCACCAGGGAGAAGGTCTCCTCGGCTATGGCGTCGCCCGCCTCGAACAAGGCCATGACCGCCTTCTCGTGGGTATAGCGCACCAAATCGTGCAGGCTCTTGGCCTCGAGGATAGAAAAGGTCGGGCCGTAGGCATCGGTAAGATTGAGCGCCAGCACCAAGTCGCGCACGGCGCGGGCGGCAGCGTCCTGGACGCGGCGGAGGCGCGGCGCGGCGCGGGGGGCGTTCTGCCACAAAAGCGGGTCCACGGCGCGCACCAGCCCCTGGTCGGCATCGGCCAGCACCCAACTGCCGGGCGCAAGGTCCGTGGCCGCGCCCAGGCCGGTGATCATGGGGATGCCCAGCTCTCGCGAAAGCCCAGCCAGATGGTCCAGGGGGTTGCCCATGTCCACCAGGAGCGCGGCGGCCTCCGGCACCAGCGAGGCCGCGTCCACCAAGCTTTGATGCAGAGCCAGCACCACGGGCCGGGGAGCCCTGGCCGCGGCGTCCAGGTCCGCGCGGGAGCGCACCACGGCCAGCCGCCCCGCGGCCTTGCCGGGCGAGGCGCCGACACCGCCGGAAAGCAGCACTGCGCCGCCAGCTCCAGACAAGTCCCGGGCGGTGTGGCTGAGGGAGGAGATTGGGTTTGCCGCCTGGCCGCTGGGCTGGCCGGCAACCTGACCGCCCGACTGCTCAGAGGGTTGTGCTGCGGCCTGTCCCGTGACCTTTCCCGCGATCATTTTCGCAACCGGGCCAGCAGACGGGTCAGCAACCAGATCGGGCACTGCTTCGGAAAAACGGCTGGGGTTCGGTGTGGCCGGGCGCGCCAGCCGAGCCGGGCGGGCTTGCAGAATCCAGACCCGCCCCTCGCGGTCAACGCTCCACTCTATGTCTTGCGGCTGCCCTGCCAGGGCTTCGATGCGCAGGGCGTGGTCGCGCAGGGTTGCAATCTCGGCAAAAGAAAGCAGCGGCGCCGTGCGCTCCGGCCCGTTCACCTCCACGAGCTTGAGCCCGCCCTCCGGGTTTTGCTCCTCGCGCACGGTCTTCTCGGCAATCTCCGCCGGAGTGTTGGCAATGTCCTCTCCGCGCGGGTCACGGCCGGGGCGGAACACATCCGCCGGGGCCCGGCCGGAAACGGCCTGGGTGCCCAGCCCCGGCACGGCGGTGAGCAGCATGCGCCCTGCGCCGGGTTGCGTCGGGTCGACCGTGAACAGCACGCCCGATGCCCGCGCGTCCACCATGCGCTGGCACAACACAGCCATGTCCAGTCCCTCGCCTGCGGCCCCGGCGCCGCTGCGGTTGGCGCGCGCGCGGTAAGCCAGGGCCCGCGCAGAAAAAGCGCTGATGAGCACGGTCTTGAAGGCCTCGACAAAGGCTTCCGGGGTGCGCACGCCGAGCACGCTGGCGTACTGCCCGGCGTAGGAATGCTCGCCGCCGTCCTCGGAGGACGCGCTGCTGCGCACGGAAATACCTAACGGCGCGCCCGCGGCCAAATGGTCCCAGGCGGCGCGCAGCTCCGCCGCGGCCTCGGCGTCCGGCTCGGAAGCGGCGATCATGGTCCTCGCCCGCGCGGCCAGGGCGTTCAGGTCCGGGCCGCCTTCCGCCTGCGCGCCAGCGGTCCGTGAACTCGCAGCCTCGCGCAGGATGGCGTTGAGGCGCTCCTCCAGCCGGGCGCGGCGCAGATACTCGCGGCAAAAACGTCGCGTCAGGCTGACGCCCTCGGGCACGGGCAGCCCTGCGCGCAAGAGCCCGCCCAAGGGCTGCGCCTTGCCACCGGCCTGCTCGCGCATGTCCGGCCGCACCTCCTCAAGCGTGAGCCACTTGCGGCGCGGCGCGCTGGCATAGCCTTCAAGAGCGGCGTCCAAAGCCCGTTCAATCTGCCCCAGCCGAGAATACAGCCCGGTATGCGCGTTGCCGGTGAGCCGGTTCAGGCCGTCGACAAGCTCCAGCACCGTGTCGCGCAGGTCCTGTAGGGTTGCGGGCAGACGGGAGGGCTCGTTCTCGCACAGCAAGCGGTCGGCCTCGGCCAAAGTCTCCAAGGCGCGCTCATTGTTGGCCAGCAGCACCCGGAAGACATGATAGCGGGCCTTGATCCAGCCGAGGGCGGCCTCCTGGCGGCGTTTGCCGCGGCTGCGCCAGAATTGGACAAGACGGGCGAACGGATTCATGCGCCGCCCTCCTTTTGGCCTTGCGTGTTCTGGTCCGGCGCATTCGGGTCTGTCGTGCTCTGACTCCGCGCACTCTGGCCGGTTGTCTGCTTGGTCGTGCTCCAGCCAGGTGCGTCCTGACCAGGTGCGTCCTGACCGGCTATGTCCTGGCCGACTATGTCCGGATTTGGCGCATCTGGATTCTGCGCGGCCTGGGCGTGTTGGCTGGGCGGCTCAGCCTGCTCCGCCATTGCCGGCATGACCGGCAGGTCCGCCATGTCCAGCGTGCTCCCAAGGCCTGTCAGTCCCGCGGCCTGCAAGAATTCGGCGGCGAAGCGCTCCACGTCGGCGTCGTCCGCCAGTTCCACGTCCAGCTGCCGCGTGTAAGCGGAGAGCGCGCCCAAAAGCCGCAGGGTCGAGAGCGCCTCGGCCGGCTCCAGCATCTTGCGCTTGCCCACCACCAGGTCGCCCTTGCGCGAGGCCCGGAAACCCAGCCGCTCCAGCACGCGCAGAATGAGCCCGGCCCGGCGGGCGCGCCTGTCGCCGCTGGCGAATCCGCCAGCAAAGCGGAAGTACACGAAGGTCTGCTCCGGCTTGTCCGCCACAACGGCGTCCACCACGCTGAAGTGATAGCCCAGGCGGAGGGTGATGTTGGCGTAGTCGCGCCCGGCCAGGGCCAGGTTCAGCCCCGTGCCGCCAGCCGGAGCGGAGAGAGCCTGCCCGGTGCGGCCCATGCCCGAAAGTATGTCGCCGAGAGCCATGCGGGCCGGGCCTTCGCGCCGGGCCTCGCGCAGCAGCAGACCGTCCAGAAACGCGCGCAGGGGCAGGCTGGCTATGTCCGCCAGAGCCACGTCGCCGCTGGCGGCTTCGCCCTTGCTCTCGCGGCTTTCAATCAGGCCGCCGCCCACGTCGACCACGCGCAGCTCAAAGGGCGAGTCCTCGCGCAGGCGCCGGGGCGCGCCCAGGCCGCCGCGCCGCGTGGGGTCGATGGAGACCAGCAGCTCCACGGCGCGCTCATGGGCAAAGTGGATGATGTCGTGGCAGGTGCGGCAGTTCTCCGGCCTGAAGTTCTCCGCCGTGGGGTCCACAAGATTCAGCGGGCGGATGTGCCGCAAAAGCCGCCGCAGCACCAGGAACTCCGGTTCCGCGCCCATGCGCTCGCGCTGCATGGCGGCCTGGCGCAGCAGGCCTTCGGCCACGCCCCTGTACACGGCGGCCTGTTCCGCGTCCACGGTGACCATGGCGCCTGTGGCCAGACTGGCCGCGCCCTTGAGCCCGAACACGGCGGGCACGCGGTTCTCCCGCGTCACGGTGGCCAAATGGCTGGCCGCGGTGCCCACTTCGGTCAAGAGCGCTCCCAGCCGGGGCACAATGCGCGACAAGACCGGAACGGCGGCGCGGGCAACACCCACGGAGCCCAGCGGCACGGACTCGGGCAGGGTGTCTTCGTCGAGAAAAATGACAGGCCCCGCCCCCACGCCGCTGCAGGCGATCTGCCCGCCGTGCAGGAGCAGGTCCTCCTCGCCGGGGCAGGCCGAGGCCGCGTCGCAAACATCCTCCGGCCAGTCGGGAAAGGCCGCTTCCGCCGGTTCGAGACCGGTGAGCAGCAGACCGCCTTCCTCGGTGAGCACCCAGGAGATCAGGCAGGGGCCGTCCAGGGCGCGCTCCGCCGCAAGGCCCAGCTGGGCCAGCAGGGCGGCCTGCTCCGGCAGCAGCCAGGCCGAACCGCGCAGCATGCGCCCGTGCGAGGGATCCAGGGCTTGGCCGCCGGGCAGCTGCGCGTCCAGCGACTTTTCCGCCACGCGGGTGCGCAGGGGCATGTGCGGCGCCGTGCGCGAAAGCCAGTAGCGGTCGGACAGCGCGACGGAAGAGGAGCCGGGAGATGCGCTGGGCGAGCCGCCCGACTGCCCGCCAAAACTCGTCTCCGGCGGTTCGGCCACGGCCAGCATGACTGGCGGCAGACTGGGGTCGTGGGCCAAGGTTTGCAGCGTGCCGCGCGCGACGCCGCTTTGATGGGGCCGCACGCAGGCGGCCACCGGTCCGGCGTCGGCGTGCTCGCGGGCAAAGTGCGCCAGCGCCCGGACGGTCCCCTCGGCCGTTTCCGCATGGGCTTCGCCCAGCATGCGCCCGGCTCCGGCAGCACCCGCGGCCACAAAGGAGATTTCCAGCCTGCGCGGACCGCCCAGCCGCGCAAACAGCGTTTCCACGGCGCGGACCGCCTCGTGGACCGGCTCGTGGGCTAGCTCGCGGACCGTCGCGCTGTTCTGCGCGCCGGCATTCGAGCCGGGCGTGACGTGGATTGTTCCGGTCCCGGCCTCCAGACCCAGCCCCTGGGACAAGTCATGCATGCCTGTCACGGTTACGGCGAAACCGTCCGGCGCGGGCAAGCCCATCTTGCGGCCCAGCACGGCCAGCCCCACGCTGCAAAGCCCGGCCAGCGGCTCCAGCTCCCAGCCTATTTCCGCAAAGGGCAGCACCCTGCGGCCAGCCAGCGGCCCCATGCCGCCAGCAAGGATGTCCTCAAGGGCGTCCTGCACCGCCAGGGAGGCGTCGTACAGGGCCACATGGGCCTCGTCCGCCATGCCGTTCAGGTGATAAGCCACAAGGTGCGTCAGGCGGCCCACATCGCGCACGGAGCTTTCCAAAAAGGCTTTGTCGAAGACGTACTCCCCGCCAAGGGCGCGGTCCATTTGGGCCATGCGCTCCAAAACCTGCGTGTTCAGCTCCAGAATGCGCTTGAACGTGCGGAAAAGAAACCGGACTCCGCCCGGTTCCATGCCGCCCTGCGGCACCCTGTTCGCCTCCGCGTCCACCATGGCCCCACCTTCCGATGCGTTCAGGACGCCAGGCCCCGCTCCTTCTCTATGCGCCGCACGCCGTCCAGCAGCTCCGCCAGCTTGAAGGGCTTGGCCACGCAGTCGAACACGCCCTTGCGGAAAGACTGCCGCGCCGTCTCCATGGTGGCGAACCCGGTGATGAGGATGACGTCCGTGTCCGGGTGCAGGCTTTTCACTTTGCCCAAAAACGACAGGCCGTCCAGCCCCTCCATCTTGAGGTCGGTGATGACCACGTCGAAGCGCTTGGCCTCAATACGCGCCAGGGCCTCCAGCGGCTGGTTGAAGGCTTCCACCTCGTAGCCCGCCTTTTGGAAGAAGGGCTTGAGCCGCTTGCACACGATGGGCTCGTCGTCGAGCACCAGAATGCTGGTTCTGCGCCGGGCCGTCTCACCGCCTGGGGCCTTTGCCGGGATGCTGGCCGGGTTCTCGATGGCGTCGGATGTCATTCTCGCGTCTCCCTTACTGCTGTGATCCGTTGAAGGAAAATATCCAAGTGCCGGTTCAGGGCGGCATCGGAGTTGAGCTTGGCGTCCAGCTGGCGCGTGTAGCCGATGAGGCAGCCCAGGATGAACATCTTGTCCAGCATGATGCGCGTGGGGTGTTTTTTGATGCGCCCCGTGACCATGTCGCCCTTGACCTCCACCAAAAAGTCGGACCGCTCCAGTATGGCCGCCACCAGCGTGGCCCGGCGCGAGCGCCTGGTCAGGTCCGTCACCCCGCCCATGAAGCGGAAGGCGATGGCGTTGTCGTTCACCGATCCGCCCAGAAAGGCGTCCACCACGGTGAAATGATACCCCAGGCGCAGGTGCAGGTTCAAATACTCCCGCGAGATGACCGCCAGGTTGCGGCCCATGCGCGAGGGGTGGGCGGCCTCGGCCCCGAAGGTGCGCGTGACGCTGGACATGAAGCTGCCCATGTCCACGGCCACGGGGCTTGTCTCCCACATGCCGGCGATGTTGAGCCCTTCCATGAGGGCCTTGAGCGGACGGCAGCGGATGTCCCGCTCGTCCGGCTCCTCGCCCGCGGCGGCGTCCAGGCCGCCTTCCACGTCGATGACCGTGAGCCCCAGCGGCAACCGGGTGACGAGCCTGCGGGGCGCGCGCTCGCGGATGTCCTGATGCGTCTCGGCCAGGGAGGTCAGCTTGTCCACGGCGCGCTGGTGCACGTAGCGGGCGATGTCGTGGAAGGTGCGGCACGACTCCGGCGCGAAGGCGTCGCTTTTGGGGTCCAGCAGGGTCAGCGGGCTGATGTGCTTGAGCACCCGCTTGAGCGTGCGGTACTCCCAGGATTCCTCGAAAACGTCCTCGCGCACCAGCTCGAAGCGGCACAGGGCCTCCACGACGCCTTCGTAGACCACCTGATGGTCGGCGTCGAGGGTGATCTCCTGTCCTTCGCGCAGGGTGCGCGTGGCGCTGCCGGTCTGCACCAGGGTGGGCACGCGCAGCTCGCGGGCTATGGTCGCCATGTGCCCCGTGGCCGAGCCCACGTCCGTGATGATGCCCCGGCACTTGGGCATGACCTTGGCAAAGCGCGGCGAGGAATGCCGCGCCACCAGGATGGCTCCGTACGGGAAGGCGGACAGGTCCTCGCCCTCGGCCATGATGTGCACCGGGCCGGAGGACACGCCGCCCATGGCCGTGACACCCCGGCCGGAAATGAGCATGGGCACGCCCTTGACCGCCTCGGCCGCGTCTTCCGTCTGCGCGCAGGCCCTAGGACGAATGGAAAGGGGCCGGGCCTGGAGCACCACCAGCTCGCCCTGCGGCGTCATGGCCCATTCCACATCCAGCGGGCGCTTGAAAAAATGCTCCAGGGTCATGGCCGTCTTGGCCAAAAGCGTCAGCTGCGCGGCGCTGAGGCATGGCTGCGCGCGCTCGGCCTCGGGAACGGACTCCGTGCGGGTGCCGCCGCCAGCCGCAAGCACCAGGCGCGTGGTCTTGTCGGCGATGTCCGCGGAGAGCAGTTCGTGGGGCGGTTCGCGCCGCAGCAGGTAGGTGTCGGTCTCGGCGGTGCCGTCCACAATGGGCTTGCCCAGCCCCCAGGCCGCGCTGACCACCATGACCTGGTCCTGCTCCTGCAGCGGGGCGTAGGTATACAGGCCGCCGCTCACCAGCGCGTCCACCATGGGCATGACGCCCACGGCCATGGCCGGTTCCTCGGCGCAGAGCTCGTGATGCAGGCGGTAGCGCAGGGCTTCCTCGCAGAACAGGCTGGCAAGCACGCGGCGGTAGGCGGGCAGAATATCCGCCGGGGCGACGCCCAGCACGGTCTCGTACATTCCGGCGAAGCTCGACTCGCTGTCCTCGTCCCAGGCGCTGGAGCGCACGGCCAGGAGCTGCGGCCCGCCAGAGGAAAGCTGGCCGGCCGCATGCTCAATGGCTTGGCGAAGCTCCCGCGGCAGGGGCATGTCCATGACGGCCTGGCGCAGGGCGCGCGATTTTTCCTCCAACCCCTCGCCCTCGCTGACGCAAAGGGCGCGGATGCTTTCGGCCACGGGCTTGCGCAGCTCCGCACGGGTCATGGTTTCGAAATAGGCCCCGGCGGTGATGACAAAACCGTCCGGGGTGTTGAAGCCAAGGATGTTCTTGATGTCGCCCAGGCTGGCCATCTTGTTGCCGCCCTCGTCCGCCAGGTCGTGGGTCAGCTCGGAGAGGGGCAGGATGTGATCCGTGCGGGAGAGCACCCGGCGGCCGGCCAATTCCTCGCGCACGCGTAGCTGGATGCGCTCAAAGGCCGTGAACAGCGCCACGTTCTTGCCCTGGCACAGCAGGTTCAGGTCGCTGATGAGCTTGAAGACCTGGTCGCCCAGCCGTTCGCACGAATCGAGAATGTACTGCCGGTCGAAGATGTAGTCGCCGCCGAGCTTGTCGCCCATGTCGCCGATGAGCTCCAGAATGGCGTTGTGCCGCTCCAAAATGCCCTTGAACTTCTTGTAGAGCACGGAGAACGGCACAGGGGGCCTGCCCCTCAGCCGGGCCGCCAGGCTGGTCCACAGCCTGGCTATGATGTTCGTGAGACCCGGCAGCGCCATGGTGTGCCTAATGCGCCCCCTTGCTCTGGAACACCAGACCGATGCCCAGGCCCGCGATGATGGCGATGATCGAGGCGAGCACGCCGTACCACACGGCGTGGTTGAAGGCCAAGTCGGCCAGGAAGGCGGGCGCGCCGATCATCTTGGCCGACATGGGCTGAGAGGACTGCGCGACGATGAGGCCGTCCTTCACGGCGATGACCTCGATGGCGTACTCGCCGGGGGAAAGGCGCGAGGGGATGGCCAGCCGGGCGCTGAACTTCCGCTGCCCGCCAGCGCTTTCGCCCAGGGTCACCGCGCCGGTCCGCTCGCGGTAGAGCCCTTCGCTCTTCTTCAGCTTCACCAACTCCGGCAGCAGCATGGCGCGGTCGGCCGTGGCGGGCTCTATGCCCACCTTGTCCGTCAGGCCGTCCAGGCCAAGGGTGGGGCCGACGGCTCCCAGATCCTTCAAGGGCAGGGTGGACTCCACCAAAAACACCTTGGGCACGCCGTCAAAGTGCAGGGTGTTCATGTTCATCCACAGCAGGCCAAAGGCCTTGCCCTTCTGCTTCATGGCGACCTTTTCCGGCGCGCCGGAGAAGCGCACCACAAGGTCCGCGCCCTCGGGCGCCGCGCCTTCAACGGTCACGCTCGTGCCATTGTAGAAGGTGTCGATGGCGATGCCCTGCGGCGCCACGCCGAAGTCGAGGTTCGCGGCCAGGGCCGCGCCCGGCAAAGCCAGCAGCAAAAACGAGAGCAGAATGATGACGCGCTTCATGCTAGTGGCCTCCGATGTAGGCCAGCAGCACGTCCGGCCTGGCAAGCAGTTCGTAGAGGATCTTGAACATCATCACGAGCACCAGCGAGGCCAGCAGGATCTTAAGCTGCTCGCCGCCGAGCTTCTTGCCCACGACGGCGCCCACCTGCGCGCCCAAGGACGACCCGATCAGCAGAATGAGCGCCAGCACGAAGTCGACGGTGTGGTTGGTCGAGGCCTGCATCACCGTGACGTTGACGCAGGTGAAAAGGATTTGGAACAGGCTGGTGCCCACCACCACGTGCATGGGCATACGCAGCAAGTAGACCATGACCGGCACCATGATGAACCCGCCGCCAACGCCCATGATGGCCGACAGCAGGCCCACCAGCCCGCCGAGCAGAAGCGGCAGGATGGGCGACATGCGCACGCCGGAGCGCGTAAAGTCCATCTGCCAAGGCAGCATGCCCACCATGCGGCCAAAGGCGCTTGATTTGACGTGCTTCTCCGGTTCCTGTTTGGCCGGGGCCTTGGCTTTGCGCATGGCCTGCAGGCTCTCGATGAACATGTAGCCGCCCACCAGGCCAAGCATCAGCACATAGGTGATGTTGATGAGGAAATCCGCGTTGCCCATGGCCCGTAGAAGCTTGATGACCTGTACGCCCACAGATCCGCCAAGCACGCCGCCCACCAGCAGCAGCAAGCCCATCTTCACATCGACGTTGCCGAGCCGGAGGTGCGCCAAAGTGCCTGAGGTGGAAGCGCCCACGATCTGGTTGGAGTCGGTCGCCGCGGCAACGGTTGGCGGTATGCCCATCATGATCAGCAGCGGGGTCATGAGGAAGCCGCCGCCAACGCCGAATATGCCCGAGAGCAGGCCAACCGCCCCTCCCAGGCCAAAAACGGCCATGATGTTCACGCTGTTGCCCGCAATGGGCAGATACAGTTCCATGGGTATGCTCATGTCCGATCCTTCCTGGGTTTGGGATGTGGCGCCCGGCCCGTGCCCCGCGCTCCCAATCCCGCTTGCCCCGCCGCCGGTCCGCGCCGCCGGCGAGGTCGTGTTCGCCGCCCCGCTTGCGCGGAGCCGCTCCGGAGCCATCCCCGGAGGCAGCTCCGCGCGTGCACCAGACAATCAAGCGCGCCCGGCCCGCAATTGCGGGTGCGTTTCGCGCCGTCTGGCCTTGCAAAGCAAATCAGGGGCCGCAATGATGGTGTAGCGTGAACATGCTGATTTTATGTACTTTAAATTGTTTTTGAATGGGCTTGCGAAATTCATCTGTGCCGAAATGAAACAGGAGACAGGGAAAGGCCTTGTGCCAAAATGAAACGTTGATTAGGGTGCAGGTGCATCGACGCGAAGGAGAGGGCAGATGAAGGACACGGCGCAACGGTTCAGGGTTTTCTTCAACTCCATCAAGGGCAAGATCCTCACGCTCTTTCTGGTGGCGTTTCTGGTGGCTTGCGGTCTCACTCTGCTCAATGTCTGGACCCTGGCCACCGTGCGCGAGCGCCTGAACCTTTCCGAACGCTACGACGACCTGTTCAACTCCATCCTGGAGGCCCGGCGGTTCGAAAAGAACCTGCTCATTTACGGCGGGGGCGAAAGCCAGCGCGAGGGCATGCTCTACTTGGACAAGGCGGATATCGCCGTGGAGGGGCTGGCCCAGGACATCAGCCGCCTGGCCGGTCAGGCCGCGCTCGACGGCTTCCGGCAAACCCTGGCCCAGTACCGGCGGGAATTCGCGGCCATTGGCGACGCCAAGGCTCCGGAGCGGGAATATGTGCGCGGCACAGGCAAACGCCTGGTGGACATGGCCGAGGATCTCATCGCCACCAAGCGCGAACGCATCCACAAAACAATTTTCCAGGTCTCGCTGCTGCCCTTCGCCTATCTGGGCATCTTCCTGGTGTTCATGGCCATCCTCATCAAGGTCATCGCCAACAGCCTGCTCAAGCCCCTGGGCATGATCGGCCAGATAACCGCGCGGGTGGCCAAGGGCGACTTCAGCCCCGTGGACAGCGGCGGGCATCATCACATCGAAGAAGTGGCGGGCTTGCTGGACGCCTTGAACCGCATGGCCCTTGAGCTGACCGCCAACCAGGAAAACCTGTTGCAGGCGCGCAAGATCGCCGCCCTGGGCACGCTGACCGCGGGCATTGCCCATGAAATAAACAACCCCATCAACAACATCATGATCTCCGCCGAGAGTTTGCTTGAAACCCACGGCGAAACCATGGACGACGACGGGCGCGAAGTCGTGACCGATATTTTGAGCCAGGCCGAGCGCGCCGGCGAGATTGTGCGCAACCTGCTCGATTTCTCCCGCACGGAGAAGGCCGGTTTCAGCGCCCTCGCGCCGGATGTGGTGGTGCAGAGCACCCTGGCCCTGTTAAGGAACCAGCTGCTCGTTTCCGGGCTGGGCATGCGTGTGGAGGTGCCCCACGACCTGGAGCTGATTTCCGGCACGTTGCGGCACTTGCAGCAGGTGTTCTTGAACCTGCTGCAAAACGCCATCGCCGCCACTCCGCCGGGCGGATCCATCGAGGTCACCGGCCAGGACGCGGGAGAGTTTGTGCGCCTCACCGTGCGCGATACGGGCGCGGGCATCGACAAGGAAACCTTGCCGCACATTTTCGAGCCCTTTTACACCACCAAGGAGGTGGGCAAGGGCACGGGCCTCGGCCTGGCCGTCACCTACTCCATCATCAAGCGCCACAGCGGCCGCATAGAGGTGGAGAGCGAGCCGGGCAAGGGCACGGCCTTCCATGTGTTCCTGCCCAAGGCTCCTGCCCGGCCGGAAGCGCTGGAGGAGATAGGCCATGCCGGCTAGGCTCGCCGTGGTGGACGATGAATCCGCCGCCCGCAAGCGCCTGGGCGAGGCCTTCACGCGGGACGGCTACCTGGTGGAGACCTTTGGCGATGCCGAGAGCTTTTTGGCGCGGCAAGCGGAAGCGGCCTTCGACGCCGTGCTGCTGGACCTGCGTCTGCCGGGCCTGGACGGCCTGACCGCGCTGAAGCGCGTGAAGGCCATGGGCGGCGATACGGAAGTGGTGCTGGTGACGGGCTTTGGCGGGCTGGAGCCAGCCATAGAGGCCATCAAGCTCGGAGCCTATCATTTTGTGGCCAAGCCTGTGCGCCTAGCCGAAATACGCAACCTCATCAAGGCCGCCTGCGACAAGGTGGCCCTGGGCCGCGCCAACCGCCAGCTGCGCCAGGCCCTGCGCGAGGAGACCGGGCTGGAGTCCATGATCGGGGCCAGCGCGGCCATGCGCGGCGTGTTCGAGCTGGTGCGCAAGATAGCCCCGGTGAACTGCAACGTGCTCATCCAAGGCGCCAGCGGCACGGGCAAGGCCCTTGTGGCCAAGGCCATCCACAAGCTTTCGCCCCGCAAGAACCGCACCTTCGTGTCCTTCAACTGCGGCGGCTTCACCGAAGAACTCATCTCCAGCGAGCTCTTCGGCTACGAGAAGGGCGCGTTCACCGGCGCCGCGGCCACGCGCGCGGGCCTGCTCGAATCCGCCGGGGGCGGCACGGTGTTTTTGGACGAGATAGGCGAGATGCCGCCCTCCATGCAGGTCAAGCTGCTGCACGTCATCCAGGAGCGGCGCATTCTGCGCGTGGGCGGCACCAGGCCCATAGACCTGGACATCCGGGTCATTGCCGCCACCAACCGCGACCTGAAGCAGGACGTGGCCGACGGCCTGTTCCGCGAGGATTTGTTCTACCGCCTGAACGTGGTGAACATCCACCTGCCGTCGCTGAGCGAGCGCAAGGAGGATATTCCCCTGCTCGCCCGGCACTTCATCGACAAGTACAGCCTGCTCTTCCACAAGGCCGTGCGCGAGGCCAGCCAGCAAGCCTTGCAGGCCCTGACGGACTATGCCTTTCCTGGCAACGTGCGCGAGCTGGAGAACATCATCGAGCGCGGCGTCGCCTTGTGCGAGGCCGAGACCTTCGGCGTGGAGGATCTGCCCTGCGAACTGCGGCAGCCAGCCGGGCCGGAAGCCCCAAGCGCCCCCCTGGTGAGCCTGGAGCAGCTGGAGCGCCAGCACATCGCCCGGGTGCTGCAGTCCACGGGCCGTAACAAGAGCCTGGCCGCGCAGATCCTCGACGTGCCCCGCACCACCCTCTGGCGCAAGCTCAAGCAATTCAAGCTGGACTAAACTGAACCGGTTTGGACGAAGCGCGAGGCTGCCGCGCGCGTAGGTGGGCAGTGTCGTGGCGGGGGCGGATCCGCGCAAGCCGAATCCGGGCTGGACTTGCAAGAGAATGTTGGGCAGCGCCGTGCCCGGCTGGAGACGAATCCGGCCCGCGCGTCTGTCGGCCGTGACAAAACAGCACTGGCAAAATGGTGCTGGCGGGCCGACGCTGTCGGCGTTCAAATGTCATGTTTCAAAACGGAACATCGTCTCCCCGCAAGAGGGACAAACTCTAGCGCATGTCGGCACGGTGCGATATTTTTTATACACAATCTCGGTATGTTGTGCGTTAAGCCGCGCCGCCGTGCACCCGCCTCAAGTCTGGCACGCATCTTGTTATCCTCGGTCCATGAAGAAAGCCCCCGCGCCTGAAAAAGTGTCCGAGGAAACCGACCCGTTTTTGAGCCTGCCCCAATGGTTCACCGAGCGCGAAGTCATTCCGCTGGAGGATCACCTGGCCCTTGTGGTGTGCCACGAGACCATGCGCGCCATCGTGGCCCTGTGCCGCGACATCGCCGACTCGCCCGCGCCCGTGCTGCTCACCGGCGAAACCGGCGTGGGCAAGAGTCTGCTCTGCCGCTTCATCCACGCCAGCGGCGACCCCTACGCGCCCTTTGTCCCGCACCTTACGGCCGGGCTTGACGAAGCCGTGCTGCTGGAGCGACTCTTCGGACCGCCGCACAAGGTGGAAGACGAAGCGCCGCAGCCGCTTGTGACGGAAGCGGCCGGAGGAACCCTGGTGCTGGAGGAGATGGGAGATTTGCCGCCACAGGTGCAAGAACGGCTCATGGCCTATTGGGACGCCGGAACCGGCGATGGGGAATGGGGACAGCAGGAAGCTGGCCGGACGGAAGCTGGCCGGAAGGAAACCGGCGGGGAGGGGACCGGCCAGGCAAAGGCCATGCGCGCCGGGCCGCTCCGCTTTTTGTGCACCACGAACACGCCCCCGGCGCGGCTGTTGGCGCCGGGAGCCTTGCTGCCCGCCTTCCTCGAACGCTTCCGGCACATCCATGTGCCGCCCCTGCGCGAACGCAAGGAGGACATTCCCGCCCTGGTGGCCTATTTTTCTCGTCTCAAGTCCTCGCGCGCGGAATCGCTCAAAGGGCTCAAGACCCTGGCCACGCGCCTGGCGGACCACGCCTTCCCCGGCAATGTGCGCGAGTTGGAGTCGTTGATGGCCCTTGAGGCCGGAGGCCTGCCGTGGCGTTGGCGCATTACTGCCGCGGGCAAGGGAGCCTGCGTGCAGACAAAGCCGAGGAAGCCGCATGGGCAGGCCAAGGGATAAAGGCAGCCGTGAATGTTGTTCCCCAACCCGGCTTTCCTGTCTCTCAATTTGCACCTGATTCTGTCGATGTTGGATGTGAGATTTCTTCTCTTGACCGGGGTGCAGGGGCAGCGTCCCTGCATTTTTCAGGCGACGCCGACGGGGAGTATGAATATGCCTCCGGCGGCCGGGGCCTGGCCGCCCCCGGACCCGGCGATATGAGGAGCCGATTGTCCCCATGACCGAGTGTGCGGAACAGGGCCCAAGCTCTGCCGCCTTTACCTCTTCCCTCCGCCTGCTCCGCGCTCCATGCCCCAATGACAATGCAGGGCCGATACGCTACGGCTAGTCCATGTCCACCCTGCGTCTTCTGCACGTCATCACCGGCCTTGGCCTCGGCGGGGCCGAGAGCTGGCTTGCGCGCTTGCTTTCCCGCCTGCCCGGCGGACAGTTCGAGTGCCGGGTCGTGTCTTTGCTTGCCCTGGACGGCGAGGCGGGCGCATTGGCCGGAGCCATCCGCGGGCTTGGCGTGCCAGTGCACAGCCTGGGCATGCGCCGCGGCAGACCCGGCCCAGCCGCGTTCCTCCGGCTAACGGGATTGCTGCGCCAGTGGCGGCCGCAGGTGGTGCAAACATGGCTGTATCATGCCGATCTGCTGGGGTTTTTGGCCACGCGGGCCAGCGGCTGCGGCGCGGCCGTGAGCTGGGGCCTGCGCAGCGCCTACATGGATTTCTCCCACTACGGCCTGGGCACGCGGCTCACGGTGCGCGCCTGCGCGGCGCTTTCCGCCTGGCCAGAGGCGGTGACCGCCAACTCCCACGCGGGCGCGGCGCACCACTTGGCCCTGGGCTACAGGCCAAAGCGGCTCGTTGTGCTGGGAAATGGCGTGGACGCCCAGCGTTTCCGGCCCGATGCCAAGGCGCGGGCGCGGCTGCGGGCGGAGTGGAGCGTTGCCGAAAGCACCCTGCTGGTGGGGCTGGTGGCGCGGGTGGACCCCATGAAGGGACACGCGGTGTTCTGCCGGGCTGCGGCGCTTGTGCTCCAACGCTTTCCAGACGCGCGCTTCGTATTCTGCGGCGCGGGCACGGAACCGGGCGCGACGGAGCTGGACCGGCTTGTGGCGGCGAACGGATTGTCGGCGGCGGTCATCCGCCTGGGAAGGCGCGCGGACGTGCCCGCTGTGGACACGGCCCTGGACGTGCTGGCCCTGGCCTCCCTGGGCGAGGGGTTCCCCAACGCCCTGGCCGAGGCGCTGGCGTGTGGCGTTCCCGTGGCTGCTCTGGACGTGGGCGATGCGCGGCGCATTGCCGGGCCGGGCGGCGTGGTGGCGGAGGCTGGGGCTTCCGGGCCGGGCGCGGATGCGGCGGCGCAGGCAAACGCCTTGGCGGATTGCCTGTGCCGGGTGCTGGGATTGGAGACGGCGGCGCGGCAGGAAATGGGCGCTGCGGGCCGGGCGCATGTGCTAGAGAACTACGAGGAAGACGCTGCGGCGGCGCGTTGGGCCGCGCATTTCACGGCCTTGGCGTCCAGGCGCTTATAGGTTTCCGATAAACTCACATCTTACTGTTTTAAAAAGTCTTTACGCTGTCGACAAGCTTCCGATAAAACGCTAAGCTTCGGGCTTTGCAACGGGTTTGAAGCGGTATCCGACGCCGCGCACGGTCTCGACCCAGTCCGCATAGGGGCCGAGCTTGCCGCGCAAACGGCGCATGTGCGTGTCCACCGTGCGCGAGGTGCCTTCGAAGTCCGTGTCCCACACGGTGTCCAGCAGCCGCTCACGCGGGAGCACCCGCCCCCGGGAGGCCACAAGCTCCTTCAAAATCTTGTGCTCCGTGGCCGTGAGACCAGCGTCCTGTCCGTCAACAAGCACGGTGTGCGCCTCGAAATCGATCTCCAGCCCCCCCTCGCGGAAGCCCTCGGCCTGGCTCTCGTGCGGGCCAGCGCGGCGCAGCACGGCCTTCACCCGCAAAAGCAGCTCGCGCGGGCTGAAGGGCTTGGCCACGTAGTCCTCGGCCCCAAGCTCCAGCCCCACGATGCGGTCCACCTCGTCGCCCAGGGCCGTGAGCATGATGACCGGCACCTGCCGCGTGCGCGGGTCCTGCTTGAGCTTACGGCAAACCTCAAGCCCGTCCATGCCGCCGGGCAGCATCACGTCGAGAAGAATCAGGTCCGGCTTCCCGCGCGAGGCCAGTTCGAGGCCGCTTTGGCCGTTGACGGCGGTGCGCACCAGATAGCCCGCGGCTTTGAGGTTGTAGGCCAGCAGGTCGCGGGTCTCGGGATGGTCCTCCACCACAAGGATGTTCTTCTGCGGCACAGGGGCCTCCGGATGGGGCGGGGTGTAAAGTTGCGGGCGATTGAAGCCGATATCAACAGTGTTGCCGGAACATATCCCCGCAGGCCCAGGCGCGCAAGCCCCGTCGGGGGAGAAGCCATCCGGCCCAGCACCAGCCGACTGACCACCGGGAGAGCGCATGTACTACCACGGATTCCAAAAGAAGTTTCCCTCCAGCAGCGCGCCCTGGACCCCAGGCGACGACCAGCTCGTGGGGCTGCTCTTTTCCAAAATCATCAACCGCACCGCGGGCAACGCCGGGGCGGAGCCCCCTGCCCTGGCCGACGAAATGGCGCACAACCTCTTCGACCTCATGCTGTACATCAGCAAGGACTTCCGCTCCTGCTAGAGCGCGGGCGAGAGGGGAAGGGGACTAGGCGACGGCGGTGAGCATGGGGCGGACGGCCCCGTAGTTCTGGGCGCAGGCGATGTACGCCGCAATGGCCTGCCGCACGCGCGAGGCCGGAGCGGCCTGCCGTTGCGCCGTTTGCTGCTGGCTTGTCTGCTGTTCGCTCTCCGGCTCGGCGTCCTGGCTTTCCTCGGCCATGGGCAGCGCCTCGCCCGCCTGGCGCGTTCCCGCTCCGGCCAGGGTTCCGTTGGCGCCATACGTTGCGGAGTCCGTCTGGCGCTCGGAAACTTGCCTGCGCCAAGCCTCCAGCATCTCCGAGCTGAAGCTGCGGCCCGTCTGTTGCGCCTCGGTCTGGGCCGTCTGCTGGGCTTCGGCCTGGCGGGCCGCGGCCGCGTCTTCCGCGCTGGCGCCGCCTGCCGCTCCAGTCTGCGCACCGCCAAGGCCGCCCTCAAGCGTGTTGGTCGCGAGGCCGGAGGCGGCGGCCCCAGCGGCGGCGCTCCAAAGCACCTGGTCAGTGGAATAGGTGATGCCCAGCGGGCCGAGCTTGAGGGAGACCCGCCGCGACTGGAGCTGCGGACGCGACGAATCCAGGGTCTCGGCGAGGCCCGTGGAGGATGTGGTTGCGTTGCCGATGGGAGCGGACATGGCCGTCTCCGGGGGTTGCCCGGGCGTCCGGTCCAAAAAAAGACCGGAAGCCGCATAAACCGCCAATGGTCCAGCAATTTACCCCAAAGCACCCTTCGGGATTGCCGCCCTCACTCCAGTGGGGGACCAAGGCAGAAGCGTCTTCCGTCCGTGGAAGCCGTGCGCGGGCCGTGTCGCCTCTCGGCAAACGGGTCATCGCGCCATGCCTATACTGTAACCAGCGCGCGTCTTGTTGGCAAGCCCTCCGGCGGGGCAAAACAGGCCGCGCCTTGCAATCGCCTTGCGAGCGGGCTACAGGAAGCCCAAACAGTAACCCCGGAAGGTGATCCATGAACTATCGCATCCTGGAGAAGAAGGTGCTGATACCAGGGCAGACGACCCTCCTGGTCATCGACGCGCCGCACGTGGCGAAAAAAGCCAAGCCCGGCAACTTCGTCATCCTGCGCACCAGCGAGAAGGGCGAACGCATCCCGCTCACCATAGCCGACTGCGACCCCGAAGCCGGGACCGTGACCATCGTGTTCCTCGTGGTGGGCAAGAGCACCGCCGAACTCAACACCTTTGAGGAAGGCCAGAGCCTGCACGACTTCTGCGGACCGCTGGGCAAACCCACACACATTGAGAAGCAGGGCACCGTCATCTGCGTGGGCGGCGGCACCGGCGTGGCCGCCATGCACCACATCGCCAAGGGCCACGCGGCCATGGGCAACCACGTGGTGGCCATTGTGGGCGCGCGCAACAAAGATTTGCTGCTTTTCTGCACCGAGCTCGGCAACTTCTGCCCCGAGGTGCTCATCGCCACCGACGACGGCAGCCAGGGCCACCATGGTTTCGTCACCGAGGTGCTCAAAGCGCGCCTGGAAGAGGACAAGGACGTTTCCGAGGTCGTGGCCATCGGCCCCGTGCCCATGATGGAAGCCGTGAGCAAGGTCACCAAGCCCTTTGGCGTCAAGACCACGGTGAGCCTCAACGCCATCATGGTCGACGGCATCGGCATGTGCGGCGCCTGCCGCTGCACCGTGGGCGGAAAAACGCAGTTCGCCTGCGTCGATGGCCCGGAGTTCGACGGCCACGAGGTGGACTTTGGCGAGCTGCGGCTGCGCCTCTCCCAATTCCGCCCGCAGGAGCAGGAATCCATGCAGTTGTTCCAGCACAAGTGCCAGTGCGGGGAGGGCAAGTAACATGAGCGCCACACCCGAAAAGAAGGCCAAAAAATCCACGCCCCGCACCGACATGCCCGTGCAGC
>Ga0209373_10000675_pt1 | contig 49838 bp, 60 predicted proteins | sample Higcelweek5metaG_FD_187173 | JGI IMG/M metagenome (GOLD analysis project Ga0209373, IMG submission 187173) | Freshwater pond sediment microbial communities from the University of Edinburgh, under environmental carbon perturbations - High... | ecosystem: Environmental > Aquatic > Freshwater >... | reverse complement strand
CCAATTAACAAAATATTTTTATTACCTTCTGCGATAGCTTTGTCTACATCAATCAAAATGTCTTCCATTTTTCGCGAAACTTCTCGACCTTTAGCCTGGGGCACAATGCAATATGAACACATATTATTACAGCCGTAACTAATTGGAATTAAAACCACGTTGTTAAATTTTTTCACTGGTTCCCAATCAGTTTGAAATTCATCCAAAGCTTTAAATTCAATTCCCGGAAAATTTTTCCTTACTTCCATATTTTTCTGACCATTTTTTTTCATTACCCCCACTAAACATCCAGTTACAATTATTTTTTTACCTAATTTTTGGGCATTTCTTAATAACCCGTAAGCTCTATTTTCTGCTGACTGCCGAATCATACAGGTATTAATCACCACCACATCTGCCTGTTTCCAATTCGTAGCTTCTTCGTCACCTTTGACCAAAAAATAGTTCTTGATTCTTTCTGAATCAGAAGTGTTTTGAATACAACCAAACGTTTGGACAAAAAATTTCATCACCCATTTTATCAAATCATTTGCAGTTATAAAAATTTCCCAATTTGCAATATTTTTTTTAAAATGAGAATATTATTTATGGACGACAATAAAAATCTAAATCAACCCAACACTATTACTCCCAATAATGATGATTATCAAAAAATTCTTGATGAATATGCTGCTTCCATCAAACCAGAAGAAGATGTCAACGATGTTGCTTCACCAGCAGAAGATACTATCAAATTAGAAACTGTCAAAGAAAACCAAGTCGAAGAAATTCCCGAAGAAAAACTCTCTTTAAAAGATGTTAATTCTCTTCAACTAGAAGCACCTGAAATTGCTCAACCATTAAATATCGAGCCACCAGTTTTAAACCAACAACCAAAGGTTACTGAAACAAAACCAAATATTGAACCACCAATAATATCTCAACCAACAGAAACTTTACCTCCAGAGCCACAAACTACCGAAACTAAGACACCCGAAGAAATTAAAGCCCAAATAGACAAAATTTTTGCCGATGACTCATCTTCCTCAAATGATTTTTCTTCCACTTCTTTTCCGCCTTCAAAAACAAAATCTTTTGCTAAAAATTTTTTCTTTTTATCTATTGCTATTTTTTTCTTAGTTGCTGCTGGTTGGATTTATTTCCTTTACTTCTACCAACAACCCACTACCAAGACTGTGGTTAATACTGTTTCCCCAACTCCAACAAAAGTAGTTTCTCTAGAAACCTGCGAACTAAACGGAACCACCTACAAAGTAGGGGAATCATTCAAATCCGCCGACGGCTGCAACACCTGTAGCTGCCAAACCGCCAACACTATCGCCTGCACCGAAATGGCCTGCAATATTTCCCCAGTTGTTACCCCTGTCGCTACCAAATCTGCTAGCACCAAAGTTACCATCACTCCAACCAAATCAGTGATTTCAACTTTAATTGAATATAATTCTACTTACAACACTTATATTAACAATAAGTTTAGTTTTTCCCTAACTGTACCAAAAACTGTTAACAATTATTTTAATAATTGCGCAAAGAGTATCACTACAACTTTTTTTGAGAATGAAGATACGGTATATATTGCAGGAGAATCTTTTTATAAACAAGATAACAATTGTCAAAAAGAAAAAACGACATTAAAACTTCTTTCTAGTGAATCAGCATTACCAATCGTTTCAATGAGAATTTATGTCGGATCAGCTAAGAATAATACCGAATTAGACAAATTTATAAAATCAAAATTAGGCTCTGGATGTAAATTAGGAGATCAAGTAAAAACAACAAATAACAATCTTGTAATCGTCAAAATTATAGGGGATGGGAAAGCTCTTGATGAATCGAAATGTATGAGTAATGGAGAAAAAGTTGTTTATGATCAAAACAAACAAAAAGTAGTAATTTTTGGAGTAGGACAAGACTACGATTCTTTAGATGATATGGCAGAGACGATAAAATTTAACTAATTTCTCCTACCTAAAATCTACCTATTAAAAATTAAACCAAAATCATGGAACCACAAACCAACTTTGAAAATCAAAATTTAGATCAAAATAAAAATATTTACAAAATTTTATTTTTCGTATCTTTGGGATTATTTTTAGTTGTCAGTAGTGTTTTAACTACTCTTCTTATCACTCAAAAATCTTCAAAGCTAACCCAAACAACTGATAACCAAGAAACAGAAGTAATTCCATCCGAAACAGAGACTGAATCAATTACGTCGACTCAGACAGAAACTACCCCCACCAAACCCGCCACCACATCTAGTATCCCAAAAGATTGGAAAACTTATACTGACTCCACTTATAAATTTTCAATAAGCTATCCTTCTGACTGGATATTTAATAAAACAAAAGAAGGAATTTCACTTGAAACACCAGAATATAAAAAGGAAATTGAAAGACAAACGGAAGAACTTAAACAGAGTGGGTTCTCTGGAGAGGGACCAAACGCTTCTGGTAGATATTTCATAAGCTGTTTTCAGTCTCTAACAGATTTAAAAAATAGTAATTTTAGTTCTGCAATTACAGAAACAAATAAAACATCCCTCTACAACTTTTTACTCGAAAACTCTTATTCAAATTCTAACAATATGTCAGGACTTAAATATTTTTTAAATTTAAAAACGATTAACATTAACAGCCTCACATCATACCAAGTAGAAAATGAAGGACCAGTTCCAAGCTTGTCAGTCTTTATTCAAAATAAAAGTTTGTCCATCTGTAAAATTGACCTTAGCGGCATAACGACAGAAAAATTAAGTGAAATTGAAAGTAAGTTTATAAATACTTTCAAATTTAACTAATTTTCCCAACCCAATTTCTACCTATTGCTATCACTTGACTGAGGTAGTAAAATACCTACATTCTGGCGAGCGGTTGGTACATAACTTGCCTATCCCGTATTTCGGGATTCTCTATTTTAGTAATTAAAAAAACTTGATGCCTTCCGTAAAACGAACTTCCTGGGGTAAAAAATACCCAAACCTTCCTAAATTAGATTTAATCCAAATCCAAAAAGAATCTTGGAAAGATTTTCTTGACCGAGAACTAAAAGAAACTATCCAAGCTATCTCTCCAATCACTGATTATACCGGTAACAATTGGCAACTTGATCTTGGAGAAGTTACCTACGATCCAATCAGCATCGATCCTCAAACTGCTAAAAAGAAAGAATTAAATTACACTCTCCCAATTCGTATTAAAGCTACTCTTACCAACAAAAGAACTGGCAACGTCCGACAAGAAGATGTCTTTTTCCTTAATTTACCTACCATGACTGATGAAGGAACTTTTATCATCAACGGTATTGAAAGAGGAATCATTAATCAATTAGTCCGATCTCCTGGTGTTTATTTCACTGGAGAACAAGATCCTGCCACTGGCAAAACTCTTTACAATGCTGAACTTCGTCCTAACAAAGGTTCTTGGTTAGAATTTTTTGTCGGTAAGAAAGATGTTATTTTTGCCCGTATTGATCGCAAAAAGAAATTTCCAGCTACTATTCTTTTAAGAGCTGCTTGCCAACTTGGTGACAAACAATTAACTGCTGAATTTGGTGATTTTATTTCATCTACTATTCAAGCTGATATTTCTAAAACTCCAGAAGAAGCTATTTTGGAATTTTATCGTAAACTTCGACCAGGTGAACCAGTCGTTTTAGAAAATGCTCAAAAGTTTTTTGAAGAAAGATTTTTTGACGTTCGAACTTATGAATTAGGTAATGTTGGTCGCTACAAAGTCAATAAAAAATTTGGTTTTAATTTTGATGATTCCAACAAAGAAAATTGGATTTTAAGAAAAGAAGACTTAATTGCTACCATCAAATATCTAATTCAACTTCAAAAAGGTGAAGTTACTCGCATTGACGATATTGACTCTTTAGCCAATCGTCGGTTACGTCGTTGTGGTGAAATCGTTTCTCAAATTGCTCTTCGACCTGCTATGGCCAGATTTGAAAGAATGGTTAAGGAAAGAATGTCACTAATTTCTACCAAAGAAAAACCAACTCCTAGCCAAATGATCAATCCTCAACCATTGATTTCCGCTCTCAACACTTTTTTCCGATCCAACCAATTATCCGCTATTTTAGACCAAACTAATCCATTAGCCGAACTCGATTTATTGCGTCGTGTTACCGTTGTTGGTATTGGTGGTTTAACTCGTGACCGAGCTGCTTTCTCTATTCGTGATGTTCACACTTCTCAATACGGTCGTATCTGTACTGTCCGTTCTCCAGAAGGTCCAAACATCGGTTTAGTCACTTATTTAGCTCTTTACGCCAAAATTGATAAGTATGGTTTTCTCCAAGCTCCTTTTAGAAAATTAGTCAAAGTCAAAGATGGCTATACTATTTCTGATGATTATTTTTACCTTGATGCTGATGATGAGTATGATAAAAAAGTTACCCATCTAGGTATTAATTTTGATAAAAATGAAGTTACTCAACAAGAATGGGTTCCTATTCGTTATCAAGGAGAATTTAGCGAAGGTCCTATTGAACAAGTCGAATATATTGATTTAGTTCCTAATCAAATTGTTGGTGCCTCTGCTTCTTTAATTCCTTTTGTTGATCACGATGACGCTACCCGTGCTCTTATGGGTTCCCACATGCAGACTCAAGCAGTTCCATTAATTTCTCCAACGTCTCCTATTGTTGGCACTGGCATGGAAGGTTCTGTTGCTACTTCTATGAACAGATCTGTTTTAGCCAATCATTCAGGTAAAGTTACTGCTATTGATGGTGACAAAATTACTGTTACCTTAGATACAAAAGCAGAAATGGAACATCATGATTTAAGTGAAATTAGCCAAGACGGTAAATTTGAAATTTATAATTTATCCAAATTTGAAAGAACATCTCCATACGGAACTTGTTACAACCAAAAAATTGTGGTTAATGTTGGTGATGTTGTCAAAACCGGTGATTTATTAATCGATGGTCCATCAACTGATGGCGGAGAACTTTCAATAGGTCAAAATTTATTGGTAGCTTACACTGAATTAGACGGTTTAAATTACGAAGATTCTTTCTTAATCTCTGACAGACTAGTAAAAGAAGATGTTTTGACTAATATTCAGATTTACGAATACCAAGCTCAAGTTGTCGAAACCAAATTAGGTTCCGAAGAATTAACCAAAGATATTCCAAACGTTTCGGAAAACGAATTAGCCAAACTTACTGAAGACGGTATCGTCATGATTGGTGCCACTGTTGGACCAAACGACATTTTAGTTGGTAAAGTTGAGCCTCGTGGCGAAAAAGAACTTTCATCTGAAGAAAGATTATTACGTGCAATTTTTGGTGAAAAAGCTCGTGAAGTTAAAGACACTTCCCTCCGTGTTCCAAATGGAGAAGGTGGTGTGGTTATCAAAGTTGATGTTTTATCCAAAAATGATGGCGACGAACTCGATCCAGGTGTTAACCGAATCGTCAAAGTTTATGTAGCTCAAATCCGCCGTATTCAAGAAGGGGATAAGATCGCTGGACGTCATGGAAACAAGGGTTGTATTGGTCGTGTTTGGCCGGCTTACGATATGCCACGAACTGCCGACGGTACTCCAATTGATTTAGTTATGTCGCCAATTTCTGTTATTTCCCGTATGAACTTAGGTCAGATTTTGGAAACTACTCTCGCTTATGCTGGTTTATATCTTAATAAAAAATACGCTGTTCCAGTTTTTGAAAGATATCCTGAAACTAGAATCTCTGAAGAATTAGAGTCTGCTGGATTACCAAGTAATTGTAAAATTCAACTTTATGATGGTCGTACAGGTGAAGCCTTCGATCAAAAAACTGTTGTCGGTGTTGGTTATATTCTCAAACTTGTTCACATGGTCGACGACAAAGTTCATTCTCGTTCTACTGGTCCATACTCACTTGTTACTCAACAGCCACTCGGCGGTAAAGCTCGTATGGGAGGACAAAGACTTGGAGAAATGGAAGTCTGGGCACTTGAAGCACATCGTGCAGCTCACACTCTTCAAGAAATGTTAACTCTTAAATCCGATGATATCGAAGGTCGTACTCATGCCTTCCAAGCTATTATCAAAGGAGAAGTTATTCCTGAACCAGCTATTCCAGAATCTTTCAAAGTTCTTACCAAAGAACTTGCTGGTCTCTGTCTTGATATTTCCCCAGTTGGACTAAAAGAAACTGGTGAAGTTTTCGAAGGTGAGATTGCCGACACTGCTCCTGTCGAAGTTATTTCTGAAGAAATTCAAAAAGAACTTCAAGCTACAGTGGTAGATGATGAAGGAGATTTAACTATTGCCGAAACGGCAACATTAGAAACTGAATTAAAGGAGGAACAATAATGTTTAAATTTAAAAGCATGATCGACTTTTCCGGTCTTCAAATCAAACTCGCTTCTCCAGAAGATATTTTGAGCTGGTCTCACGGTGAAGTTACCAAACCAGAAACTATTAATTATCGTAGTTGGCGTCCAGAAAAAGATGGCCTTTTTTGTGAAAAAATCTTTGGACCATCACGTGATTATGAATGTTACTGCGGAAAATATAAAAAAATCCGATTCAAGGGTGTAATTTGTGATCGCTGTGGTGTTGAAGTTACTACTTCAAAAGTTCGACGTGAACGTATGGGTCACATCACTTTAGCTGCTCCTGTCACTCATTTATGGTATCTTCGCAATACTCCATCTCCAATTGGTGTCATTTTAGACGTTCCTCAAAAAGATTTGGAAGCTGTGGTTTATTTCACTAAATATTTAGTCACCTCAGTTGACGATTCCAAACGTAAAGAAGCCTTAGATAATCTTCATCAACATTCTCAAAAAAGAATTGAACAAATTGATGTTGATACTAAGAAAAATACTGAAATCAAAACTAAAGAAACCGAAGATGAGAAAAAAAGTCTTAAAGATAAAATCAAAAATAAAGATCAACTTTTCATTGCTCAAGAAGAACGCGATGTTCGTTTAAAACAAGATATTCAAAAAATCGAAAATAAAGGTCTAACCGAAAAAAATCGCATCGAGAGTTTAATTAAATATCTTGAAGAAAAGATTCAATCTTTAGAGGTCTTAAATACTCTTTCTGATGAAGAAAGTTTTTATCTCTCTCAATTTAAAGCTGATATCTTTTTCACCGCTAAGATCGGTGCAGAAAGTTTAGTTGAAGTTTTGGGTCAAATTGATATTCCTGAAACTCTTAAAAATCTAAAAAAAGAACTAAATAAAACTAGTTCTAAACTCAAGAAAAAGAAAATCATGTACAAAATCCGCATCCTTACCGGTATGTTGGATAACAATATCAACCCTAAATCCATGGTGTTGACTCATGTGCCAATTGTTCCACCAGATTTGCGTCCTATGGTTCAATTAACCGGTGGTCGATTTGCTACCTCTGATTTAAATGATTTATATCGTCGTTTAATTAATCGTAATAATCGTCTTAAAAAATTACTCAAACTTGGTGCTCCAGAAATCATTTTGCGCAACGAAAAACGGATGTTGCAAGAATCTGTTGACATTTTAATTGACGCTCAAAAGAGTTCCAAAAATAAACGAAAAAGTCTTAAACGAGTTCCTCGTTCACTTTCCGATTTATTAAGAGGTAAAAAAGGCCGTTTCCGTCGTAACTTACTTGGTAAGCGTGTTGATTATTCTGGTCGTTCAGTTATCGTTGTTGGTCCAGAACTCAAATTAAATCAAGTTGGTTTACCAAAAGAAATTGCTCTAGAAATGTTTAGACCATTCGTTCTTCGTGAACTTATGGCTGTTGGTATTGCCCCAAACATTAAAAGTGCCAAAAATTTAATTGATCATCGAGTCACTGAAGTTTATGATGTTTTGGAAAAAATTACTAAAAACAAATATGTTCTTCTTAATCGTGCTCCAACACTTCACAAACTTTCAATCCAAGCATTCAAACCAGTGTTAGTCGATGGGTTAGCTATCCGACTTCATCCATGTGTCTGTAAAGGTTTTAATGCCGATTTTGATGGAGATCAAATGGGTGTTCATTTACCACTTTCTGAAGCTTCACAAAAAGAAGCCAAGAGGTTAATGTTACCGTCTCACAATTTACTTAAGCCAGCTGACAGCAGTCCAGTTTCTATTCCTTCACAAGGTATGGCAGTGGGTTGTTACTACATTACTTCTATCAGATCTCAAGATCTTGATAAAGAGAAAATCAAAGGATTTGATGGTTTAACCATTTTTTCTGATGAAAATGAAGCTGAATTAGCCTATCAATCAAAGAAAATTGAACTTCGAGAACTCATTGCTGTCCGTATCAATGGTCAAATTATTAAAACTACCTTTGGTCGTATTTGGTTTAATCAAGTACTCCCAGAAGAATTTGGTTTCATCAATGATCCTATGGCTGGTTCCAAAGCTCTTAACGATTTAGTCGTTAAATCTCTCGATATTGCTGGTCGTCTTAAAACTGTCAAATTGATTGACTCTCTTAAAGACATTGGTTTCAAAGGGTTCACTCTTTCAGGTATTTCTTTATCTATGGAAGACTGTGGATATTTACCAGAGAAAGAAGGGATTATTCAAGGTGCTAACAAGCAAGTTGAAGATATTGAAGACAACTACAAAATGGGTCTTATCAGTAATGATGAGAAAAAACGTCTCAGTCAAAAAGTTTGGTTGGAAAAAACCGAAGAAATTGCTGAAAAAACTTGGGCTACTCTCGATATTGATTCTCCAATCCGTATCGTTTCTAACGCCGGTATCAAGCGTGCTTCCAAAGACCAAATCAAACAACTTTCTGGTATGCGCGGACTTATGGTCGATCCTACGGGTAAAATCGTTCAACTTCCTACAAAATCCAACTTCCGTGAAGGTTTATCAGTTTTTGAATATGTTACCGGTGCTAGAGGTACTCGTAAAGGTTTAGCCGATACTGCTCTTAAAACTGCCGATGCTGGTTACTTAACCCGTCGTTTAGTTGATGCTGCTCACACCTCAATTATCCGTTTAGATGATTGTGGTACTGACAAATTCATTACTATTGAAGCTAATGAAAAAGGTCGTGAAAGATACTTCACTCGTCGTATTCTTGGCCGTTATTTAGCTAACGATATTATTGATCCAAAAACTAAAAAAGTTTTATTATCCAAAGGTGAGATTATTGGTGATGAAACCATCAAATTAATTGAAAAATCTGAAATTCAATCAGTTGATATTCGTTCACCATTAACCTGTGCTGCTGAAACTGGTCTTTGCCGTCACTGTTATGGTTGGGATCTTTCTACCAGAAAACCAGTTCAAATTGGTGTTCCAGTTGGTGTCATCGGAGCTCAATCTGTCGGTGAACCTGGTACCCAGCTTACTCTTCGTACCAAACACACCGGAGGTGTCGTTGGTGTCGACGTTACCCAAGGTTTACCTCGTGTTCAGGAACTTTTCGAAATCCGTATGCCTAAATTACCTTCACCTTTAGCCGAAATTTCGGGTAAAGTTAAAGTTAAAGAAAACATCGATGGTTACGAAATTAAGCTTACTGGTAAAGATGACGATAAAGTCACTAAAACCATTACTTATATTTTGCCTTCAAATGTTAATTTATTAGTTGCTGACGATGATTTGGTTGCCAAAGGTACTCAACTTTCTGCTGGATCTCTCGATGTTCGAGAAATCATGGAAATCAAAGGTATCGAAGCGGCTCAAAAATATCTTATTAGTAGTATCCAAGGTGTCTATGAATCACAAGGAATTACTATTCACGACAAACATCTTGAAGTTATCGTTAAAGAAATGAGTGGTAAGATCAAAATTGAAGATCCAGGTGATACTATCTTCCTTTATGGTCAAATTACTTCTTTAGCCGCTTTCAATGCCGCCAACGATAAAGCCAAAGAAAAGAACCCAGATGCTAAACCAGCTAAGGGCAAAAGAATTCTTTTAGGACTTATTCAATCAGCTCTTACTACTGGATCTTGGTTATCTGCTGCTTCATTCCAACAAACCACCAGTATTTTGACCGAAGCGTCACTTATCGCCGAAGTCGATGACTTGATTGGTCTCAAAGAAAATGTTATTATCGGACGTCTCATTCCGGTGAGTAAAAATCAATAAATTAATATGCCAACATTTAATCAACTAATCAAAAAAGGTCGTATCGTTAGAGTTAAAAAACTCAAAACTGGTGCTCTTCGCAACAATTTCAACACGATTAGTAATCGTTTTACTAAAACCATCAACCCTATCAAAAAAGGGGTGGTTACTGTGGTCAAAACCATGACTCCAAAGAAACCTCATTCAGCTTTGCGAAAAATCTGTAAGGTTAAGCTTAGTAATCGTAATTTAGTTACTGCTTATATTCCTGGTATCGGCCACAATTTAGCCGAGCACAGTATTATTTCTATTCGTGGTGGTCGTGTCCGAGATTTGCCAGGTGTTCGTTATCACGTAATCCGTGGTAAATTCGACGCTGGTGCTGTTACCGGTCGGTTACAATCACGCAGTAAATACGGTGCCAAAAAACCCACCGCCAAAACTGCTTAATTATTATTTAACTACTTACTAAAAGCTAATAGCTAAAAAACTAAATTTATGTCCAGAAAAGGAACCAGTAAAATTAGAAAAGTCGAACCTGACACTATTTACAATAATGTTTTAGTCAGTAAGATCATTAACTTCACCATGAAAGATGGTAAGCGCAGTGCTGCTGAAAAACAGATTTATCAAGCTCTTGAACTCCTTAAAAAAGATTTTCCAAAAGAATCAGAAATTGAAGTATTAGAAAGGGCTATGGAAAATATCAAACCAAAAATCGAAGTTCGACCTCGTCGTATTGGTGGATCTGTTTATCAAATTCCAACTCCAGTTCGTGGTAGTCGTCAAAATTCTTTAGGAATTAGATGGTTAATCAATTCTTCTCGAGCTCGAAGCAATAAACAATATCATTCTTTCGCTCAAAAAATTGCCGCTGAATTAAGCGATGCTCTCAGCAACAGTGGAGCTGCCGTTGGCAAAAGAATGGAAGTTGAACGTATGGCCGACGCTAACAAAGCCTTCGCCCATTTACGTTGGTAATTTAAATCTTTGTTTTTTTTAAAAAGTGCCCTAATCCAGGGCACTTTTTTGTTTATTAAATTAAACTTGATATTTATCCGCCTCTGGTGGAAACTTCTCAAAAAGCTGGTAAACTTAATCAATGTCTTTATTCTCAAAACCAAAGGTTGTTATCTGGCCCAAAAACAAATCAGTCGAAATCTATCTAAATAAAAAAGAAAATAATTTTTTTAGTTTAGATATTGATTTGTGGGTTAAGCAAACTGAAAAAGATTTAGAAGGTCTTTCTTTATTTTTACAACAAAATAAAGTCGCCTCATTTTCTGTTTTAATCCCTGACAATATCGTTGTTACCAAATCTTTTGTTTACGACATTAAAATTGATTCCATCGACGTCAAAGAAGTCATCGGTTTAGTTTCCAGTGCAGTTGATTTTAGTATTAACCCAGAATACCTCAATTATTCCCTTATCCAAGGTGAAAACAAAACAATCATTAATGCTTTGATTTACAATCAGTCTAAATTCGAAATTTTAAAAGAAAATTTATCTCTTTTAAAATCTCAAATTGATACCTATACTCCAGTTTCTACTGCTATTTCCAATGTAGTTTCCAAAATATTTTTAGGTGAATTTTTCCTTATCTATCCTCTTAACAACAATGAATGCACTTTATTGCTTTCAAAGAATAATCAAATTTATCTTACGGCCAATTTCAAAAAAACCAATTTAGATATTCAAAAAACTATTAATTATGCCCAACTATATTTTTCTAACCCGGTTAAAAAAATATATTATCCAGAAATTCTAAGTGATGAAATAATAACTTCCACGGAAGTTGAAAAAACTTCCTATAATGAGAATCAAATTGCTCAAAATTTTGGTTTCTCATCAAATCTTCCTCTCCCGGTTGTTGGCCTGATTAGTGATATAATTAAAGCACCAAAAGATAATAGTTTAACCCAAACTCCAAAGATGAATAATAAAAAAAATTTATTACCTATAATAGCTGTAGCAATCTTTTCCTTTGCTGTAGTTTCGTTCTTAGTTTATTTTTTCTTCAACAAAAGTAAACAGGATCAACTTATTGATACTAATCAAACCAGTGAAAATAACATCACTCCTACTATCGCTCAAGAAATTAGTCCTACCGAAGCTCCTACTCCTACTGTTGCCGAAATTGACAAAGATATTAAAATCCAAGTTCTCAATGCTACCGACATCAATGGCCAAGCTGCTACCCTAAAAGCCAAATTGGTCGCTTTAGGTTTTGAAAATGTTTCTACTGGTAACGCTTCCGCCAATGCTACCGTAAATTCTGTCCAAGCCAAAAAAGCCACTATTTCTTCATATTTTGAGTCTTCTCTAAGTGATTTCTTCCCAGGAGAATACACTAGTGACCTAAAAACCACTTCAAATTACGACATCGTTTTCACCATTGGTACTAATCTTAGTGGTTCAACTACAAAAACTGCCACTGCGTCTCCTACAAAAGTATCTACCACAGTTACTCCAAGTAAAACTGCCACCGCATCACCTACCAAAGCCAGCACTACAGTCACTCCCACCAAAAAAGTCACCGCCACCCCAACCCTCGGAGACTAATCACTAATTTATTTAAACTCTAATCCCTTTCCGCTTCTTACGGGAGGGGATTTTTAGTCTAACAAATGGCTCCATTCCTTGTCTTTCCGCCCATTCATTCAGTGGTTCAGGTCGTTTTCTATATACGGGTATTTCTATTTTAGGCTCGGGAACTATATAATCATCTTTTTTCCATAGTTCCAAACCTTGCTTTTCTAGTTCTGGGTCACTTACTCCATAAACATGTCCTATTGTTTCCCAATGCCCCCCAGTGGTTTCAACCATTAATGTTGTTGCTAATTCAACCGGGACATTCTTAGTTCCTCCAAACCCATCACTAATAGTCTTTTCATAACGTTGAGGATAATAAAGAAGTCTAGCAAAGTCATCCATATTCATCGCTTCCATTATAAAGGGATTATTCATAATTTCTCCCGGTCCATTGGGATAAAAATCTTGTCGTCTTTTTATTTCTCCACTAGCGCCAGTAGGGAGACCAGTTAGTCGAATTCTTTCCATTTTTTTTACCAGTTTTTGGTTAAAACCAATTAATTAGAGCAATTATAGCCTATATTTTTCTTAATTCAACATCAACACAAATTAAATTTAATCTAAGTTATTATTTTTCCCAAAATAAAACCCGGCGACAACTTCTCTAGATCCATGTAAAAAGTCACAGTCAATCCAATTATTAATTGAATAGAGTAGACTAATCTTTTCTACACATTGTCAAATAAAAAAATTCAAGAGTTTTTCTTTTAAAGTCGGTTCGTGATCAGGTTGTCCACGTCTTCCAAGACGAACACGCATTAATTCATCCGGATCATACCAATAGGCATAAGACTTTAAAGTAGTATCATCAAATAATTTTCCACTCATTCTTCCAACAATTCCTACATCTCCAAAAAATGTGTGTTTTTGACATGTATCACCCAACATTAATGTTCTTCTCCTTTGATATTCACTCTGAGGTATATTGTTTTTACCTTGGTCCGCGATTCCACTGTGTGGGTTAGTTTCTACTGACATTTTTAAAAAATTTATAAATCTAGCCATATTATACAATATTTTTGGATTTTTTTTAAAATTTCCAAAATAAACCCGGCGACAACTTTCTGCATTTCTGCAAATAGTTGCCGTCGGGCATAGGTGGTTAGTTCAGCTTGATGAGGCCATTCCGGACATACGTCCAGAACTTACCAGTCCAAGCGCTCGCGAACACATCCTGATTGGCACAAAGAGTGTCAATGTTGAAGAACCGGGATTCGACGATCCGTTTTGTCGATTTATCGCGCTCGATCGGTGCAAGATCGACGAAAACGTATGAATCGTCATCTGGGTTATAGAAGAAGCGGGATGGCTTATAATCCACCTTAACATAGAAGAGTTGTAAACCCTCCGTATTGTCCGCGGTGTAGTTATACGCCGAGTTACAGTTAACCGGTCCGTCAAGGGGTGATACGGCAGCGAAATCGAACTTGTCTTTCACGAGATTTTCTTGGAAAGATTCCATTCGAGTTTCATTATGCGTGCCACAGAAGAACCTGGGGAGTTCCCATTGTTCTTGTCCACCGTTACGCCTTTCACAGGTGAGACCGACATAGATTTTTGGCTTCCGCAAGAAGCGGCGCCTCACGAAGAAGCAGCCGACAGCATTCCCACCGCCAAATCTTTCGTTGATCATGATTTGGTCATAACCAAGATCGGATCTCCTTCCGTATTCGGCAGCAAGACCGATGAAGAGGTTCGCAATATTGAAATAAGCAACATCAGTCATGTTAATGACATTGCCATTTTTCAACATTATTTCTCCTGTCCATCCTTGTTTTTCTCCTGTCTTAACCGGCAGAAGAATTCCATTCTTAGTCCTGAAATCAAGCATCCTTATACCATTCCTTTCTTCCGTTCTATCATTTCTGATGAGCAGAAATATATCCCGATATTACGGGACAAATTTCCACTCATCAAAAAACATAACCACCTTTTTAAAGTACAAAACTATTGTCCATAAATTAGTTTTAAATTTATTTCCAATAATTACCCCATTATACTCTATTTTAAGCATAAAATCAATAATTATAGGTTTAATTTTCTACCTTCGTCTTGCATTAAGCACCCTTTTTGGCTTACAATGTGACTACTATGAAACTTTTAGTTACCGGTGGTTCAGGCTTTATTGGTTCTAACTTTATTAAGCTTTGGTTTACTAATCATCCCAGCGATTCCATTATCAATCTCGACAAGATGACCTATGCCGCCAATCCTCGTAATTTAACCGAATTTGAGGGTAAATCGAATTATCAATTTGTCAAAGGCGATATTTTAGATGAAAAAATTGTTGACGAATTAGTTTCTCAAGTTGACGCTATCGTTCACTTCGCTGCCGAATCCCACGTTGATCGCTCTATTGATGATCCGTCTCTTTTTGTTCGTACCAACGTTTTGGGTACATACAATCTTTTAATGGCTGCCAAAAAATATAACACTCGTTTCCATCATATTTCTACCGATGAAGTTTTTGGATCAGTTGAATTAGATTCAGACAGACAATTTAACGAATCTACTCCTTACGACCCATCAAGTCCATATTCCGCCTCCAAAGCCTCCTCTGATCACTTAGTTCGCTCTTTTTACAAAACCTTTGGTTTGTCTGTCACTATCAGTAATTGTTCCAATAATTACGGTCCGTACCAACATCCCGAGAAAATGATTCCTCGATCTATTACCAACCTCTTAAATGGTGAAAAAATCAAAGTTTACGGTCAAGGTTTAAATTTCCGCGATTGGTTACACGTCGAAGATCATTGTCGTGCTATTGAGCTTATTTTATTAAACGGAAAAATTGGTGAAACTTATTGTATTGGCGGACTCAAAAAAGGTACTTCTAACATGGAATTAGTTAGACTTATGCTTAAACTTATGGGTAAAGACGAATCGTCTTTGGAATATGTGGCTGACCGTCCAGCTCATGATAATTATGCCGTCAATTGGGATAAAATTAATAAAGAGCTTGGTTGGGAGCCAAAATATGATTTAGAGTCCGGTCTCCAACAAACTATCGATTGGTACACTACCAACACTTCTTGGTGGCAAGAAACCAAAGCCGAAGCTGAAGAATTTTATAAAAAATTAAATAGTCTTAAAAAATAAATTACAAATTATTTCCCCGTCTGGTCAAAGAAGGGGATAAAAGGGGAAGATTGAAAAATGAATTTTATCAAAAGCAAAATAAACGGCATCGTTACTATTGAACCTCAAGTGTTTCAAGATGATCGAGGTTTTTTTATGGAAACTTATTCCAAAAAAGACTTTGTCGAGAATGGTATTGATGTTGATTTTGTTCAAGATAATCATTCTCACTCTTCCCAAGGTGTTCTCCGTGGTCTTCACTTCCAAAAACCTCCATTCGCTCAAGCTAAATTAATCCGAGTTACCCAAGGTGAGGTTGTTGACGTTGCCGTTGATCTTCGTCCCAATTCTCCCACTTTCGGCCAATGGGAAAGTGCCCATCTTTCTGCTGCCAACAAGAAAATGTTTTTTATTCCAGCCGGATTTGCTCACGGCTTTTATGTCATCAGTGAAACTGTCGATTTTCAATATAAATGCAGTAATTACTACAATAAAGAATCTGAAGGTGGACTTTTGTGGAACGACCCTGAATTAAATATCTCTTGGTTTACCAACGGTAACCCAATTTTGTCAGAAAAAGACAAACTTTGGCCCACCCTCTCTCAGGCCAAAGAAGATTTAATGAAACTTAATTGGTAATTAATTATTATTTTTCCCCGTCTTGTGAAAGAAGGGGTTAGGGGAAGATTGAAATTATGAAACAAAAAATTATTGGTACAGGTTTATCCGGTTTAGTTGGCTCTCGAATCGTTGAATTGCTTAAAGATAAATATGAATTTATTGATTTTTCTCTTGATAGTGGTGTTAATGTCTTAGACAAAGAAAGTCTCGCTGCTGCTTTTGAAAAAAATAAAGATGCCGTAGCTGTTCTTCATATGGCTGCTTTTACTGATACTAATGCCGCTTGGTCACAAAATGGCGACAAAACCGGCATTTGTTATCAGCTTAATGTAGAAGGTACTCGTAACATTTTGGAACTAGCCAAACAGTACAATCAATATTTAGTCTATATTTCTACTGACTTCGTTTTTGACGGCAATAAAACTACTCCATACACCGAAGATGATCAACCAAATCCTATTGAATGGTATGGTGAAACCAAGTATTTAGGTGAAAAAGTAATTACTGATTCTGGCTATAATTCAGCCATTGTTCGTATTACTTATCCATACCTAGCTAATTTCGAAGCTAAGCCGGATATTATCCATAAAGTTTTGGCTAAATTGCAAAACAATGAAGTTGTCAAAATGTTTTCCGATCAAATTTGTACCTACACTTTTATCGACGATATTGCCTATGGATTGGATAAAATATTTGAATCAAAACCAAGTGGAGCCTATCACTTAGTTGGTTCTTCATCTCATTCTCCTTACGAAATGTCCAAATTAGTCGCCAAAACTTTTGGTTACGACGAAAATTTAGTTCAATCATCAAGCCTAGAAGAATTTATTAAATCCCAGCCCGAGGGCAGCCGTCCTTGGCAAAAAACTCTCATCACCTCCAACGACAAAGCCAAAAGTTTAGGAATCGAAATGAAAACATTGCAAGAAGGTCTAGAGGAAATCAAAAAACAAATAAAATGATAGATCGAGGTGAACAATTACCAACTCAAATCGTTTTACATCAAAAAAATACTCGTCAAGAATCACTTCAAAGACAACTTGTTCAACTTGATAACACTCAACCAGGGGATCGAGTTTTAGGTAAATTTTTATCCAAGCTTTATCAGCCGGAAATTTATCAAACAGTAGATCAGGATTATTCAGTTTTAACTGACGCAATCTATCAACCGAGAGCTGCTTTATTGGGAAATAAAACTTATAGTATTTTTGGATGTTTTGTTGGTGCTTATGAATATAAACCTATAACCGAAGCTGTTAAAAACGTCAATGACTATTTTCATGTTTTTCCTGAAGTTGACAATATTTTTCAAACACACCAAAAGGATAAAGTATCTTCAATTATTAAAAACATTGCTAAAACTATAACTAAGAGAACTGATATCCCCGTAGTTTTTTCCAAACCAACAGATGGTTTATTTCCCAATATTTGGATAATGTTACCTGATGGTAATATTGTCTATTCACCAATTACTCGAGAAACTCAATTTGGTTCACGTTCTTATGTTTATCGTGGAACACCAGAAATATATTCAGATTTAGTTACTAATGGTTATACAAAATCAACTGATTTTTATCCGATTGGAGATGCCATCATTATTAATGAAAATCAATTAGAAAATCCAACAACAATCCCTACCTGTCTTCATGAACTTGGTCATATTGCTGAAGATAGATTCGTTATTTCCCAAAAAGAAAAAGAATTTCCCAATCAAACAATTCTGCGAACAGAAGTTTTGTCTAGTTTGTATGGACTCAAAACGGCTCTTCTTTTGGCAAAAAATAATCCAGATTCATCATACAAAGCGATACAGCGGCCTATTTCTCTCTACAATTGGTCACTTACCGGCACTGTCGCTCCCTAAAATTTTATTATTCCTACTAATTTTTTTGCCTCTTTTACGGCATAATTTACCCCTCTGTCTTCTGGGTAAATTTGGGCAAAATTCATTCGATACACTTTGTCGCTTACTTTATAACTTTTGACTTTATACTTTCTACTCACAATATGTTGTCCTGATTTAAATCTAAATACCGAAATATCTTTTGCTAATTTTTTGTCAAATTCTGGGAAAATCTTTTTTAAATAATCAAACCATTTTTCAACTAATTTCTTTTCGTCCATTTTTAAAAATTCATGGTCTTGCGGCACATAAGTCCCTAAGTAATAAACATTTTTATTATTGTAATTAATTTTATTAATTAAGTTCGTGTGTTGGATAAAAGCAATAAAAGGGGATTTAGGGTCATTAATATTATGCCAATAAAATTTACTTAAGCTTTGTTCTGAGCTAAAAACAATATCCACCACTGCTAAATACTCCACTTCTTTGTCTGGTCGGGTATCAATTATTAAATCAAATTCTTTTTCTAAATCTTTAATATTTTTAATTTCACTCTTTAATTTAATTTCTCCGCCGTTTTTCTTAATCAATTCTGCCAATCTTTCGGTTAATATTTCAAATCCACCATCAATATAACCCAACACTTCTTCGCCTTTTTCATTTTTAGAATTACCTCGAGTATGGATTCTGGCCCACAACCACGCCATCGAAATATCTTGGTAATATCTGTGGAATTTTCCCTTTAACAATGGTTTCCATACTACCTCATATGCTCGTTTACCCACTGCTTTTTTCATCCAATTAGCCGCTGTTTTATTCTCATATTTCTTCCAATTATTATCAAAACCCAAATACAAGGCCACCAATCCCATTCTAACTTTATCGATTAATCTTAATGGTTTAAATTTCAATAAATCCATTGCTACGTTAAACGGATACATTTTGTTTTTCCAATAAAGTCCAGTTGAACTTTTATTCCAAGTAATTTTATTTTCTAATCCAACTTCTTTCAACAATTCAATTAATTCCGTATCTGTCTTGAAAAAATGATGGTACAGCTTTTCTAAATTTTCTCCCTCAATTTTAAATCCACCCGCCAATCCACCCAAAAATTTTTCTTTTTCAAAAATTGTTACTTTGTTTCCTCGTTTTGACAAAAAATATCCGGCACTAAGTCCACCTAACCCTCCGCCAATAATTGCAATTTTTCGTCTATTCATAATTAACTTTTCCTATGGTATCATAAATCCATCCGCTGTTGCCTGAGGCAGCAGTTTTTATTATTAAACTAATTAGCTACTAGCTAATCAACTAAACAACTAAACATGGCTGAACAAATTAAACTCACCAAAAATCGTGACGTTCCAATGGATAAAGTCCGTAACATTGGGATTATCGCTCACATCGATGGAGGTAAAACTACCACCACTGAACGTATCCTTTTTTATACTGGAAAAATCCACAAAATCGGTTCTGTTGACGAAGGTTCAACTACTACTGACTCTATGGTTCAAGAAAAAGAGCGGGGGATTACTATTCAATCTGCTTGTATTACCACTTATTGGAAAGATTATCGTTTAAACATTATTGATACTCCGGGACACGTTGATTTTACTGCCGAAGTAGAACGTTCTCTTCGTGTTCTTGACGGTGCTATCATGATTTTTGACGGCAATGCTGGTGTTCAAGCTCAATCTGAAACTGTCTGGCGCCAAGCTGATAAATATGGTGTTCCTCGAATTGCTTTTGTTAACAAAATGGATAAAATTGGTGCTTCTTTTCAAGGTACTTTAGATAGTATTACTGAAAAACTTCATGCTCCAATCTGTCCAGTTGTAATCCCTATCGGTGAAGAGCATGACCATGTTGGCGTTGTCGATCTTATGAACATGGAAATGATTGTTTATGATAAGGACGAAGAAGGTTTAGAGTTTACTCGAAAACCAGTCACTGATGAATATAAAGAAAAAGCTTTGGCTGCTCGAGCTGTTATGGTCGAAAGAATTGCCGGTGAAGATGAAGTTTTAATGGAAAAATTCCTTAATGATGAGGAAATTTCTATCCCAGAATTAAAAACCACCCTAAGAAAAGCTTGTATCGATCGAAAACTTTTCCCAGTTTATTGTGGTGCCGCTTGGAGAAACAAAGGTATTCATCCAATTCTTGATGGTATCGTTGATTATCTTCCATCTCCACTCGATTTACCTCCAATTGAAGGTTACAATCCTGAAAATAACGATGTCATTACTCGAAAACCTCTTCGTACTGAACCACTTTCAGCTCTTCTTTTCAAAGTTCAATCCGATCCGCACGTTGGAACTTTATCCTATGTTAGGGTCTATTCTGGTACTTTAAAAGCCGGTTCTGAAGTCTACAATACCACCAAGCAAAAATCTGAACGTATTGGTCGTTTGCTTTTGATGCATGCCGACAAACGAGAAGGTCTTGAAGAAGGTTTTGCTGGAGAAATCGTTGCCTGTATTGGTCTAAAAGAATCCACTACTGGAGATACTCTTTGTGATCAAAGCAACATTATCTCTCTTTCTCCAATTCAATTTTCTGAACCAGTCATTTCCTTGTCTATTGAACCAGCTACTGCTGATGATCAAGAAAAAATGGGCGCTGCTTTAAATCGTTTAGCTATTGAAGATCCTACTTTTAGAGTTACCTACAACCAAGAAACTGGTCAAACCATTATCGCTGGTATGGGAGAACTTTACCTTGAAATTATCGTCGATCGTCTCAAACGCGAATTCGGTGTTAATGTTAAAACTGGTGCCCCACAAGTGGCTTACAGAGAAACTATTTCACAAAATGCCGATGGTGAGGGTAAATATATTCATCAATCTGGTGGTCATGGTCAATACGGTCACTGTAAAATTCATGTTGAACCAAAAGAACGAGGCGAAGGTTACGAATTTGTCAACGCTGTCAAAGGCGGTGCTATTCCAGCCAACTTTATTCCTGCTATCGAAAAAGGTGTCAAAGAAACTCTTCAAAAAGGTATTATTGCTGGATTCCCATGTACCGACATTAAAGTCACTGTTTACGACGGAACCTATCACGAAGTCGATTCTTCCGAAATGGCTTTCAAATTAGCCGGAAACTACGCTATCAAAGATGCTTTTACTGCCGCTAAGCCTTTGGTTTTGGAACCTATTATGAAATTTGAAGTAGCTACTCCATCAGAATTTTTAGGATCAGTTATTGGAGATTTATCTTCCCGCCGTGGTCAAATCAATGGTACCGAAGATAGTCATGGTTTCACTACTATTCATGCTTTTGTTCCATTAGAAGCTGTTGGTGGTTATGCTACTGTCATCCGATCACTTACTCAAGGCCGAGGATCATTCTACATGGAACCTTGCCGCTACGACCCAGTTCCTCGTGATATTCAAGAAAAACTCACCACCGCCGCCAATCCTGGCAGATAACTTCAGTTTGTCTTTCAAATACCCCTCATTTGAGGGGTATTTTTGTATTATTTCCCTCTACCATTTTTCTATTAAAACCGATATAATTCCTCTACCGCATTTTTATGTGGATTTACTTTATTTAAATGTATTGCAAAGCTAATAACTTGTTGATACAATTCAAAAGTATTTTACTCATAAAATTTTATTAATTTGAAATTTCGTCTTAAACAAGACAAAAAATAAAAACAAAAAAAGGAGAAACTTATGGCAGATACCTATCAAAGAACTAAGCCACACGTCAACGTCGGTACTATTGGTCACGTCGATCATGGCAAAACTACTTTAACAGCTGCAATTTCAAAGATTCAAGGAAGTGCTAAATCTTATGCCGATATCGCAAAAGGTGGTACTGTCCGTGATTCTTCTAAAATCGTTACTATCGCTATTTCCCACATCGAATACGAAACAGCCAACAGGCACTATGCTCACATTGATTGTCCAGGACACGCTGATTACGTCAAAAACATGATCACTGGTGCTGCACAAATGGATGGCGCTATTTTGGTCGTTTCCGCACCAGATGGTCCAATGCCACAAACTCGTGAACACGTTTTGTTAGCTAAACAAGTTAATGTTCCAAAATTAGTCGTATTTTTAAATAAATGTGATTTAGTTGAAGATCCAGAATTCTTAGATTTAGTCGAAATGGAAGTCCGTGATTTGTTAACCAAATACGGTTTCCCAGGTGATGAAACTCCAATCATTCGTGGTTCAGCTCTCAAGGCTCTCAACGGTGATGCTGATGGTGTCGAATCTATTAAGAAATTAATGGAAGCTCTTGATACTTATATTCCTGAACCTGTTCGTGAACTTGACAAACCATTCTTAATGCCAGTTGAAGATGTTTTCTCTATCAAAGGTCGAGGAACTGTTGCTACTGGAAGAATTGAAAAAGGTATCGTTAAGATCAATGATGAAATTGAAATCGTTGGTTTGAAAGACACTCGAAAAGCTATTGTCACTGGAGTCGAAATGTTCCACAAAATGCTTGATCAAGGTCAAGCTGGAGACAACGTCGGTTTATTACTCCGCGGAGTTGAAAAAGACGATATCGAAAGGGGACAAGTTTTAGCCAAAGGTGGTTCAATTACTCCTCACACCGAATTCGAAGCTCAAGTTATGTTACTCAAAAAAGAAGAAGGTGGTCGTCATACTCCAATCTTCTCTGGTTACCGCCCACAAGTTTTCATTCGTACTACCGATGTTACCGGTGATATCACCCTAGCTGAAGGTACTGAAATGATTATGCCAGGTGATAATGCTACTGTTACTGTTAAGTTAATAAAACCGGTTGCTATGCAAGAAGGTCAAAGATTCGCTATCCGCGAAGGTGGTTTGACCGTTGGAGCTGGTGCTATTACAAAAATAATTAAATAATATGTCCAAAGGTAACCGCATCCGAATCAGATTAAAATCGTTTGACCATCGTATTATCGATGAAGCAGCCATTAAAATTGTTCAGGCTGCGGTTACCGCTGGTGCTAAAGTGGAAGGACCAATACCCCTTCCTACCGAACAAAAAACCATTACTGTTTTAACTAGTCCTCATACCGACAAAAACGCTCGTGAGCATTTTGAAATTCGTACTCACAAACGTCTTATCGATATTTCCAATACTAGTCTTCGTACTGTTGATAGTCTTCAACACTTGGATTTACCTTCCGGAGTAGAAGTCGAAGTAAAAATGTAACTATGATTTCAGGATTTTTAGTCAAAAAAGGTCAAATGACCAGCGTTTATACCCCAGATGGTAAAAGATTGGCCGTCACCAAATGCGTCGCTCGACCTTTAAAAGTAACTCAGATAAAAAATAAAGATAAAGATGGTTATGAATCTATCCAAGTGGCATATGGCACTAAAAAGAGATTAGACAAAGCTACTGTTGGTAAAATGACTAAAAATAATTTAGACATTAAACCCCAACATTTCAAAGAATTTAAGTTAATTTCAGATCAGACCGTTGAAATTGGTTCTGATATCGCTATCGAATCAGTTTTTACTGCCGGAGAAGAGATTAATGCTGTTGGCACTTCTAAGGGTCATGGTTTTGCTGGTACCGTTAAACGTTGGGGAATGAAAAAACAACCTCTTTTAGGTGCTTCCAATCGTGTCCGTCACATGGGATCTATTGGTGCTCAAACTCCAGGAAAAGTTGTCAAAGGTAAAAAAATGCCAGGTCATTTCGGAGTCGTCACTGTCACTACTTCTGGATTAGAAATTTTTTCTATCAATCCAGAATCACAAGAGATTTTAATTAAAGGTTCACTCCCTGGAAGCATCAACTCTTGGGTTATCCTCAAAAAGGTCTAATATGAAAACTCAAATTTACAATCTTAAAGCAGAAAAAGTCGGCGAAATGACTCTTCCCAAAGAGTTTTTTGACACTGAATTTTCTGACACTTTAATTGCTCAAACCATTCGTGTCGCTTTAGCTAATCGTCGTTCTTCTTTTGCTAAAACTAAAACTCGTTCAGAAGTTGCTGGTACTCGCAAGAAAGTCTGGGCTCAAAAAGGAACTGGTAATGCTCGTCACGGTAACCGTACCGCTCCAATTTTTAAAGGCGGTGGTGTTGCTCTTGGTCCAGATGGTCAACAAAATTACACTCTAAAAATTAGCAAAGCCATGAAGAAAAAAGCTCTCTTTGCTTTATTTACCAAATTTGCCCAAGATAAAAAAATCTTAATTGTCGATGATTTTGCCCAAATGGAACCAAAAACTAAATCTGGAGTTAAATTAATCACTGGACTTAAAGCCAATGATGAAGTATTATCAAAAAGTCGTAAAATTGGGATTATCACTGATAAAACAATCGTCCCCGTTAAAAGATCATTTTCAAATTTGAAAGATGTTACTCTTCTTTCTTTAGCATCTTTAAACGTTTACGATATCTCAAAACAAAATTATCTAATTTTTAGTAATGAAGCTATCGCTCAATTAAAATAAATATGCAACAACTTATTGTTTTAAAACCAATTATCACCGAAAAATCTTTGGCGTCTCAAGAAACTCAAGATAAATATGGTTTTTGGGTTCCTACTTCTGCTACTAAAAATCAAATTAGAGTTTCTTTTAAATCAGTTTTTGGAATTAAACCTCTTTTAATTAATACTATTCTATTAAAAGGAAAAACTAAAACCAATAGTAGAACCAGAAAATTAATTGAAAAATCTGATCGTAAAAAAGCTTTTATCACCGTACCAAAAGGTACCAAAATTGAGTTATTGAAACTTAACACTAAATAACTATGTCTATCAAATCTTTATTAACTATCAAAAAGAAAACCAGTGGTCGTGATTCTCAAGGTCATGTGTCTACTCGTCATCGTGGTGGTGAACACAAACGCTTCATCCGTGAAGTTGAATGGAATCGTCAACAAATTGGTATCAATGCCAAAGTTGTTGCTATTGAATATGATCCAGGTCGTACTGCTAATTTAGCTCAAATCGTTTATGAAAATGGTGCTAAAGCCTATATTTTAGCTACTACCAATCTCAAAGTTGGTGATGCTGTAATTGCCGCTGACAACGCTCCTATCAAAGATGGTAATTGTCTTCCTCTTAAAAACATTCCAGTTGGTGTTCCTATTCATGCTATCAATTTCAATATTAATAAACCGGCTCAATTAGTCAAAAGCGCTGGCTCTGCTGCTTATGTTCAAAGTATCGATGGCAACAAAGCTATCGTCAAACTTCCGTCTGGTGAAATCAGAATTTTTAGTTCTGAATGTCGTGCTACTATCGGTCAAGTTTCTAATGCTGATCATTCTAATCAAAAGTTAACTAAAGCCGGTGATTCTCGACATCGTGGTATTCGTCCAACTGTCCGAGGTGTGGCTCAAAATCCTCACTCACATCCACATGGAGGTGGTGAAGGTCGTAGCTCAATTGGTATGAATCCAAAGACCAAATGGGGTAAACCAGCTTTCAGAAAAACTCGTAAGCGTAAAAATGCCTCCAATAAGTTAATCGTTCAAAGAAGAAAGAAGTAATCTATGTCTAGAAGTTCTAAAAAAGGTCCATTCATTGACCAAAACATCCTCGACAAAATAGGTAAAGGTGGCAATCAAGTCATCAAGACTTATGCTCGCCGTAGCGCTATTGCTCCTGAATTTATTGGACGCACTTTTGATGTCCACAATGGTAAAAAATTCATCAATGTTTATATTACTGAAGACATGGTCGGTCACAAGCTTGGTGAATTTTCTCCTAGCCGCACCTTCAAAGGTCACGGTCGTGTCGTTAAAAGAGTTATTGAGAAAACGTAAAATCTTATGGCAGAAACTATTAAAAAAACTACTACCAAAACTAAAGCTCCAACTAAGGTTGTCAAAAAACCAGTTGAGAAAAAAGTTGTTAAAAAAACTGAAGATAAATCTTCCGTTGTCAAAACTGTCAAAAAACCAGTTGAGAAAAAAATCCTGAGCAAACTTCGTCCTGAGTCGGTCGAAGGAGTCGAAGGAAAAACAGCTAAATATCTTAATAAAGATATTCAAATATCTCCTCGCAAACTTAGATTATTAGTTAATGAAGTTAGAAAATTTTCTCCAGTTGAAGCTCTTAATCGGATAAAATTTATTAACACCAAATCTGCTCGTGCTTTGGTTAAAGCTTTAACTAATGTTATTGCTGATGCTAAAAATAATTTTAACTTAGATATAAATTCGTTGAAATTTGATACTATCAAAGCCGACGAAGCTTTAAAAATTAAACGTATGGACAAATCGCACGGTTCCCGTTTTGCTCGTGGTCTTATTCAAAAACGCCACAGCCGACTTGTCATAATTGTTAAAGGAGTTCAAAAATAATATGGGCCAAAAAGTTAACCCCATCGGTTTTAGACTTGAGACTGGTAAAAACAGTCCTGAATGGCAATCTAGCTGGTTTGCTAATAGCAGAAAGTATCCTATCCTTTTATTAGAAGATAAAAGAATTCGTGACTTTCTTCAGAAGAAGATTTATTCTGCCGGAATTGTCAACATCAAAATTGAACGTTCTGTCAAAAAAATTAAAATTACCTTAGTCGTTTCTCGACCAGGTCTAGTAATTGGTCGTGGAGGAAAAGATCTTGAAAGCCTTAAAAAAGATATTCTTAAGTTACTTACCAAAGAAAGTGGCAAGCAATCTGTTGAAATCCAAGTTGAAGAATTCAAACATGCCGATCTTTCCGCTAAATTAATTGCTGAAAAAATTGCTTATCAACTTACCAAAAGAATGCCTTATCGTCGGGTAGTTTTATCTTCCATCGAGAAATCTATGTCTGCTGGAGCCAAAGGAGTAAAAGTAGTTTTGTCAGGACGTATTAATGGAGCCGAAATCGGTCGTCGAGAAAAATTTTCTGAAGGAAAAATTCCTCTCAGTACTATTAGATCAAAAATCGATTATCATGAATGTCCATCTCTAACCAGATCAGGATATATCGGAGTTAAAGTTTATCTTTGCTTAATCTAATTATGTTACAACCTAGTCGTACTAAATATCGAAAACAATTTCGTGGCAAAATGCGCGGAAATTCAAAAGGAAACTTAGTTTCTTTTGGTGAGTATGGTCTTAAATCACTTGAATGTGGTTGGATTACTGCTAATCAACTTGAATCTGCTCGTAAAGCTATTTCACACGCTACTAAAAGAAATGGTCGTATGTGGGTCAGAATTTTTCCTGATAAACCTGTTACTGAAAAAGGGACTGGAACTATGGGAGCCGGTAAGGGTGACGTCAAAGGATATGTTGCTGTCATTAAACCAGGACGAGTCATGTTTGAAATTTCTGGAATCAGTCTTGAAGACTCTCATGAAGCTCTCAGATTAGCCGCTGCCAAGTTACCAGTTGTATGTAAGATAGTTACAAAAAAATAGGGGTAGATTTTATGAAAAAAACTGATAGAATTTCCTACAGACAAAAAAGCTCTCCAGAGCTTAGTAAAAATCTTATTGAATTAAGAAAACAATTTGTCGAAACAAAAGCTAAGTTTGCCACTGGCAATCAAACTGACACTTCTGTTTTTAAAAAAATTAAAAAACAAATCTCGCTTATTCTTACTTTATTGAGTGAAGGTAATAATGGAAAACAAAATTAATAAAAATGGTAAAACCTTTATTGGGCAAATTGTCTCTGACAAAATGACCAACACTATTGTGGTGGAATTGGAATATACCAGTCGTCATCCTCTTTACAAAAAAATTGTTAGTAAAAACAAAAAAATTTACGCCGAAAATAATTTATCTGCCAAAAATGGCGATACAGTTAAAGTTCGGGAAACTCGACCATTAAGTAAAACTAAAAGATTTACTACCGTCGAAATTATTAAAAAAGCTTTATCTACTAATTAACTAAACTATGGTTCAACTTAGAAGTATTATCAAACCAGCTGACAATTGCGGCGCTAGAAGCGTTCAAGTTGTTCACGTCTACAAAGGGCATTTCCACAAGAAAGGTTCCATTGGTGACATTGTTTTAGCTGTTGTTAAAGACGCTATTCCAGGTGGTTTAGTCAAGAAAAAAGAAAAAGTTAAAATGGTTATCGTCCGTACTAAAAAAGAATTTGGCCGTGCTGATGGTTCTTACATCCGATTTAGTGATAATGCTGGAGTTGTTATTGACTCTCAAAATAACCCTCGTGGTACTCGTATTTTTGGACCAATCGCTCGTGAAATTAAAGATTTAGGATTCAACAAGATTGCTTCCATGGCTCAGGAGGTTTATTAATATGAAAATTTTAAAAGGTGATAAAGTAAAAGTTCTTATTGGCAAAGACAAAGGTCGTGAAGGTGAAGTCTTAAAAAGTTTCCCTAAAAAATCTTCTGTCGTCGTCCAAGGTTTAAATATCTACAAAAAACATATTAAACCATCTCAAGGTCACCCAGGTAGTATTATCCAAAAGGAACGTGCTCTTCACATTTCTAAAGTAATTTTAATCTGTCCTGAATGTAAAAAAACTACTCGTGTAGGTTATAAAATTGACAAATCCGGTACTAAATATCGTATTTGTAAAAAATGTCAAGCTGTCCTCACTAAGGAAGTTGCCAAGAAATAATTATGTTAAAAGATATTATTCAAACCACAATTAAGCAAGACTTAATTGAAAAAATAGGTAAAAAGAGAAATGTTTTTTCTCTTCCACATCTTACCAAAGTAGTCATCAATTATCGTGTGGCTGAAGCTCGTGAGAGTCAAGAATCTTTAACTGCCGCTATCGAAGAAATTGTCGCTATTACTGGTCAAAAACCACAACTTTGCAAAGCCAAAAAAGCTGTTTCCACATTTAAAATTCGTGAAAATGATCCATTAGCTCTTAAAGTTACTCTTAGAGGTGCCAGAATGTATGATTTTGTTGAAAAATTATTTAACTTAATTCTTCCTCGTCTTCGTGATTTCAAAGGTATGCCTCTTAATGCTTTCGATGACGCTGGTAATTACAACTTAACTATCAAAGATCAAACTCTTTTCCCAGAAATCAATTTGGACAAAGTTAACAAGATCCGTTCAGTTCAAGTTACCCTAAATATTAATGCTACTTCAAAAGATGAATCAAAAATGTTATTATCAGCCCTAGGTTTCCCATTTCAGAAAACTAACTAATTATGGCTACCACTGCAAAAATTGTCAGAGAAGACAAAAAACTAAAATACAGTTGTCGACATCATAACCGATGTCACATTTGTGGTCGACCACATGGATTTATTCGTTTATTCGGCGTTTGCCGTCTTTGCTTCCGCAAATTAGCTCACCAAGGTGTGCTTCCGGGGGTTAAAAAATCAAGCTGGTAAAAATATGTTGCAATCTACTTCTATAGACTTTTTAATTAGAATCAAAAATGCCGCTCGAGCTGGTAAAAAAGAATTTACCGCTCCAGCTTCTAATTTTTGTATCAATATCGCAGCTCTTTTAAAGAGATACGGCTATATTGAATCTTATTCTGTTACTGAAGATACAAAAAGAGAAATAAATATTAAACTCTCTTATTCTAATAATCAACCAAAAATTACTGAGGTTAAAATTTTCTCCAAACCTGGTCGAAGAATCTATGAAAAAGTTTCTTCCCTTCCTTGGGGTAAAACTCAACAATCATTAATCATTATCTCTACTTCTAGTGGTGTTATGTCTCAAAAAGAGGCTAAAACCAAATCTCTTGGTGGGGAAATTATCGCTGAAATTTTTTAATACTATGTCAAGAATCGGAAAACAATCAATCACTATCCCAGCTGGAGTCACAGTTGCTGTTGACAAATCTGTTGTCACCGTCACTGGACCAAAAGGAACTCTTACTCTTAACGTTCCTTTCAAAATTAACGTTGAAGTCAAAGACAACACTGTTTTTGTCACCCGCGTGTCTGAAGATAAAAAAGTTAAAGCTTGCCATGGATCTACCAGAGCCCATATTAACAATATGGTCAAAGGTGTTCAAACTCATTGGATTAAAGAATTAGAAATTAGAGGTACTGGTTACAAAGCTTCTGTTAATGGTAACAACCTTAAATTGTTAGTTGGTTTTATCCACCCCGTTGAAATTACTGCCCCAACCGGAGTAGAATTCCAAGTCAAAGAAGAGACAAAAATTACTGTCTCTGGTGCTGATAAAACAGTTGTTGGTCAAATTGCTAGCAATATTCGTAAAATCAGACCACCTGAACCTTACAAAGGTAAAGGCATTCGTTATACTGATGAATTTATAAAGTTAAAAGCCGGCAAAAAAGCCAAAGCCTAAAAATGATTCAACATAATTCAAAAATTAGACGTCTTAATCGAGTCAGAAGCAAAATTGCTCAGAATTTAGGTATTCCTAGACTCTCAATTTTTCGTAGTAACCAACATATTTGGGCTCAAATTATTGATGATAAACACGGAAAAACTTTAGTCTCTGCTTCAACTAAAACAGTTAAAGAAGCCAAAGGCACCAAGTCTGAAAAGGCTACTGCAGTTGGTCAAGCTATCGCCGCTCTTGCTTTAGAAAAAAAAGTTATCAATGTCCGATTTGATCGGGGAAATTATCGATATCATGGTCGAGTCAAAGCCTTGGCTGACGGTGCCCGATCCGGAGGTTTAAAATTCTAATATGGCTTACAATAATAATCAAAACAATAATCGAAAAAACGATAGATATGAAAAACCAGTCAGTGAGTTTACTGACAAAGTTGTTCAAATTAAACGTGTATCAAAAAAAACTAAAGGTGGTAATCAAATTCATTTTACTGCGTTAGTTGTTTCTGGTGACAAAAAATCTCGCGTTGGTGTCGGTTTAGGTAAAGCCAAAAGTGTTGCTGATGCCATTCAAAAAGGTATTAAAAAAGCTCAAAAAAGTTTAATTGAAATTCCTATTATTAACGGGACGATCCCTGGATCAATCCAATTAAAATTTAAAGGTGCTATTGTTTTAATTCGTCCAGGTAAAGCTGGAAGCGGACTTATTGCTGGCGGCCCTGTTCGTGCCGTTGTTGAACTAGCTGGTATCAAAGATATTGTTAGTAAAATAATTGGTTCCAAAAACAAATCCATTAATGTTTGGGCTACCCTTAAAGCTCTTGAACTTCTTCAAAAATAACTATGGAAATTTTAACTCAATTAACTAAAATTACTTCTAAGTCAGCTCGTCGTTGTGGTCGAGGTATTGGTTCAGGTTTAGGTGGACATACCAGTGGTCGAGGTGCCAAAGGTGACAACGCTCGAGGTAAAACCAAACTAACTTTTGATGGTACTAAAATCAAAAAAGGTTGGATTAAACGTTTGCCTTTCCTAAGAGGTAAAAATCGTCTCACTAATCGTAAAAATATTATCAACTTCAATTTAACTCAAATTGATAAATGGTTTGTCAAAGATGAATTAGTCGATCTTAATTCACTTTCTCAAAAAACTAAAATCTCTTTCAAAAGACTTAACGCAAAAGTTAAAATTCTTTCAGCTGGCGATATTACTAAAGCTCTAACTTTTAAAGATGTTTTAGTTTCAGAATCTGCCTCTAAAAAAATTATTGCTGCTGGTGGTAAGATAGATTAATGAACCAGTTTACCAAAACTCTTTCTCTCTATTTTGAAGCTTTCAAAACTCCTATTTTTAGAAAGAAACTTATCTTTACACTTGCTATTTTAGTAACTTTTCGACTTATCGCTCACATTCCTGTTCCGGGAATTAATTTAGCCTTGCTTCAACAGTTTTTTTCTCAAAACCAACTCTTATCATTATTGGATATTTTTTCTGGTGGAACCTTAGCTAACTTTTCTATAACTGCTCTTGGTTTAAGCCCATATATCAGTGCTTCAGTTATGATGCAACTTTTGGCTTTAGTTGTTCCGCAGTTAGAAGAGCTTCAAAAAGAAGGGGAGTATGGTCGAGCCAAAATCAATCAATACACCCGAATTGCCACTATTCCTTTTGCTCTTGTCAACAGTCTTGGTATGTATGCCATTCTTCGTTCTCAAAACATTATCGTTGGTTTTAATCTTTTAATAACCATTGCTTTAGTTCTCACTATGTTGGCTGGTACTATGATCATGATTTTCTTTGGTGAACTAATTAATTTATATGGTGTTGGTAATGGTGTTTCTATGCTTATCTTTGCTGGTATTATTTCTCGTCTTCCTGTCGGTTTAATTCAAACTTTTTCTGTCACTGATTTTTCCAATCCTCAAAATGGCATGAATTTAATTATTTTTATTGCCATGGCTTTAGTATTAATTGCTGCTATAGTTTTTGTCGAAGAAGCTGTTTTGCGTATTCCAGTAAATTATTCCAAGCGGGGCCAGTCTACTTACCTTCCGATCAAAGTCAACACTGCTGGAGTTATGCCAATCATCTTTGCCGTTTCTTTGGCTACTGTTCCGTCTTTAATTGGTCAATTTTTATCAAAACTAGGCAATTCTACCTTTGTTCATATTGGTAATAGCCTTTCCCATATTTTCAGTACCACGGGTTATCTTTACATGTTCTTTTACTTTTTCTTAGTCATTGGTTTTACTTTTTTCTATACTTCAGTTGTTTTCAAACCAAAAGATATTGCCGAAGAACTCCGTAAATCTGGTGGTTTTATTCCAGGAATTCGTCCAGGTCAATCAACTGAAAAACGTCTTCAATATTTAATCAATCGGGTTCTTTTCATCGGTTCTTTGTTTTTAGGTTTTATTGCTGTTACCCCATCTATCGTCCAAAAACTCACTCATGTCACCACGTTAACAGTTGGTGGTACCAGTGTTCTTATCGTCGTCTCTGTTGTTTTGGAACTCACTCGCAAAATCGAGAACGTCGTCCAAACTTACAATTACGACAAATTAACTTATTAAATTATTCATTATTAATTATTAATTCTTAATTAAAACAATGTCCTTAAATTTATTCATCATTGGTCCATCAGGCTGTGGTAAATCCACTCAAGCCAAAATAATTGCTGCTAAATACAATTTAACCCACCTCTCCATGGGGCAACTTCTTCGTGACGAAATTGCTGCCGCTTCTGAATTAGGCTTAAAAGCCAAATCAATCGTTGATTCAGGAAATTTAGTTCCAGATGAGATTGCTTTTGCTATTCTTACTTCTAATTTAGAAAAAATTGGTAATAAAGATTTTATTATCGATGGTTTTCCTAGAATTTTAACCCAAGGCCAATTTATCGAAAATTATTTAGCTGGTAAAAATGAGCCTCTTGATTTAATTATTCATCTTGATGTTACTTTTGAAGAAATTCAAGCTCGTCGTGCAAAATTAGGTCTTGACTTTCAAGATAAAAATCGCACCGACAATACACCAGAAGCTATGGCTGCTCGTCAACAATTCTATGACACCAATAATGGTGCTATCATGGATTACTTCCAAGTCAAAAATTTACTCTTCCGAGTTGATGGCAATCGTCCTATCGAACCAATTGCTGCCGACATTGACCAAAAAGTTAGTCAACTTAACAGATAATTTATTATTAATTAACTAAAAATGCTAAAAGAACCAACAGTCCGAGGTCAAATCACTGAAGTGTTACCAAATTCTCTTTACCGAGTAAAGTTAGAAAATGGTAACGAAATCATTGCACATTTAGCCGGTAAATTACGCATGAATCATATTCGTGTCATCGCTGGCGACAATGTTTCTTTGGTCCTTAGCCCTGATGGAGAATTAGGCAGAATAGTTTATAGAGGTTAAATTAAATTTACTCTTTGATATTGCATTAATTTTAGGTTACAATATCCAAGTCATATTTCTATGAAAGTAAAATCTAGTATCAAACGTCGTTGTCGAAATTGTAAGGTGGTAATTCGCCGCGGTATTCGACGTATTATTTGTTCCACAAAAAGACATAACCAAAAACAAGGTTAAATTTGTATGAGAATTCTTGGTGTTGAAATTCCAGATAATGAACGAGCTGAAATCGGTTTAACCCGTTTCTTCGGCATCGGCCGTACCAATGTTAAAAAATTGGCCGCCATGTCTAATATTGATTTAAATACTCGTATTAAAAATTTAACCCGTGATGAAGTTGCTGTTCTAATGAAAGCTCTTGAATCTTTTAAAATCGAAGGTGACCTTAAAAAAGAAATTCGCGAAAACATTGATCGTCTAAAAGCTATCAAATCTTATCGTGGAATTCGTCATATCGTCAGTCTTCCGGTTCGTGGACAAAGAACTAAAACTAATGCTCGTACTCGTAAGGGTAAAAAGAAAACAGTTGGTTCTCTTACCAAAGAAGCTTGGGCAAAAATTGAAACTCAGCAAAAAGCTGCATCTACTGGTTCTAATAAATAAATATGGCAGAAACAAAACAACAAACCACTAAAAATACTATTGTTAAAAAGAAGGTCTATAAAAACATTGCTGAAGGCTGTCTTTATGTTCAATCAACTTTTAACAACACCTTGGTTACTGTTACCGATATTAATGGTAAAGTTTTAAATTGGTCCAGTGCTGGCAATTGTGGTTTTAAAGGGTCTCGTAAATCTACTCCATATGCCGCTACTACTGCCATCGAAAAAGCTTTAGAAGAAGCTAAAAAACATGGTCTTAAAAAATTAGAAGTCTATCTCAAAGGGCCAGGTGTCGGTCGAGACGCCGCTCTTCGTTATCTTCGTTCCAAGAGAGATTTTGATGTCGACAAAATTGCCGATATTACTCCAGTCCCTCACAATGGACCACGTCCTCCAAAACAACGACGTGTCTAATTTAAAAAACTAATTAACTATTAAACTAATAACCTAATTAACTAATCTATGTCAAGAATTACATTAGACGCCAAATGCCGACTTTGCCGCGCTGCCGGTGACAAACTTTGTCTCAAAGGGACTCGTTGTTATTCACCAAAATGTCCTATCGAAAAAAAAGGTGCTGTTAAACCAGGAATGCACGGAGTCAAATCTTCAAGCAAACCAACTGATTACGGTATTCAGCTCAAAGCAAAACAAAAAGCTAAACGTATTTATGGTGTTCAAGAAACCCAATTCAAAAACTATTATCTAAAAGCTAAAAAATTAAAAGGATTACTTGGTGAGAATTTACTTATCCTCTTAGAAAAAAGACTCGACAATGTTTTATATATCTCCGGATTAGCTTTATCCCGATCTTCAGCCAAGCAACTTATTAGCCACGGTCACGTTTTAATTAATGGTAAAGTTATGAGTATTTCTTCTTATCAAGTAAAAATTAATGATGTTGTCGCTTTGGAATCAAAAATTATCGACAAGATTGGAGCTGTTCCTGCAAATGAAGCTGACTATAAAACCAAAAGTTGGCTTGATCTTAACAAAAAAGACCTTACTGTCAAAGTTATTTCCGAACCTCTTAAGGAAGAAATCGGGAATGCTATCGACATCAATTTAATTATTGAATATTATTCAAGATAAAAAGGAGAATCTTATGGTTGAAACCAATAAGTTTAATATAAAAGCAATCAAATCTACCCCAAACTATGGTAAATTTGAGCTTAGTCCCTTAGTAGGCGGTTTTGGTCATACTCTTGGCAACAGTTTACGTCGAGTTTTATTGGTCACTATCCCAGGAGCTGCTATTACTCGTATTCGAGTCGATGGCGCTAACCATCTTTTTACTACTCTACCAGGAGTCAAAGAAGATTTGGTTGAAGTATCTTTAAATCTAAAAAAGATTAAATTTAATTATTCTGGAGAAGGCCCTATTGTTTTAAATTTAGATAAAAAAGGTGCCGGAGTTGTTACTGCCGCTGACATTGCCGATAATACTGTCTGCAAAGTTACTAACCCAGAACAAGTTATCGCTACCCTAACTGATTCAAAGTCTCATCTCAAAATTGAATTGACTATTGAAAAAGGTGTTGGTTATACTATGGCAAAAGAACAAAAAACCGACATTATCGGTGAAATTATTCTTGATGCTACTTTCACTCCAATCACTAAAGCTAACTATTTTGTTGAACCTACCCGACTTGGTAAAAAATCTGATTACGACAAGCTTACTATGGAAATTTGGACAGATGGTTCAGTTGATCCTTTATACGCCCTTAAAATGGCCGCTAACGATTTAATTAGATCTCTTAGCCAAATAGCCGATCCAAAAGAATTTGAAGAAGAAGTAGTTACTATTAACACTTCTATTACTCCAAGCGGTAGTGATATTTCAGTTGAAGAAATCGAACTTCCTCTCAGAGTTACTAACGCCCTCAAAAAGGCAGGATATCCAACTATTGATGCTTTAATTAAAGCTGGTCGTCTTGAAGTTAGTAAATCCAAAAATGTTGGTGAAAAATCACTTAAAGTTATTGATTCGTGGCTTGCAGAAAAGGGTTTCAATTGGAGATAACTCTTAAATTATTTTTATGAAACATCGTATTTTTGGAAAAAAACTTGGTCGAAATCACAATGAAAGACAAGCTTTAATCCGATCTTTAGTCAAAGCTATTTTTATCCATGGTTCTATTCAAACTACCATGGCCAAATCAGAGCTTATAGTCTCATCAGTTGAATCACTTTCAACTACTATTATGACGAAGCCGGAATTAACTGCCAAAAGAGAATTATTTAAAACTCTTCAAAATCAAGCTTGGGTCAACAATGTCGTCAAAACCATGAAAGAAACTTTTTCTGGTCAAACCAGCAATTTCACTCAAACTGTCAAAGTTGGTAAAAGATTTGGCGATGATTCCTTAATGGTCAAATTAAGTTTCATTAAACCAGTCAAATTTGAGATAACTAAAGCTAAAAAAGTTAAAGAAAAAGCCGATAAAAAGGCTGAATCAAAAAAACCAGTTGTCAAAAAAGTTGTTAAGAAAACTGAAAAAAAGGAGACTAAATAATGAAAACTACTGTTACCAAGGGAAACCAAGTTCAACGATCTTGGCATCTTATCGATCTTTCAGGCCAAACTCTTGGTCGAGTCTGTACTCAAATTGCTCAAATCTTGATGGGTAAAGACAAGCCAACTTTTTCTTATCATCGTGATGATGGTGACTATGTAGTCGCTATCAATGCCAGCCAAATTCAAACTACTGGTAAAAAACTCAAAGAAAAAATGTATCGTCACCACACTCATTGGTCTGGTGGTTTAAAAGAATTAACCCTAGCTGAAATGATGCAAAAAGATGCTCGTGAAGTCATTATTCATGGTGTTTACGGTATGTTACCCAAAAATAAACTTCGTGATCAGCGTATTACCCGATTAAAAGTTTTTGTCGGTGCTGAGCACTCATATGCTGACAAGTTAAACAAATAACTATGGTAAAAACTCAATCAAAAAATTTATACACCCGATCAATTGGTCGTCGAAAAAGTGCTGTTGCTAGTTTAAAACTATTCTCCGGCAAAGGTGAATCAGCTATCAACGGTCTTGCTTTAGATAAATATTTTCCTACTAAAACAGAAAAAATAGTTTACGACAAACCATTTGAAATTACCAAAACTTTAGGTAAATACTATTTCCAAGCTAAAATTCTTGGTGGTGGTAAAACTGGTCAAGTTCAAGCTCTCAGTTTGGCCATTTCCCGAGGCTTAGTCAAAATCAACGAAACTTTTAAACCTGATCTTCGTGCCCAAGGTTTATTAACTGTCGATTCTCGTATCAAAGAACGTCGTATGGTTGGTACTGGTGGTAAATCACGCCGCCAAAAGCAATCTCCAAAGCGTTAAGCTTTTTCGTTTGTACGTCAACCCTCCAATTTATTTTGGAGGGTTTTTGGTTGTTTTAAACCCAAACCTATGTTATCCTCGCCTTATATTAATTAAAATAAAAATATGAGTTGTGAAGCATCGCCCGAATTAGCTAAAAAATATCAAGAAGGTCCTGCAAAATCAGCTCCTAGTGGTAATTTTCCAAAAATGCCAGAAGTGATCCCAGATGGTGTCAATGCTAATCATATTTTTGAACCTCGTTCTTGTCCTTCTACTCCAGCCAAGGATACAAAACCAAGAATGTGGGCCTAAAGATATCTAGTTTTATCTGATAAACTAATTCCATGACTCTTTTTCAATCAATTGTTTTAGGTGTTGTTCAAGCTATTAGTGAATTTTTACCTATTTCTTCTGATGGTCATTTAAATTTGTTCCAACATTTTTTTAAACTCACTCCGTCTCTAGATTTCGATATTTTTCTTCATGCTGCCACTTTTCTTTCCGTTGTTTTCTTTTTTCGCCATCAAATAAAATATTTTTTCGCTAACTTAAAATATATTATCGTTGGCTCAATTCCTGCCGCCATTATTGGTGTTTTATTAAAAGACCAAATCGAGTCTATTGCCGCTTCACCCAAATTATTGCCTTATTTTTTCCTTTTTACTGGAATCATGGTGTTATCCACCAAATTTATCACCACCAAAGACAAACCTCTAAACTATCTTTCTGCTTTTATTATTGGCATTTTCCAAGCTTTAGCCATTTTGCCCGCCGTTTCTCGTTCTGGTGGCACTATTTTTTCTGCCTTACTATTAGGTTTATCTCCTCAAAATGCTTTTAATTTTTCTTTTTCGTTATTTATCCCCACCACTGCCGGAGCTATAGTTTTAGGGTTAAAAGACATCGCCTCATCAAATTTTATTACCCTAAACAATTTAATTGCTTTTGCCATTACTTCAATCGTCGGCTATTTTGTTCTAACTATTTTTCAAAAAATTACTCTCAACAAAAAATTCTGGATTTTTGGTATCTACGTTATTCTTCTAGCCTTAACTCTATTTTTTATTCTCTAACTAACACTCACCAATTTTCCCATTGATTCTATTCAAAATAAGTTTTTTTAAATTTTTTCGAGCAATTTTGGCAATTCTTACCGGTCGTTCTTCTTCTCTTAATTCGATCAACTCAAACTCTAATTTATATTTTTTATCTTCTATTTTTTTATTTTTCATATTTATTTATTTTGTTTCTATATCGTAAGATGAATTTGAATTTATAAGCCCTGCCCTGTCAAGGGAAGGGCTTGGGAAGGGTTTGTCTTACATTCCACTCATGTATTCCTTCCAAATCAAATACAGTTGGCAAGTAGAATACGCATCTCTGGCCACATAATCGGCAATCTTTTGGAAATCTTTATTATCAAAAAGTTCATTTACATCTCCACCATGAACTCCTGCTTCTTTTGGATTCTCAATTCCAAAAGCTTTACACAACATTTCCAATTTAAACGCGTGACTTTGTTTAATTTTCATTTGTAAATCAATAAACTTATCCGATCCCCATTTTTTAACTTCAAAAGGCATTTTAACTCGGTTAATTCCAGATCGAATCATCAAATAAGGAAAATCAAAATTATCCCCATTATAAGTCACAAACAATTCATACTCTGTGGCAATCTTCCAAAATTCTGTCAATAAATCTTTTTCAGTTTCAAATATTTTGTAAGTATAATTTTCTTTTTCTGGCACCAACTCTTTTTCTCCCAACAATAATACCATTCCTTTTTTTGACCCTGGATTAAATGCCCCAATGGCACAAACTTTACCAAAAATTGAATAAAGCCCAGTTTTTTTCTTGGCTTCTTCTTTATCTTCAGTCGCTTTTTCCAAATTATTTAGTAAATAATCTTGTTCTACTTCATCCAATTCTTCAAATTTTTTTCCCACAGTTTCAATATCAAACACCATGGTTTTCGAAATAGGGGAATATTCATCCACTTCCTCGCTGTTTACAATCTGGCAACTATCAATTATCAAACTAACTTGTCCTTTATATTCTTGGGTTTTTCCATTCACTTCAATTATTTTACCTTGTTCCAAATTACATTGGGGGATATTATTATTCCAAATTTTGGCTTCAATCATACCATCTTTATTCGATAGCTCTAACTGAAAATAAAGGTCGCCCTTACTGGTTTGTTTATTCTCTTTTTTTAACACCAAAAAATGTTCATCTCGAATCAATTCATTTGCTCCGAATTTTATAGCCATAAGCCATTATAAAGCATTCTGGCCAACTTAAACTAACCTAAATGATATAATAAACGACTATGATGTCTGATATTTTAATTGGTGAAAAAGCACCTCAAATAATTAATGCTATTGTTGAAATTCCCAAAGAAACTCACAATAAATATGAATATGACGAAAAGTTAGACATAATCAAACTCGATCGAGTTCTTCACTCTCCTATGCATTATCCTGTCGATTATGGTTTTATTCCTCAAACTCGTTCCCAAGATGGTGACCATCTCGACGTTATGATTATTACCAATTCTCCTGTATTCACTGGCTGTCTTATCGAAGTTCGCCCAATTGGTGTCCTTATTATGTCCGACGAAAATGGTGATGACGAAAAAATTTTAGCCGTTCCTCTTAAAAATCCTAACTATGATTATGTAAAAAATCTAAAGGATGTTGATGAACATTTTCTAAAAGAACTAGTTCATTTTTTTTCCGAATATAAAAGATTAGAAAACAACAAAGACGTCGCTATCAAAGGCTGGCTCAACCGAGCTGAAGCTTACAAAATCATCAAACAATCCCTCAAAGTCTACCAACAAGAAGAACATCAAAAATAAGATATAATAGTTGTGCTTTCACCACATTGTTAGCAAAGCGGGTTTACCCGCCGTAGCTTCAGCGAAGGCGGGGATTGGCGCAATTGGCTAGCGCGCACGGATGGGGTCCGTGAGGTTGCAAGTTCGAATCTTGTATCCCCGACCAAGATACAAGATGAGAAGTTTATGCCCCGAAGGGGTAAATCTTGTATCCCCGACCCAAATTATTTTTTTATAAAAAATGAAAGAATTTAGTCCAAAGGGCGAAGCAAAAGTCAGTCCAGAAAATATTTTAGGGAGTGGGTTCAAGCATTTAGAAATAGTTGGTCAAGGGAGTGGTGCTGGTTTTGAATTTAAAAATTTAAATCTACCTACTAATTGGGTAAAATCATTAAAAACACTAGAACAACAAGACCCTTCCAAACTTAGTGCTTTTTACTCATCAATATGTGAACAAAATGGTTGTTCTTTAGAAAATATAAAGTTTGACCCCCAAAGAATTATTCAGGAAATGAGTATCAAAAACAAAGGTTCAAACCGAATCTCAACAATTGCTTTTTCAAAATTGTTCAATGAACGTCGAGAAGGAGTTTATGAAGTAGAGAATTTATTTGACACCAATTCCGCTTTTGTTATCCAATCAATTATGGCTAAGCATTTAAATTTTTTTAATAGTCAACATTCATATATTGAGGGAACTATTGGGCATGGGTTTTCTCCTAGAGGTCTTGAAATTCCTAGAAAATATTTTGAAAACAAAAGGCCCTTTATTAGTGATTATTATCGAGAATGTTTTGTTAATCAAGCTTACAATATTGCTGGTCGCTTTGGTCTCGATATTCATCAGATTGATATTGATGAAAATGGTTTATTAAAAAGTTGTTATGTTGAAGGGCGTTTTGCTCCTGGTTATCGTCTTGAAAATGGAGGGGGACTCAATTGTAGAACTTATTGTGGACACAATATTGATAATCTTGACCAAGCTTTTACTCTTCAAACTATTGTTGCTTCGTATTTAAATAATTTAATTTAGTCTTCGTCTTTTCTTCGGTTTTGATACCTTGACTTGATATAGTCGCACTTGTTATCACTATATTGTTAATTAAATTTTAATTTTATGAAAAAGAAAAAAGAAATCCAAAAAGGTGCTGCTGTTGGTGCTAACCAAAGTCAAAAAAATGAAGCTGTTCGTGTTGCCATGGAACAAATTACCAAAGCTTTTGGCGATGGTGCCATTATGAAAATGGGTGCCAAACAGGCCGATATGTCCATCGAAGTTATTCCTACTGGTTGTTTACCACTCGATATTGCTCTTGGTGTTGGTGGTTTACCTCGTGGTCGGGTTACTGAAATTTTTGGACCAGAAGCCTCCGGAAAAACTACTGTTTGTCTTCATGTTATTGCCGAAGCTCAAAAAATGGGTGGTACTTGTGCTTTTATCGACGTCGAACACGCTCTTGATCCGCTTCGTGCTTCCACTGTCGGCGTTAATCTTGATAATTTACTTATCTCTCAACCAGACAATGGTGAACAGGCCCTAGAAATCGTCGAAACTTTAGTTCGTTCCAACGCTGTCGATGTCATCGTTCTTGATTCTGTTGCTGCCTTAGTTCCTCGTGCCGAAATTGAAGGTGAAATGGGGGATTCTATGATGGGTGTTCAAGCTCGTCTTATGTCTCAAGCCTTACGCAAACTTACCGGGGCTATTTCCAAATCCAAAGCTGTTGTTATTTTTACCAATCAAATTCGCCAAAAGATCGGCGTTATGTTTGGTAATCCTGAAACTACTCCGGGTGGATTAGCTCTCAAATTTTATGCTTCTATTCGTATTGATTTGCGTAAAATTGCCAACATTAAAACTTCTGCCGGTGATGCTATTGGTTCTCAACATCGTGCTCGTGTTATCAAAAACAAAGTCGCTCCACCATTCAAGGAGGCTGAATTCGACATCATGAACACCGAAGGTATTTCTATTTTTGGTGGTCTAGTTGATTTGGCTGTTGCCCATGGTTTAATTACCAAAGCTGGTGCTTTCTTCAAAGTTGGCGATCAAAATATTCAAGGCCGTGAAGGTGCTAAAAAATTCTTCAAAGAAAATCCCAAAATTGCCAAAGAATATCGTGACAAAGTTTGGGATAAAATCAAAAATACCACAGAATCGGGTGAAACTCCAAAAGCCACCGAAGATTCTGCTGATGAAGAATAATGCTGACTCTTACCAACATCAAAACTAGTCGGATTCCCAATCGGGTCAATTTAAGTTTTTCAGACGATTCTTATTTGCCGTTTTTGATCGATGATGTAGTCAAACTTTCTCTGCAAAAAAATCAATCAATTGATGATGAAAAACTTAATCAAATAGTTTCTGCCTCATTACTTTATTTGGGTCAAGAGTATGCTTTGCGACAAATTGGTATCTCTCCTAAAACTCAAAAAATTATTTCTCAAAAATTAAAACTATTTTTTATCAAAGCTACCCACAAATACAAACATTTTTCTGGTTTTAAATTTGATTCCATTATTTCAACTATTATCGACAATTTAAATTCCAGAAATCTTCTCAATCAATCCGATTTTATCAAAAGTTTTGTGGCCAAAAATTATCGTAAATCAGCTAATCAAATCAAGTTTCTTCTGTCTCAAAGAGGTGTCGATACCTCTTTTTTAAAATTAGATAAAACTAATGATCTCGATTCCATCAAGCGAATTTTAGTCAAAAAGAGAATTACTCGCCAAGTGTTAACTGACTTCCAAGCTAAAAATAAACTCTATGCCTCACTTTTTCGCCAAGGTTTCGATATTTCCGATATTAAGGCAGCAATTGACGATTACCTCTCATTACAGTAAAATATACTGATTTCGTTTTTATACTATTACTTATTAAATTAATTTTTAAACTTTTTACTTAAGCACAAATTTTTATGTTTTCTTGTTTTCTGATTTCCTAAAAAACCTGCTACAGTTGTGTCGTAAAAAGTATTGGAGGCTTCATGTTAGATTTTTTCTTGACTAAAGTTAAGGGTTTATTTTCTTCACCTACAACTACTCAAAAGTCCGTTACTAAAAAAGAAACTGCCAAAGTTACCAAAGAAGTTGTCCCTCAAAGCGCTGTTGACGACACTGATGACAAAAATCGAGTTGTTTTCAGCCCCGCTAAGTCAACCGCCACTCAGCCAGCCGCTGTTCCACCAGTCGTTGCTCAGCCAGTTGTTGCCCAACCATCAATTTCCAAAGAAGAAATTGATCGAATTAACGCTCAAGCTCAAGCTGTTCTTCAAAATGCCAAAAAAGTTGAGGCCGATGCCAAAGCTAAAGAAGCTGAAATTTTTCAAAGACTTTCTTCTCTTGATGAAAAAGAACGTTATCTTATTCAAAAAGAAAGATCGCTTGATCAACAATCACTAGAAGTAAAAACTAAATTAACTAGCGTTGACGATCTTTATCGTAAACAAATGGACAAATTAGAAGCTATTTCTGGTCTTGATATCGAAAAAGCCAAACAATTAGTTCTCAGCAGTACTGAAAAAAGAATGTCAGCTTGGGTCGCTAAAAAAATTGACGAAGCTCGTGAAGAAATCCGTCAAAAAGAAGAAGAAATTACCAAAGAAGTTATCGTCGATAATATTCGTCATGGAGTTACCGACTATGTTGCTGAATACACTGTCTCTACTATTTCTTTGGCCGATGAAACCATCAAAGGTAAAATTATTGGCCGTGAAGGTCGTAACATTCGGGCTTTTGAAAAAGCTACTGGAGTCGAACTTGAATTAGATGAAACCAACGATATTCGCATTTCTTCATTTGATTCCACTCGTCGTGAAATTGCCCGTATTTCTCTAGAAAAATTAGTCAAAGACGGTCGTATTCAACCTCTTAAAATTGAACAAATTGTGGCTCAAACCAAAGGTGACATGGATAAAATTTTAATTAATGAAGGTAAAAAATTATGCCAAGAAGTTGGTGCTTTCAACTTACCTCTCGATTTGATTAAAGAAATTGGTAAATATAAATTCCGTTTTTCCTATGGTCAAAATTTAGCCAAGCATACTATTGAAGCTACTAAAATTGCCACCGGTATTGCCTATGAGTTAAAAGCTGACGTCAACACTGTCCGACTTGGTGCTTTATTGCATGATATTGGTAAAATAGTTGCCGACCAAGAGGGAACTCATGTTGACCTTGGTGTTGATCTTCTCCGACAATACAAAATCCCTGAAAAAATTATCAACTGTGTTGCCGAACATCACGAAGACAAAGAATTTTCTTCAATCGAGTCAGTCATCGTTTATATCGGTGACGCTGCATCTGGTGCCCGTCCTGGTGCTCGTTATGAGGTCCACGAAGAATATCTTAAGCGGATGAAAAACATCGAAGAAGTTGCCAAAGCCTTCCCTGGTGTTATTAGTGTCGCTGCTTATCAAGCTGGCCGAGAAGTTGTCGTTATCGTCGAACCTTCCCAAGTTTCTGATTCAGAAGCTACCGTGTTAAGTCAAAATATTGCCGAAAAACTCGAAGAAGAAGCAAAATGGGCTGGTCAAATTAAAGTCACTGTTATTCGTGAATTACGAACCAGCAGTATCATCGCTGCACCCAAAATCAACAAAAGTGCGGTAAAAGAGGAATAGAATTACTTGCATTTTCCATACATTCCGCTATTATTAAACTAATTATTTATTGAAACAAATAAAAAAACAAATGACCAAAAAAGATCTTATTGAGTCTGTCTCCCAAAAAGCCAAACTCAGCAAAAAAGCTGCCAAGCAAGCCATTGAAACTTTCCTTTCTGAAATAATGAAAGCATTAGCTAGTGGAGAAACTGTTAAACTTTCTGGTTTCGGAACTTTCAAAACCAAAATGTTCAAAGCTAAAACCATCAAAGCTATTGGTTCTAAAGAATCCAAAAAAATTGTTGCTCGCCGAATGCCTCGCTACATTCCAGGCACCAAGATCAAGAAAATGGTCAAATAATTTCTCTTTTGAAATTAAAACTCCCTCGTCAATCGGGGGAGTTTTTGGTTGTTAATAGTTTATAATTTATCTTAATGAAACCACGATTGGCTATTTTAATTTCTGGTGGGGGAACCACCATGGCTGAAATAATTAAAGCGGCAAAATCGGGGTTACTTGATTTAGATATTGCTTGTGTTATTTCCAACAATCCCGAGGCTGACGGTCTGAATAAAGCCAAAGATCTTGGTATCCCTTCAAAAGATATTTTAATTATTTCACCTAAACCTCGGGAAGATTTTGGTCAACGTTTATTAAAAGAATTGACCAGTCGTGGTACCGCACTTATTGGTCAACATGGCTGGCTTCCTTTAACTCCAGAAATTATTATTCAAAATTATCCTGACAAAATATTTAATCAACACCCAGGCAACCCTCATCTTTTCGGTGGCAAAGGTATGTGGGGACTAACTGTTCATCAATCTGCTCTCAATTTTTATCAACAAACCAACAAAGAAGAAAATGCTTGGATGATCGTTCAAAAAGTCGCTCCAGAATTTGATGGTGGCAAAGTCTTGGCCGCTACCCCGGTCAAAATCCAAAAAGATGATACTGCCTTTACTCTCCAATCACGGTCTCTTCCCATCGAACACCAAAATGTCATCAATTTTTACCAAAATTTACTTAACCAAAATCTTCAACCAATTAATTTAACTAAATTATCTAACTTAAATGAATCAGATCAAAAAATTCTTCAGCAATGTCACCAAACAGCTATTGATATGAAACTCAACGGTTAAATTCCAAATTATCAAAAAACTCATCTGACATCCAATTTTCTCCATAATCAGTCAAACTTTTCGTGGCTAAAATTGTTGCCGCTTTTGCAGATTCTTCCAAGGTTTTATTTTTTAATAACCCCCACAAAAACCCCGCCGCAAAAGTATCTCCAGCACCAGTGCTATCCACTATTTTATTAACTTTAATCGCTTCCACTTCAAAAGATTCTTTTTTGGTAACCACTACTGCTCCTTTCCCTCCCATAGTACAAACAACTATTTTTGGGCCATATTTTAATATTTCCTTTCCACTTTCAACTAAATTATCAGATTTCGTCAATAAATTTAATTCTTTTTTATTCAAAAAAATTACATAAGTTTTTTTTAGTATTGGTTTTAATTTTTCTATTCCATACCCTACATAAGTTGTTGATGGAGTAAAAGCTAATTTTGGTTTTTTTATTTTTTTAACTAAATTGATCACTCTACCAAAACTAAACTCCATATCTTCTGTAAAAAAAGGCGATAAGTAAACCAACTTAGAATTATTTATATAATCAATGTCAAATTCATCGAACATGACATCTTCTTTTTTATTTGGATATGACACAAAAGTTCTATCTTTACCACCATCTGTTACCAAGCAAAAACATCTCGCAGTATCACCACCATTTTTTATTTCTTTCAAATCTATTCCCAACATTGTTTTTTTAACAAATTCACCCTCGCTGTCTTTGCCTATAATTCCAGTTAATCCACATTTTAAGCCTAATTTTGATAACACCATTACTGTATTTACCGACATTCCCCCTAAACTTCTGGCTTTTAATTTTAATTCCCTCAAAAATAAATTCTGGCTTTTCTCCATGTCACTTCCCCACAAACAATCATTTTCTACATCAAAACCAATTTTTTTAAGATGATCTATTTCTGTCTCAAAAAAATAATCCACAAAAATTGATCCAAGGCCAATTATATCCATCATATTATTAGCCTTATGTTATCATCTATTTAACATTAAAAAACCGTATTAAAAGTTATATAAAAATATGAAACAACCAATCGTCAGCATTATTATGGGTTCAGATTCTGATTTACCCATAATGCAAGAAACAGTCCAAGTTTTAGAAGAATTTAATCTTGATTACGAGATAAAAATAATCTCTGCTCATCGAACTCCTGATATTGCCTTTGATTATGCCAAAAATGCCAAAGACCAAGGCATAAAAGTCATTATTGCTGGGGCTGGTGGAGCGGCTCACTTAGCTGGGATCATCGCTGCGTTAACTACACTTCCTGTTATTGGTGTTCCTATTTTAGGCAAGTCATTTAATGGTCTCGATTCACTTCTTTCCATGGTTCAAATGCCCTCCGGTATTCCAGTTGCTACCGTAGCTGTTAATGGTTCCAAAAATGCGGGCATTTTAGCCGCCAAAATTTTAGCTCTTAATGACCCAGAATTAAGTCAAAAACTTACTGATTATCAGCAAAAATTACATGATTCAGTAATCGAAAAAAATCAAAAACTTCAAGCCATTGGTTATCAACAATATATTAATGATTTAAATTCAAAAAACTAACATGGTTTCAGAAATTGAAATTAAAAATGCTCTTGATAATGTTTTAAAAACTGTTGACATCGATTTCCTTGGCGAAAAACATCAAGGTAAAGTCAGAGACTATTTCAAAGTTAACGGAAAAAGAATTTTAATTACCACTGATCGTCAATCTGCTTTTGACGTAATTTTAGGACATATTCCCTTCAAAGGAACCGTTCTAAATTTATTGACTCAATTTTGGTTAGAAAATACCCAAGATATTATTCCCAATTATTTAATTTCCGTTCCCGATCCCAATGTTATCGTTGGTCATGAGTGCCAATTAATTCCTATAGAAATGATTGTTCGTGGTTACGTTACCGGTGTCACCAACACTTCCTTGTGGACTGCTTACAAAAATGGTGCCAGAGAATTTTGTGGCAACTATCTTCCTGATGGTTTAGTTAAAAATCAAAAATTAGAAACGCCAATTATTACTCCTTCAACTCATGCCGAAGCTGGTGCTCATGACGTCAATATGAGTCGTCAGGAAATTATTGATCAAAAAATTGTTAGCGAAGAAATTTATTCTCAAATGGAAACTGCTGCTCTCAAATTATTTCAACGGGGAACTGAAATTTGCCAACAAAAAGGACTTATTTTAGTTGACACCAAATATGAATTTGGATTACTCAACGGTCAAGTTGTTTTGATTGATGAAATTCACACTCCAGATTCCTCCCGTTTTTGGAAATTAAATTCTTATCAAGAAAAACTTAGTCAAGGGTTAGAGCCAGAAAACTTTGACAAAGAGTTTATTCGCCTGTGGTATGTCGAACATGGCTATTCTGGTCAAGGTGAACCACCTCAAATGCCTTTGGAATTAGTTGTTGCCGCTTCTCAACGATATATTGCTAATTACGAAATTATTACCGGGCAAACTTTTACTGCCTATCAATATCCCATCAATCAACGCATTAGCGACAATCTTAGAAAAATAAATTTATGATGGATACCAAAAAACTTACTGTTTTAGTGGTTGACGGTGGGGGGCGTGGTTCCGCTTTGGTCGATAAATATTCTCAAAGTCCTTTGGTTGAAAAGATAATTGCTGTTCCAGGTAATGATCTTATGGCCTTAACCTCTCAAAAACCAGTCAAAATTTATCCCGAATTAAAAACTACTAGTGTTTCTGAAATTATTGACATTTGTCGTCAACAACAAGTTGATTTAGTCGATGTGGCCCAAGACAATGCTGTTGCTGTTGGTTTAGTTGACCAATTAACCAAAAATAATATTCCTACTTTTGGTCCGACTCAGCAAGCTGGTCAACTAGAATGGGACAAATCCTGGTCACGTCAGTTCATGCAAAAATATCAACTTCCTATTCCTGAATTTTATGTTTTCGATAATCCCGAATCTGGTTATCAATTTTTAGACAAATCTGAAAATAAACCTTGGTTTGTCAAAGCCTCAGGTTTAGCCGAGGGTAAGGGTGTTATTCCAGCGAATAACAATTCAGAAGCCAAAAATGCCATCAACGAAATGTCTCGTTTTGGCCAAAGTGGTCAAACATATTTACTCGAAGAGTGTTTAGTTGGCGAAGAATTTTCTGCTTTTGCTGTAGTCGATGGAACAGACTTTCAAATTGTCGGTTTTGCCCAAGACCATAAACGTGTCAATGATCATGACCAAGGGCCAAATACCGGTGGAATGGGATGTGTGAGTAATCCCCTCATTGTTGATCAAAATGTTATTACTCAAGTCAAAGATATTTTTCAAAAAACTGTAGTGGGTATGGTTGCTGAAAACCGTTCTTACCAAGGAATTTTATATCTTGGTGGTATGGTTGTTGGCCAAAAAGTTTATATTATTGAATTTAACTGTCGTTGGGGTGACCCCGAAACTCAAGTAGTTTTACCAGCTATCAAAAATGATTTAGTTGATATTTGTTTTTCTGTCATTAACCACACTCTTTCGTCTCAAAAAATTATCACTGATTCCCAAACCAGAATTGTGGTTACCGCTGCTTCACGTGGTTATCCAACTAATTATGATGC
>Ga0209373_10000674_pt1 | contig 49919 bp, 41 predicted proteins | sample Higcelweek5metaG_FD_187173 | JGI IMG/M metagenome (GOLD analysis project Ga0209373, IMG submission 187173) | Freshwater pond sediment microbial communities from the University of Edinburgh, under environmental carbon perturbations - High... | ecosystem: Environmental > Aquatic > Freshwater >... | reverse complement strand
ATACCAATTCCTTCTTCGCCAAGAAAATCCTGCAACCCATCTTCAATCCAACGGTTAAACATCGAATAGCTTGGCTGATGAATTAAGCATGGAGTTCCCAATTCTTTAAGGATTTTAACGGCCTTTTTAGTATTTTCCAAATCGTAATTCGATATACCCACATAAAGCGCTTTTCCCTGACGAACAAATAAATCGAGTGTTCGCATGGTTTCTTCTAGCGGAGTTTCAGGATCGAAACGGTGTGAGTAAAACATGTCGACATAATCAACACCCAGACGTTTCAAACTTTGATCCATGCTGGCAACCAGGTATTTTTTTGAACCCCATTCACCGTAAGGACCTTCCCACATATCGTAGCCAGCCTTGGTGGTGATCAAAATCTCATCGCGATAACCTTGTAGTTGGGTGCGAAGAATCTTTCCAAAAATCTCTTCCGACGATCCTGCTGGGTTTCCGTAGTTATTTGCCAAATCGAAATGGGTAATCCCCAGATCGAATGACCTGCAAATGATATCGCGGCAAGTTGCATAAACATTGGTTTCGCCAAAGTGCTGCCATAAACCTGCCGAAATTGCTGGTAATTTAAGACCGCTGTTACCCACCCGGTTATATTTCATCCCCTGATAACGATTTTTGTCTGGAACGTAAGTGCTCATATTTCTTCTTTTATATTTTAGTTGAATTATTGTTCATTCTTTATTTTTTGCACTGCATCTGAAATAAGCTGAATATCGGTTTCGCCCCGAAATCCGCTAAAAGCAACGGCAAGAACATCGCCATTTTCGAGTTTTAGAGGTTGACCTCCAATCCAGCCAATGTAGTCGGGACGGTTAATGCCAAACTCGTACTCATTAATTTCATTATTGAATACCATTCGTTCAAATTCACCGGTACTGATACCCGTAATCCAAACCTGGCTTGCTTTTTTCCAAGCATAAAAGAAGGAATTACGTTTTCTGTTCATGTCGGTACCATACATTTTCCCATGCACAGTTCCGTCTTTTTCAACAATGCATAATGCTACATTTCCATCAGAAATGCTGTAATCTTCAGGATTTTCCATATAGGTAGAGATCTTTTCATCTACCCATTCCATGATTTTTAAACTTGTTATTTCCACGTCTATTAATTTATGATTTTGAGTCATTTCAATTTATTGGGATGAAATTTTGCCTGTTCAATACTGTCGGAAATCAGTTTCATCTTTTAATTGAATAAAGTAGGTAAAGGTAGGTTCAGAATTTATTTGCCAACTCATGCAGATTTTCAGAGAATGATGGTTTATTATCCTATTTTTACAAATTATACAAAAAAGGGGACACAATCATGGATGAGTTTTTCGAGAAGTTATCAATCGAATCGGAATACGGTATAAATATTCTTGATGCAGATTGCCCTTACCTTGAAGTTCCGTGGCATTTTCATCCTGAGGCAGAAATCATTTACATCGAAAAGGGCAGTGGAACCCGCTTTGTTGGCGACCATTCTGAGTCGTTTGTTGAAGGAGACATTGGACTTGTTGGGCCAAATTTGCCTCATGTTTGGAGAAGCGATCCGATTTACAGGGAGAATATCCCCGGCCTAACTGCCCATGTTCAGGTTGTGCATTTTCATGACGAAATTTTTAAAGGCCCCTTGGCGATATTGCCCGAAATGAAAGGCATCAACCAATTGCTGTTTGAAGCGCAGTATGGTATCAAATTCTTCGGTTCAGCCAGAGCGAGTATTGAAGTTCAGATGAAAGAATTGATCAGGACAACAGGACTCGAAAAATTATTACGACTGATGAAGGTATTGGATTTCATGTCGAAAACTGATGAGAAGCAATTGTTGGCCAGTTCTGGATATTCAAAGATTAGAAAATCAGCAGATTTTGACCGGTTTGATAAAGCCCACCGATATATGATCGATAATTTTCAGAAGAACATTAATCTTGAAACCGTTTCAGCCCTTATTGGGATGACTCCGACTTCGTTTTGCCGGTATTTTAAAAAGCACACCAGCAAATCATTCCATACGGTTTTAAATGAAATAAGGATTGGGCATGCCTGCAAGCTTCTGATAGAAAATAAGATGAATATTTCGGGAATTTGTTACGAGAGCGGATTCAGCAATATTTCGAACTTCAACGAGCAATTTAAAAAGATCAAAGGAACTACTCCAAGCCAATATCTTACAATCAGACGCAAAATTACCTGATTTGTGAGCCGTGAGAAAAATCGTTTATAAGAAATCAAGAGTTGCGAGTTGTAGTTCCACAACTTCAATCGGTGTGTTCATCAATGCCAGCAAGGGGTTTAAATTTTTGGGCATAAAAAAAGCTGACCAAAAATGATCAGCTTTTTAATTAGGCTCCTCAGGTAGGACTTGAACCTACGACCTACGGATTAACAGTCCGCCGCTCTAACCAACTGAGCTACTAAGGAGTGTTTATTTTGAACGTTTGCCCTTCAGAAGAGCGATGCAAAAATAGAAAAGATTTTAAATACTCAAAAGAATCGCTTAAAAAAAACGAAGAATATTTTTGTTGTATTAATTAATCATCTCAAAACCACAGAATGGCACTAAAACATCAGGTATTCTTATGCCTTCAGCGGTTTGGTAATTTTCTAAAATTGCCGCAACAATACGGGGTAAAGCTAATGCGCTACCATTTAATGTGTGAACCAACTCGGGTTTCTTCATGTTTTTACCTTTATATCGGCATTTTAGACGGTTTGCCTGAAAACTTTCGAAATTAGAAACCGAGCTAACTTCAAGCCAACGTTCTTGAGCCGCAGAATAGACTTCAAAATCGTAGGTCATGGCCGAGGTAAAACTCATATCACCACCACACAAACGGATGATGCGATAAGGTAACCCTAATTTTTTCACCAACCCTTCAACATGAGCAACCATGCTGTCAAGTATCTCGTACGAATTGTCGGGATGAGCAATTTGTACAATTTCTACTTTGTCGAACTGGTGCAAACGGTTCAACCCGCGAACATCAGCACCCCAAGAACCGGCTTCACGTCGGAAACACGGGGTATAAGCCATATTTTTAATCGGAAGTTCAGCCTCGTCAACAATAACATCGCGGTAAATGTTGGTTACAGGAACTTCGGCCGTTGGTATCATATAGAAGTTGTCGATAGTGGCATGGTACATTTGTCCTTCTTTATCGGGAAGCTGACCAGTTCCAAAACCTGAATCTTCGTTAACCATTATTGGTGGCATTATTTCGCGAAATCCGGCTTTTTCGCCTTCATCTAAGAAGAAATTGATGAGGGCACGTTGCAGTTTTGCACCTTTACCTTTGTAAACCGGGAATCCTGCTCCGGTAAGTTTTGTTCCCAATTCAAAATCGATGATGTCGTATTTCTGGATAAGCTCCCAGTGTGGAAATTTGTTTTCACCAAGTTCAGGCATCGATCCGCCTTTTCTGATTTCAAGATTGTCTTCAGCAACACGGCCTTCAGGAACCAAGTGATAAGGCAGGTTTGGAAGCATCACCAGTAATTCATTCAGTTTGGCATCGATTGAGGCAAATGCTATATCAAGGTTTTTAATTTCCTCTTTCAAGTCGGCAGTACGTGCTTTTGATGTTTCAGCTTCGCTGGTTTTTCCATCTTTATAAAGTTGACCAATCACTTTCGAAAGCGAATTCATCTCGTTTTTTAACGCATCAACCTTGGTTTGCGTTTCTTTACGCAAGTTGTTCTGCTCAATTATATCGTTTACGATGGCGGTGGCATCGAAATGTTTAACCTTTAACCGTTCGATTACGAACTCTGGGTTTTCCTGAATAACTTTCAGTGTAAGCATTTTGTATCTTTTTGAAAATTCGAATTGCAAAAATAGTAAATCACATGGCAACAGATTAAGTTACTTCTATTTTTTGGTTGAAATGTTCAGGTTTTATTTAGAAAGGCAAGTTCTGGAGGTCTACATTTCCTCCTGAAACAATTATTCCGACACGTTTCTGAGCAACATCGACTTTCTTTTCAAGAATTGCAGCCAATGGAACAGCCGATGATGGTTCAATAATAATTTTCATCCGTTCCCAAATTATCCGCATTGCTTCAACAATAGCGGTTTCGCTTACGGTAACTATTGCATCTACATTTTTTTTAATAATAGGGTAGTTCATTTCACCAAGTGAGGTCAGCAATCCATCGGCAATGGTTTTTGGTTGAAGGGAAGGGTAGATGTGATCTCCGTAGAACGAACGGAAAGCATCGTCGGCTCCTGCTGGTTCACAGCCAATCACTACTGTTTTAGGTGATATTGCCTTAACCGATAGTGCTGTTCCTGAGAGTAACCCGCCTCCACCCACAGGACAAAGAACCAAGTCGACGGATTTGATTTCTTCGAGTAACTCTTTAGCAGCAGTTCCTTGGCCTGAAATTACCTGAAAATTATTGTACGGATGAACAATGGTTGCGCCGTTTTTTTCAACAATCTGTTGAAGTGTAGTTTCCCGCGCTTCGAGAGTTGGGGTACAAAAGGTGATTACAGCACCATAGCCTGCTACCGCTTTTTTCTTTATCTCTGGAGCATTCTCAGGCATTACCACATAAGCCCTTACACCACGGTTTTTTGCGGCTAAAGCCAATGCTGCAGCGTGGTTCCCCGATGAATGTGTTGCAACGCCTTGCAAAGCTTGTTCTTCGGTTAATGAAAGAACAGCATTTGTTGCCCCGCGAAACTTGAAAGCACCAACTTTCTGAAAATTTTCACACTTGAAAAATAAGTTTCCACCAACCATTGAATCAATACTTATTGAAGAAAGAACAGGTGTTTGGTGAATATGACTTCTGATTAAGTTATGCGCCTTTTCGATATCAGAAAATTGAGGTAGAAGCATATTTTCTATTTTTGTGATTTATAGAATAAAGATAAAATTTTGGCTATTCAAATATCATGATTAAAAAGAAAGCTGGTTTATTCACCTTATTTCAGTCGGAGAAGCTCAGTCAATATGGCAATATCGATCACTTTTTCTCGGGAAAGAACTCTGGATTTGATCAATTGGAACAGGTTGCCGTTCAGCTAAAACTTAATCAGTATCAGTTTGTAGTTCCAAAACAAACGCATACCGATTCCATTGTTAAAGTTACTTTGCAAAACCTTTCAACTACTTTTTACGATACTGATGCTGCAATTACCAACGAACAGGGAATTGTGTTGGTAGTTAAAACTGCTGATTGTGTCCCTATTTTGCTTTTCGATCCTGTAAATAAGGCAATAGCTGCGGTTCATTCGGGTTGGAGAGGAACATCGAAGAATATTGTTGGAAAAACTGTTCGTAAAATGGGAATTGAATTTGGCTCTCGCCCTGCTGATTTGGTTGCCGGAATTGGACCCTGTATTGGCTCACACAATTACGAGGTGGGGAGCGAAGTGATTAATTCTTTCTACTCCTCATTTCCAGATCTTTCTTCAATTGTTACGATCTCTCCCAGTTCACCAGAAAAGGGCAAGTTGAATCTCAAAGAGGTTAACCTTCAGTTAATGCTTCGGGAAGGATTGCAGTTTGATAATATTGAGATCTCTTCGCACTGTACTTTCGATTCAAGCGACGATTTCTTTTCTGCTCGCCGTGAAGGTTCAAAAACCGGGCGAATGATAAACGGGATTGTATTAAAATAAGAAAGACGACCAGTGGCCGTCTTTCAATATTATTCTGTTGCTAATGTTTTAAACCATTTTATTGTTTCTACTAAAGTAGGTGCAAAGGCATCAAGATGGTTTTTATCATCTTGTTGTTTAAATTTCACTTTAGTACCAGCGCTGTATGTTTTTTGAAAATCCTGATAGATTTTAATTGATTGATCGCTTGGTATTGTCTCATCTTTGCTACCATGATATAATGCCAGAACCGATTTTATTGGCCATGCTGGAATGCTGTTTTCATTAAAAGCGTTACGCATTGATGCATATACTTCTTTATTATTGTAAATCGAATCAACCTCGAAATCATCGTTAAGCATTTCGCCTACGTGGGTTGTACCAATTGTAGCATTAATCTCTGAAACACTAGAAACGCCATCGATAATTCCAGAGATCTTTGGTCCAATTTCAGGGCTATAAACTAAAGAATAATCGACGTCTAATCCAGAATAATTTGTGAACGATTCAAGCATGTAGGCAAGCAAATAGGGATCTTCATAACGAGTTTGCTTAATCATCCATTTACGCATTTCATCAATATTGTATAAACCGCTGCCGCACGAGGTTGCTGTTACAGTAATGTCACTGTTGGCTGCATTGTTTTCAATTGCCGAAAGAGCGGCCAAAGTTGCACCACCACCTTGTGAGTATCCGAAGAGGAACAATTTTTCATTCGTATTACAAGGATCTTCGTTGGCAATAAATTCCTTCGAAGCCCTTATGAAATCGAGTACTGCATTTGTTGTGTATTGTTTATGCAGGTAAGGATGAAATTCAGTTTCTGATTCCCCAAATCCAATATAATCGGGAATGAGAACCACCATACCAGTGCTGGCCAAATAGGTCATCAATTCAGTGTCGATATTTTTACTTGGAGCAGTCGATTTCTTTACTAAGGTTGGATGTTGGTAACTGATGACTGGAAATGTTTCACTTTTCTTAAGTGGAATAGGAACCGCAATGATTCCCGATGCATCAATTGTATCACCCTCAAAAGCCGTTTTATATGTCAATTTAAAAACTTTGAAATTATAGGTCAACATATTGGCTATTTCACCCATATTTGATTGGGTGAGTATTGCTTTGGTTGTTGCAATATCAAATGCAACAACTGGATGATGTTCTTCAAAACTAACCAGGTATTGTGGTTCAATTTTATCATTATCGTTATTACATCCTGAAAGGATGAAAAGAAAAAGGATAAGAATTAAGCTTGAAAATTTTAAAAACTTCATGATTTTATATTTTATATTCCTTTTATAATCAAAAGATTGATGAATGAATAAGATTTTTTTGTATTAATCAGTTAAGATTGAATTGATTTCAGCAATTTCTTCGTTTGAAAACAACAGATAGTCGAGAGCCCCCATATTGTCATCTAATTGTTTTACCGAACTTGCTCCAACCAATACCGATGTTACCCTTTGGTCTTTCAACAACCATGCAATAGCCATTTGAGCCAACGATTGGCCACGAACAGAAGCCATATCATTCAATTTGCGCACTTTAACTAAAGCTGGTTCAACAGCTTCAGGTTTTAGAAATCCCCACGATTTTGCAGCTCTTGAATCAGATGGAATGCCGTTAAGATATTTATCTGAAAGAAGTCCTTGTGCTAATGGAGAGAATGCAATAATACCAATTCCCAAATCTTCAACAGTATCGAGTAATTGTTCCTCAACCCAACGTTCGAACATGGAATATTTAACCTGATTAATGAGGCAAGGAGTTCCTAGTTCATTTAATAATCTTGCAGCTTCGGCTGTTTCTTCAGCATTGTAGTTCGAAATGCCAACATATAAGGCTTTTCCTTGACGAACAATTAGGTCTAGCGCTTTCATTGTTTCTTCAAGTGGGGTTTCAGGATCGGGGCGGTGATGATAGAAAATATCGACATAGTCGAGGTTCATTCTTTTTAAACTTTGGTCGAGACTAGAGACAAGGTATTTTTTTGATCCCCATTCGCCATAAGGTCCATCCCACATCAGATATCCTGCTTTGGTAGATATGATCATTTCATCGCGATATGGTCTGAAATCTTTTGTCATAACCCTTCCAAAACATTCTTCAGCTGATCCGGGTGGTGGTCCATAGTTATTTGCCAGGTCGAAATGAGTAATTCCATTATCGAACGCATGATGAAGAATTTTCCTGCCAGTATCGAAAGTATCAACATCTCCAAAGTTGTGCCATAATCCGAGTGATATGAGTGGGAGTTTAAGCCCCGAACGGCCACATCGCTTATATTCAGCTCCTTCGTATCTTTTTTTGTTTGCAAGATAATTATCCATAATTCAAGTTTTGGCTTACGTCTATTCTTTCAATTCTTTAATGTTTGCGAAATTCAACAAACATATACGTCTCAAAAATACAATTTTCATTTCTTTTATTTAGGGGAATGTACTACAAAGTATGGTCTATTACTATCTTTGAGCCTTAAATTCAATTAAATGTCAAAAATCGATTTTAAGCCGGGAACCATGGTTTATCCGCTTCCTGCTGTTATGGTATCGTGTGGTGAAAAACCAGAGGAGTTTAATATTATTACTGTGTCTTGGACCGGTACCATTTGTAGTAATCCGCCAATGTGTTATATCTCATTGCGTCCCGAGCGTTATTCGCATTCAATTATTTCACGTACTGGTGAATTTGTTATCAACTTAACGACTGAGCATTTGGCAAAGGCCGTTGATTGGTGTGGTTGTAGGAGTGGTCGAAATTTCAATAAATGGAAAGAAATGAACCTCACACCTGGAGAAGCGAAAGTTGTTAAAGCTCCAATCATACTAGAATCACCTGTAAGTATCGAATGCAAAGTTACCGAGGTAAAGAATTTGGGTACCCACGATATGTTTATTGCAAATGTTGTGAATATACGTGTCGATGATAAATACCTGGGACCTAACTTTGGAAAATTCGATCTCGAGAGTTCAAACCCATTGGTTTATAGTCATGGCGGTTATTTTAGGCTTGGTAAAAAGATTGGGAAATTTGGATTCTCGGTTGAGAAGAAGAAAAAGAAATAATTTGAATCAAATATGAATCGAAGGAGGCTGCAATTTAGAAATCGTAACTCTTTCTTTCGTCTTCAATGGCATTCATAACACACCTAAAGCCGATAAAACATTTTGTCGAATCTTCATATTCAAAATTGCGGGTTGAGACTTGGATGTAATAGGCTACATCTTTCCACGATCCACCTCTAACTACTTTGCGTTTCATTGCAGGAGGGTCTTCAGGTTTTGTATCATATGTGAGTTCGGGGTTCAGGTCATGAATCATTTGGTAGCCATTAATATCATAAGCTGTGCTTGTCCATTCGGCTACATTTCCTGCCATATCGTACAATCCATAACCATTGGGATCAAAACTTCCCACTTTCATCGTTTTTGTAGAGTACCGGCTATCGGCAACATAATTCCCCCTTTTGGGTTTGAAGTTGGCCACATAACAACCTTTATCGGTTGTGGTATAATAACTTCCCCAAGGATACATACTTTGCAATTTTCCCCCACGTGCTGCATATTCCCATTCGGCTTCAGTTGGCAATCGATAGGAGTGAATAGGTGGTATCTTGTGCGTATTTAAAAGGTTCTTTTTCTGTTCTGTTCTCCAGTGGCAAAATGCATTGGCTTGTTCCCAGGTAACGCCTACAACCGGATATTCGTTAAATGCTTTGTGGTGAAAATATTTCAGAGTCCATGGCTCATTGTACGAATAGGTGAAATCGCGAACCCAAACCAACGTGTCGGGATATACATTAATTCTCTTTTCGTCAATGAAATCGCTTCGATCGTTAATGCTCCCATCATATCTTTGAGTTTCATAATTGTAGCTATTTGCCCGTTGTGCCGCCTTTTTCAAATTGATGATTGCATAGCTGTAATTGATCTTTCGAAAGTCGATTTCCTTGTTCCCTGTGAATCGTTCGTTTCCCTGATAGAATAAAGGTGCAATTGCTTCGGCCACCTCGGGTTTTTCGTCGGTCCAAATTTCTTTGATCTTGATTCGATCGACAATTGGAGGGTTATAAAACTCGTTATCCCGATTGCTTAATTTATAATCATCTAACCCAGCTTGGAAGGTTAATGCAGCTGCGACTGAGTCGGTGGTCCAGTTAACAAATTGGCGATACTCTCCATTTGTTATTTCAGTTTCGTCCATCCAAAACGAACTTACCGAAACATTTCGGATGCCATTTAATGGTTGAGATCCATTTTCATCGCTTGCCCCCAGTTGAAATGTTCCTTGTTTGATATAGGCCATTCCATATGGCAATGGCTCAAACCATGGATCTTGGGGTTTACCTTTCAAATTGTGCAATTCTACTTCAGATTTACATCCAAAGCACAATGCAAAGACTACAAGAATTAGATAGAGATATTTCGAAAAAACGTTTTGCACTATTCTTATTTTGTAGAGTAAACGAGAAAACTGAGATTCTATTGTTTTACAATGTAAAAGCCTTATGGAAGAAACCATAAGGCTTTTGCTCTTATTTAGCTATAATATTTTCTGTTTAGTTTTCCCACAAATCTTGCTCGAAATCAAATATTTCTTTTCTGATTTTTTCCGATTCAAGTTGGGCTTCACGGCCAATTACATAATCTGATATTTGCCTGTCGTTATATACATTGGCTTCCTTTACGAAATATGAACTAAAATAACGTTGAACAAATAAATCATCGTAAGTATAAAGTGGTTTGTCATTTTCAGTATTGTAAACTGGCACTTGTGAGAAATATTCGCGTGCGTCGGGGTAATAAATCCAAAACATGCGTTGACGACGGGTTAATCCGTTGAAAACATATTCTCTGATTGGGCAAAGTCCTATGATTTCGCATTTTAGGCGGGAATCTTTTTGGTCGAAGTACCAAACTTCTTTTACCAGAATTTGTTTGATTTCTTCTGCACGCCAACGAATAGTAACCACAGTATCTCGTGTTACGCCTGTTCTGATCTCTACTTCAAAAGAATCGTCGTATTTCGAGATATCTTTAATTTCCTGAGCATTCAGAAAAATATTGTTGGGATCAAATTCAAAGGAATTTGCATTAATTGGAGCTTTAAATGCCATAAATTTATCATGCTCAATTCCGTCGAGAACAGCATTAATAAAACTCTTTCGCATATGAAGAGTATCAATTGGGTAGTATAACGGTAAGTTTACTTTTTCCCTTAAATCGATGATTTCCCAGGTTTCTTTCCACCACATTACATCGGCTTCTCTTACAAATGGATAAGCAACATTTTTTCGTGTTTTAAAATCATTTGAATCTCTATACACTTCATAATTATATCCAAACCTATCTGTAAACCTTAATTCATCAGCCTTTTGCGAAAAGGCAATTATAGGGAACAAGAGAAAAAATGATATTTTAATTATCGCTTTCATACCAAAAGGTTTTAGCATTTCTTATTGTACTGTTATAATAACTGGCGACAATGACCTTTCAGGGTCTTTTGCATCGCCTTCAATTTTTGCTTTTATGTTTTCAAAATTGACCTTGTCTCCAACTCTTAACCCGTTGAGTAGTTTCTTTTGTTCATCAGTAAGCCTGTTTGATTTTGATGGTATTATTGTATAATAACCACCTGAGCCTGCTAATGATAGATCAAAACTAGTAACCACAAATGTTAGATCAAAGAAGAAATCTTCAAGAACGGCAGAAACCATTTGTTGAGTTTTTAACCTTTCCAGAGGGATACTTCCTGAAGCGATTCCCGCAACTTGAGCTCTTGGATCAGGAACTTTTTTTACCCTGAAGCCCATTTCAAGCATTTTACGTGATTGACCATCGACATTTGCATTTACAATGATCTTCGTTTTTTCGCCTTTCCCATCAAGTTCTGAAGGTTCAGCAACCCAACCATTCTCTACTTTACTGATCTTTCCATTTGTCATCGAAACTTCAAGTTTATCTGTAGGAATTCCGGGTACTGAAATACTGATAGGGTTAGGTAAATTTCTATAAAGTACGTTCATTTTAGTAGGAGAGATGGTCGCATTTGGTGCAGCCACTTGATATTCACCTGAGAACATACGCGAACCAGGACTTCCATCGGGGTTGGTAAATTTGATTTCTCCTTTGTAATTAAAAAACCCGGGAGTATTGGGTGAAATGGAATAAATAGCTTCACCGTTTTGCACAGGTAATGGGCTACTGCTTCCATTCATATATACTTTTAAATCCTGGGTATTGTCAATTGCAGACAAGAATATTTTGGCTTCGTATTTCTGCCCTTGAATTACATAGCTTGTATTGGGTATTACTTTTGCTTCGAGACCAGTAAATTTGAAAGAGGCAGCATCGATTTGGCTATACAAATGTCCTAGTACTGCTGATTCCGCATTTCTAACATCGATCTGAAATTTAGACAATAACGCAACAGTGGCGATACAAGGACTTGATTCAAAGTTTTGCAAAACCCATGTGCGATAGTTTCCTTCAGATGATTTATTTAAGCCAGATGATTTTTCTGGATCATCGACAGATAAAGAGCCAACAAGACTTGCAACCACTGCAGGATGATCGCCAACGATGTCGATCATATCTTGTCGATAAGTCTGAATTTTTTGTTGTAATTCGGCTCCTTTTCCTTTAGTGAGCATAACTTCAGGGGTAGCATTTAAGTCGTCTTGTCGCTTAATTACCAATGTGTCGTTGTTAACATCAACTACAAAAGGATATTCTTCTGTTAGCTCTCCTTCTAATTTCTCTGCACCAGCAGTTCGTGAAACAAGTGCCTTTAATTCAATAATATAATTTATTAATGAATCACTTTTGGTTTGTACCTCTTTAGCTAAATCTCTCCAATGACCAACTTTCCCTTCATTTTCTTCAGCGGCTCTTTCAAAGTCACGAACAACAGCATCATTTTTGACTGAAAAACTCTTGAAAGTCTTCATAAGGCTGTTATCGATCAGTCGAAATGCTTGAAGTGTTTCAGCAGCTACATTCAATGCTAACATTGCCGTTAGCACCAAATACATCATATTGATCATTTTCTGCCTCGGCGTCTCCGGACAATTCTTAGTACTCATACTCTTCTGAGGTATATTTACTTCTTACCATTCAAAGCGCCCAGCATTTTACCATAAATGCCGTTTAATGCTTGAATATTTTCGTTAATATCTTTTGTACTTTGGTTGAATTTCTTGGTTTCTTCTACTGAAGTATTCAAGAGTTTTCCAATTTCGTTAACACCTTTTGAATACTCTTTAACCATTTGTTCTACTTGATCAGCACCTTTTAAATGAATTTCATAGGCAGTGTTGATTGCGGCCAAATTTTTATTCAGTTTGCCAATATTATCAACATACGCTCCAGAACTTTTCTCCAAACCTTTAAATCCGTTAACGAGAGAACTTGACATTTCCTGATAGGAGGTATTGATTTGGTCGGCCGAATTTTTCACTTGTTTAGCGAAATCAGCACTGGTGTTTTCCATATTTTTAGAAACCTTTTCACTTGAATTCTTCATTGAATCGGCTGCTGATTTATAGCTTTCGCTTATTTCCTTAACGCTTTTGTCCATCACTTCAGCCACCTTTTGATTGGCATTTACAACTGAGTTAATGGATTGAGATGCATCGTTTAAATTTTTTACAAAACCTTCGGTCGCAATGGTTGCTGAGGTAATATTTTGAATTCCTTTAGCTGCAACGGCCAGTTTTTCAAAGCTTTCGTTCAAACTTTTTATTTGTGCTTCTGATAAGTCATTAATTGAGATGCCTCCGCCACCAGAACCAGAACCTGTTCCTGTGCCTGATCCTCCTCCACTACCACCATATCCAAAGAAGTTGGGATACAATTTATCTGCTCTCTCAATAGCAGTCATTTGCCTTTCATCTTCAAATTCTGTTCTTAGCTGTGGATAAACAAGCTTCCAGTCGGGCAATTCCATTAATGGTTCGAAAGCTGAAACAAAGAAGATGATTGCTTCAATCGAAAGACCAACGCCAAGAAAAACGCCTGAGTTCGGTAAATGTTCCATTTTGAACAAAGCTCCAATCAACACAACCGAAGCTCCCCAACTATAAATATAGTTTTGCATTAGCTTCCAACGTCTCGAATGCAAAAAATCCCCAATATTCATATACGTGTTTTTTTATTTGTTTTAAAAATCGTTACCAAATGATGACCTGACACATCGGAATCCAATAAAGGATTTTGCTGAATCCTGATATTCGTATGAGCTCTTTGAAACCTGAATGAATAAACCAATGTCTTTCCAAGAACCGCCACGAATTACTTTTCGTTTTAATGCAGGTGGGTCTGAATCTTCAGCATTGTATTTAAAATCAGGATTTAATTCGTTTATCTGTGAAATTGCTAATGGATCAAAAGCTGTACTGGTCCATTCAGCCACATTTCCAGCCATATCGTATAATCCGTAGTCGTTAGCTGGATAATTCGCAACTTTCATTGTTGCTAAACCACCATCTTCAATGTAGTTTCCGCGCATGGGTTTATAGTTTGCCATAAATTCGCCCATTTGATTTCTCGAATAATATCCACCCCATGGAAACATTGAATTCTGAAGGCCGCCACGTGCAGCATATTCCCATTCGAATTCGGTTGGCAAGCGGTAATCTTGTACAGTTGCTTCACCACTTTTTGAGAAAAATTCGTTTTGCATTTTAGTGCGCCATTGGCAAAAAGCATTAGCTTGTTCCCAAGTAGTCCCAACCACAGGATACTCGTCAAATCCTGGGTGCCAAAAATATTTGCTTGTCCAAGGTTCGTTATATGAATAGGTGAAATCTCTTATCCAACAAAGGGTGTCAGGATAAACATTAACACTGTTCTGTACAATGAATGCTGAGCGGTCAGCTATACCGCCACCGTAACTTTGGGTCTCGTAGTTGTAGCTGTTAGAGCGTTTAGCCGCTTTTTGGAAATCGATCCATGAGTAAACGAAATATAATTTGCGTGCATCAACTTCACGTTTTCCGAAGAATCGTTCTTTAACTGGGATATATAATGCTTCGAGGCTAGTGGTATCTGCCCAGTCGATTTTTTCAGTCCAGTTCAGTCCAAGGAAATTTCCATTTTCATCACTATTCCCATAATATTGGGCATTTGGATTTGAACTGTTGAATAATAGATTACGAGCGATTGAATCACGCACCCAGATTACGAATTGGCGATATTCGTTATTTGTAATCTCTGTGTCATCCATCCAAAAAGCATCAATAGAAACTGAGCGCGTTGGGTTAATTGATCCGCTTGGATCTTGATCACTTGGACCAATACGGATAGCACCTCTGCGAATGAAAGCCATTCCATAAGGAACAGGTTCGAACCAACTGCCTCTTGATGCTGTTGATCCAATCAATTCACCGCTTTCACCCGTTTGGGTGCAACTCGAGATCATAACAATGATCAATAGCGAAATAATCAATTTATAATTTTTCATATCAATTATATTCAAATCTTACAAATACCTTACGCTCTTGTATTTCTGGTTTCGCTTAGTATCTAAATTAAAAGAGTAGGTCACGATCACTTCATGCGAAGTTGCGGCTCCACCTACTAACATATATGATGTATTTATATCCATTGCATAACCTAATGTTATTCCATTCATTAGTTCTGTTCCTCCTAAAAATGTAACAGATGCAATGTTTTTTGTCGATGCTCTTAATCCAAAACCTGCCCAATATTTGCTTTTATAATACATTGTTCCGTTCAAATCTAGTGAATAAGCAGATAGATCGCTTCTTAACACTAAAGATGGACGTAAGTCAAATAACGGGTTGGGCAATTCAATATTGTACCCACTTGTTAAATAAAAATGTGGTGCATAAAAGGCAACAACATTTTCTTGTGTTCCATCGAAAAAAACTATTTCCGGACTGTTTAATTTTGATGCTGAAAAACCAACATAATACTTTGTTGTTTCGTAATACATTCCGGCGCCTAATCCAAATGAGGTTTTCTTAAAATTATCAGGTAAAGCATCATCAGAACCAATGTCGGTATAATGTTCTTCTCCTTCTCCATTAGACCAAGTTGGGGTAATGCTGTAACTATTGAGTCCAAATGTTAAACCAAAACCCAATGTTCCGTTGTCCATTGCATGATGATAGGCAAAATCGAAATCAACATTCACATTATTACTAAAACCCAAAGCATCGCTCATAATTACAATACCTAATCCACTCTTCTTTCCAAATATTTCAACAGGAGCATCTACTCCAAACACTGATGTTACTGGCCTTCCACTTTCTCCCTTCACGTTGTCTCCAAAACCTGCAAACATTGATCGGTTGATAAATACAGCATTTATTGTGTTATCGGCACCAACAAATCCTGGGTTAATAATTGGCTTAGTTAGCATGTAATTACTAAACAAAGGTTCTTGTTGTGCAATAGCTGCTAAATTAACCAATATAAACAAAATAAAAAAAGAAATTTTTCTTTTCATAAAAGCTTCCTCACCTTTTCATGGATGGAGCATTTCGCAACAAAAGTAAAATAAACAACTTAATTTGGTTCTCATTGGTTATCAGATTAACTCAATTTTTTGAAATTAATCCACCAACGATTTGAAATTTCGTTTCTGCAAGCTTTCAAATAATCTGATTCAGAGCATGATATCAAAATTCCAGAGTTGTCGTCTTGTACTTTTTTTACTTCAATCCACCATCTGTTTGAAATTATACTTTTATAGAAAACGATTGGAAAATCAATTTCGTCTATTTGAACTTCATATTTTGTGTAATTCATTGTATCCATATCGGGGTAATCGTGTTTCCGATTAATGTAACCCTCTAGATAATACCATATTATTTGCGCTGCTAATTTTGATGTTCTGTTGTCCTGATCCAAATTTGAGTTTATTTCATACAGTCCAAATGACCTAACACGATCACTAATTCCCGCATAACGGGCAAGTCGGCAAGCTTCTTCGGCATACAAACCATTGGGCGAACCATCTTTTTGAGCTGGTGCATCGCAAAGCCTTATTGCTGAAATATCGAAGCTAACTAGATGTGCATCACGCAAATAAGGTTCTGTTTCTTCAATGTCATCGCGTATAAGACCGAGTCTAACCGGTTCAAAATAGCGTTCGTTAATGCGATTTATCTGTTTTTGATCGACGAAATACGATTGATACCCCAAAAAAGATATGTTATACAACTTCGATTCGTTTTTTTCTAAAAGTAGATTTAGATAATCTGAACTGCCAGGAATATCATCTTCGATGTTGAGATCTATTTTTGAATCGATATGCGCAAGGGTAACATCTGTTTCAAATTCTTCAAATGCTTGTACATTTCCTATGGTAAGAAATTGCGATCCCCCAATGATAATCACATTTACATTCATATGAAACAGCAATGCACATACGTGTTGTATGGCAAAATTTGTTTCGTTTAAGTCTTTCCCGTTAATTAAATTTCCCAAATCGGCAATTCGTAATGTTGACGAGGGTCTTTTGAGCCTATAAAATTGCTCCCTAATTCGTTGTTGGGAAATGGTTTCGCAGTTATCGGAATTACCGAGCTGATAATTTACACATATAATTGCAACTTCGAAACGATCGGAAATGGCGATTGGTTTAATGTCTGAATTCACCAATATGTTATTTCCTATCGAAGATTTATCACTAATGTATGATACATCATTGAAATCATTTAATCGTAAGGGATTAAAAAAATTAAGAACTTCAGCCAGTTTTTCTTTAAACATCTATTATCTGATTCAGTTTCGATATATTTATCAAATATAAAACAACAGGCAAACCTTTAGTCTGCCTGTACAAAAATATTATTTTTTCTTTCTTGTGTTCTTTTTAGGAGGTTCGCCTTGTCCGATAATTGCAGTGCAATCTTCAAACGATAAATCCTCAGCCACTTTACCTTTTGGAATTTTATAATTGTTTTTCTTGAACGAAATATATGCACCCCAACGGCCATTCAATATTCTCAGGTCGGGATCTTGTTCAAATGTCTTAATAACAGCTTTTTGGTCTTTGTCCCGTTTGTTTTCAATAAGCTCAATAGCTCTTTCAAAAGTTACGGTATAAGGATCGTCGGTTTTTTCAAGAGAAACAAATTTATTGTCGTGCCTGATATATGGCCCGAAACGACCAACCGCAACAGTTATTTTTTTGTCCTCGAATTCACCAATCTCACGGGGTAATTTGAATAGGTTAAGTGCTTCGTCCATCGTTATTGTTTCGATGTGTTGACCGGACTGAAGGCTTGCAAATTTTGGTTTATCATCAGTTTCGGTCTCTGAAGTCTCTCCAAGTTGTACCAGAGGGCCAAAGCGCCCAATTTTAACTGAAACTTGTTTTCCTGAAGTAGGATCGACCCCCAGAACGCGTTCGCCATTTGCCTTTTCCGAAACTTGTAAGGTTTCTTCAACCTGATGATGAAAAGGTTTATAAAAACTGCCGATCATGTTATTCCAAACCTGCTTTCCTTCAGCAATATTGTCAAATTGTTCTTCAACCTTTGCTGTAAAATTGTAATCCATTATCAAATCGAAATTCTTCAGAAGAAAATCGGTTACAACCATTCCTATATCGGTTGGAAAAAGCTTGGATTTTTCGGTGCCAAAGGTTTCTACTTTAACGGATTCGCTTATTACTCCTGATTTCAACTTTAAAGATGTAAACTCACGTTCTACGCCTTCGCGATCTGCTTTTTCGACATACCCCCTATTTTGAATGGTTGAAATGATCGGTGCGTACGTTGATGGACGTCCAATTCCTTGTTCTTCCAATTTTTTCACCAAGCTTGCTTCGGTATATCTGGCAGGGCGTTGTGTGAACCGTTGAACAGCATCGATGTGTTCAGCAATAAGAACATCGTTGGTTTTTATTGGAGGCAACAACGTATTCCCATTTTGTTTGTCATCATCATCGTCGGTCGATTCGAAGTATACTTTTAAAAATCCGTCGAATTTGATTACTTCACCACTGGCGATAAAAAGCTCGTTTGCAGTTGAAATGCTTATGGTTACATTGGTGCGTTCGAGTTCAGCATCGCTCATTTGTGAAGCGATGGTCCGTTTCCATATTAACTCGTATAATCGTTGTTCTTGTTTGGTTCCCGAAATAGTTTCGTTTTCCAAATAGGTAGGACGAATTGCTTCGTGAGCTTCCTGTGCACCTTTCGATGAGGTTTTGTATTGACGTGTTTTTGAATATTTTTCGCCAAAAAGCTCAGTAATTTTTGATTTTGAGGTATTGATAGCCAAACCCGAAAGGTTAACCGAGTCTGTACGCATGTAGGTAATTTTACCTGCTTCGTACAAACGTTGGGCTACACTCATGGTTTGTGACACCGAATAACCTAGTTTACGGCTGGCTTCTTGTTGTAATGTCGATGTAGTGAATGGTGGGGCCGGAGAGCGTTTTCCTGGTTTTTTTGCGACATCGGAAACTGTAAATGTCGCTTTTTTGCACTTTTCTAAAAAGGCATTTGCATCGGATTTGTTTTCGAAGCGCTTGTTCAACTCGGCTTTCAACTCTGATGTTTTTCCTTTATCATCTGAAACAGGGAACGAAGCAGTTATTTTATAAGCAGAAGTAGAATTGAAATTATGAATTTCGCGTTCACGTTCTACAATTAATCTTACGGCTACCGATTGTACCCTACCTGCTGATAATTGAGGTTTTACTTTTTTCCAAAGCACTGGAGAAACTTCGAAACCTACAAGGCGGTCGAGTACCCTTCGGGCTTGCTGTGCATCGACAAGGTTGTTGTCAATTGTTCGCGGATTTTTTACAGCTTCTAGGATTGCATTTTTTGTGATCTCATGAAAAACAATCCTTCGGGTTTTAGTTTCGTCTAATTCCAATACCTCCTTAAGGTGCCATGCAATGGCTTCTCCCTCGCGGTCCTCGTCGGACGCTAGCCAAACAACATTTGCTTCTTTCGATAAGGTTTTCAATTCTTTAACTAACGCCTTTTTGTCGGAGGATATAATGTAATTTGGTTGAAAATTGTGTTCAATATCTACCCCAAATCCCTTTTTGTCTAAGTCGCGAATATGACCAAAACTCGACTTTACCAAGTAATCTTTTCCCAAAAATTTCTCGATCGTTTTTGCCTTTGCGGGTGACTCAACAATTACTAAATTCTCTACCATATAAATGTGTATCGTGAAAATAAGTTCTTCTTTTCTTTTTCAGGTAAAAGGTCAGATTTTTTGTTGCGTTATAATGCATTGATTCTGAACTTTTGTTTTTCAAAGAATTTGCAAATTAAAGAAATTCGGAAGCTAAGATCAAAATTTTTCTTTCACTGCTTTTGATTTATTTTGTTATTTCGCATTTTACAATTAATAAAATTGGAGCTGGAACGTTCTAAAAAAGAAACAATTTCAGATGTTCTTGGTCCTTGTTTAAATGAAAACCTTAAACAAGTATATTTATTTATCTTTGCCGCTAATTTGAACAATAGTACGTTTATTGGATGTAAAGACAATCTATTGTTTAAAAAATTAAAGTTGACTGTCCAATTTTAAAAATAAAGTTTAGAATGAAATCAGATCACAAATCGTTTTCGCGCTTTCTGCGTATTATGTGGATAAGCCTTGGTGCTGCTCTTGGTTTAGTAATCCTTTTTTTCATCTTGATATCTTCGGGGAAAGTGGGCTTTATGCCCTCGTTTGAAGAACTTGAAAATCCAAAGAATTTTGTCGCTTCTGAAATAATAACATCCGACGGGAAAGTTCTCGGGAAATTTTTTAAAAGTGAAAATAGAACGTTAGCTGAATATAGCGACTTGAGTAAACCTTTGGTTCAAGCATTAATTGCGACCGAAGACGAACGGTTTTACAAACATTCAGGCATCGATTTTCCTGGTTTGATAAGGGTTGTAAAAGGTATACTTACCAACGATACCAGTTCTGGTGGAGGTAGTACAATAAGCCAACAACTTGCGAAACTGTTGTTCCCCCGCGAAAGCAATTCGGGTATAAAATTGGTTATCAGAAAATTTAAAGAGTGGGTGATTGCTGTAAAGTTGGAGCGGAGCTATACCAAGGAAGAGATTCTGACAATGTATCTCAATAAATTTGAATTCATTTATGGTGCATTTGGTATTGAAGTAGCCGCACAAACTTATTTCAGTACAACTCCCGATTCGTTAAAACTTCACGAGGCGGCAATGTTGGTGGGAATGCTGAAAAATCCATATATGTATAATCCATCAAGGAACCCTGAGGTAGCGATACAGCGAAGGAATGTGGTTTTAAAGCAGATGGAGAAGAACGGATACATTAAAAGGGATGAATATAACCGAACAAAAGCAATGCCTCTTGGAACTAAGTTTAATCCTAGTGGTTTGAAGTCGGGGATAGCTCCATATTTTAGAAAATACCTTGAGGTGACCATGATTGCTAACAAACCCGATCGATCGGATTACAAAGACAATGCAATTTCACAACAAAAGTTTTTTGAAGATTCAACGGCTTGGGCCACCGATCCGCTTTATGGTTGGTGCAATAAGAATGCAAAACCCAATGGAGAGCCATACGATTTATATAAAGATGGGCTTCGGATTTATGCTACAATCGATTACCGGATGCAAGCTTATGCTGAACAGTCGGTTGAAGCCCATTTGAAAAAACTACAACCCGATTTTACTGCTCATGTAAAGCGTAAACGTAATGCTCCTTTTTCTGACGACTTATCTGATGAGCAGGCGAATAATATATTAATGAGCCAAGTGTATCAGAGCCAGCGTTATAAAATGTTGAAGAAACAAGGCCTCTCAAAAACCGAAATCATGAAGAATTTTAATTCTTATGAAAAACTTTCGGTTTATACTTGGAAAGGATATCGCGATACAACAATGACACCGCTCGATTCGATCAAATATTACTTAAGAAATCTTAGTTCCTCTTTTATGGCTATGGATCCCAAAACTGGCAATGTTAAAGCTTGGGTGGGTGGTTCGGCTTATGGATTTACTGAAATTGATATGGTTCGGTCGTCGACTTATAAACGGCAGGTGGGTTCAACATGTAAACCGTTCCTGTACACCTTAGCGATGCAAACTGGGATTAAACCTTGCGATAAGGTTCCAAATACACCTCAAACATTTATTCTCGATGATGGTAGCTCGTGGACTGCAAAAAATGCTGGAAAACCCAACCGTGAGAACGAATTAGTTACGATTAGCTGGGGTTTGGCCAACTCTGTAAACCAAGTTACTGCATGGGTAATGAAACAATTTAGTCCTGGTGCTATGCGCAGCGTAATGCGCAACATGGGTATTTATAGCAAAATTGATGCTGTGCCTTCCATGTTTTTGGGAACATCGGAAATTACGCTTTACGAAATGGTGTCAGCATTTGGCGTTTTTGCGAACAAAGGAATCTATAGCAGGCCGGTGATTGTTACGAAAATTGAGGATAAGAACGGAAATCTGATATCTTCATTCCAGACAACACATCACGAAGCTCTTGATGAGCAAACGGCTTATTTGATGACCCAGTTACTTCAGAATGTAGTAAGGCAGGGGACTGGTATGAGGTTAGTAACTACTTACGATGTGTACAAAGAATACGGCGGATTTAAAACTCCTTTTGCTGGAAAAACAGGTACAACCCAAAAACAGAGCGACGGTTGGTTCATTGGATTTACCCCTGAATTAGTTGCTGGTGTTTGGACAGGGGCAAATTACCGCGATATACATTTTGAAGGATTGTCGATGGGGCAGGCATCAAACATGGCTTTACCCGTTTTTGGACGGTTCTTTAAAAAAGTATTTGCCGACCCAACTCTTCACTATACCCAAAATTTTGAATTTGAAAAGCCACTATTCTTTAATGTTGACATCAATTGCGATGGATCAGAATCAGAAAGTAGAGGAAACAGTCCTGAATCCGAAGAATACTATTGATTGTGAAGAAAATTTCTAAAATTGATTGCATTCAGGCAATTGCCTTTGTTTTTATTGCGATTTATATAATCTCAACCTCTTCGTGTGCAAATCAGGGTGTTGGACCAACTGGTGGACCAAAAGATACGATTCCTCCTGTGGTAGTCAATACAAGTCCGCTCAATCGTGAAATTAATTATACTCAAAACCAACTGTCTCTTGATTTTGACGAATACGTTGTGGCCGATAATTTGAGCGGGAAGATGGTGATTTCGCCCCCATTAGCTGAAAAACCAACCGTTAAGATTAAAGGGAAAAGTGTGACAATAAAAATAAATGAAGACCTTGTTCCTGGGCGAACTTATTCGGTCGATTTTAAAGATGGAATAAAAGATTATAACGAAGGGAACAAGTTGGAAAATCTTCGCTTGCTTTTTTCAACCTACGATAAACTGGATACACTTAGAATTAGTGGCTATTTGCTCGATGCCTTTTCGTTTGAGCCTGTAGAAAATGCTACTGCTACTATTTATACAATTGACGACGATTCTGTTTTTTCGACCCTGCGTCCCGATTTTATTGCACGTGCCGACGAAAAAGGGTTTTTCATGTTCGACAACCTTCCTGAAGGTAAATACAAATTGTATGGGCTTGTTGATGGTGATAATAACCTGAAATTTAATCAGGAGATGGAGAAGATTGCGTTTATTGATAGTTTTATTATTCCTTCAGCTAATTTTATAAACAAAACCGATACAATAATTAAGGAGAAAGACACCATTGTTTCTGCAGGGTATACCGAATATTCACCTGATGATATTTTTGGACGTTTATTTCTAATGGACTATTTTTCTCAAGCTGTTACATCGTTCAAACGGACTGAACGTTATAAAATGGAATTTACATTTCGGGAATCGCTTACCGATTCGTTTAAATTGAATATGATTTCGGCTGATTCAATTGAAAATTGGGGCTATACCGAAATCAATAAAAACAGGGATAGCCTTTCGGTATGGTTGACAGATACCACGCTGATCAATAACGATTCCCTTTTTGTAAGTCTTAATTATACCGTACTTGATTCAACTGATGAGTATATAACAGTAACCGATACACTTAAACTATTTTATACTCAGCCGAAACAAATGGGTTCGAAGAAGGGCAAAGCTGAAGCATTAAAAATGAATAATTTTGATTTTTCAAGTTCAATATCGTCCAGCAATTTCGATTTAAATAGGGAAATGATTATTGAAGCTCCCATTCCGATTGAAGCGCTGCCGAAAGAAAAAATTTCTGTGTTTGAGGTTGTAGACACATTGAAAGTTCCTGTTGTGTTTAAAAGTTCTCAAGTTGAAGGATCGCAGCGAAAAATAAAGATCGATTTTACGCTAAAAGAAAGTGCTACATATAAAATTCGCATCGATTCTGCGGCAGTAAATTCGTTGTCAGGTCTAACAAACAACGCATTTGAATTGATTTTTAAAACCCAGAAACTTGAATTCTATGGCATTTTGAATTTTGAATTTACAGGAATCACCTCCAATGGAATTATTCAGTTGCTAAAAAATTCAAAGGAAGAAGAAATTGAGCGCGAAATTGAGATGAAAAATGGAACTAAAACCGTTTCATTCGATTATCTTAAGCCTGGAAAATACAAGGCTAAATTTATTGCCGACATCAATGGAAACGGAAAATGGGACACCGGCAATATCGACACCAAAACCCAGCCTGAACCTGTACATTATTATTCTAAAATAATCAGTGTTCGGTCCAATTGGGAGACAAAAGAAAACTGGTCGATCGATTCGAAATTTCAGAGGAAAGCAATAGAAGAAAACAAAGAAGAATAGAAATTAAATAGATTTTAAAACCGTAATAATATGGCAAATAGAAGAAATTTGAAAAAGGACATCAGGTATTTGATCGAAATTGTAATTATCGAAGCCATAGAAATGTCTGAAGTAACTACAAATGAAACCGAGCGTCAAAAAGCACTTGAAGCAATTGTAAAACTTGCTGAATTGCACAACCAATTGATTTCAAGGGTTAATCATACCGATGGAAAGGATAATCGCGCAATTGTAAAACAACAGTATCGTTCGATTATCGACGAATTGGTTTCGGGCTGCAACGATGCTTATAACGAATTGAATAAAATTCAGCTTTAAACTACATGTTGCTTTTTACGAAGGGGTGATAATCCCCTTTATTTTTTATCGGCGTAGCATTTCTGATTTCGTGGGCAAGAGAGATGCACGATTTTGCCTCCTCAATTCCAAATCCATTTCCGGTTAATATTTGCCGATAGGTTTCGGTGTGCAAGTCTGTAAATCCTTCGCTAAATTCAATTTCCTTACCTTCAACAGTAATAGAGCGGAAAGTACGCTTTCCCGCAAGTTTAGCTTCAACGGGAACATCGTTGTAATCGAGGCTAAGAAACCAACGGACCCGGGCTTTTTTTAGCTGAAGAAAACCTGCTGCTTTGTCGGGTTGGTTCAAGTGAACCTCGCTTTTCTCAACTTCTCCAAAAATATAGGTTAGCATATCGAAAAAGTGTATTCCAATGTTGGTGGCAACTCCTCCCGATTTTGAAACATCGCCCTTCCAGCTTTGATAATACCAGCGACCACGCGAGGTGATATAAGTTAGGTCTATGTCGAATATTTTATTTGGATCGGCATTGCTGATCTCTTCTTTCAATTTAATAATTGCCGGATGCAGGCGTAGTTGAAGAACTGTATAAATACGGTTGCCTGTTTCCTTTTCAATTTCGCAAAGTGCATCAACATTCCATGGGTTAAGCACCAATGGTTTTTCACAAATAGCATTGGCGTTGTTGCGCAAGGCCATTCTGATGTGTGCATCGTGCAGGTAATTGGGCGAGCAAATCGATATGTAATCGAGCTTTTCGCCGGTGCGGTGTTTCTTATCTAAATAACGGTCGAAACGTTCAGGTTCCAGAAAGAAATCAGCTTCAGGAAAATAGGAGTCGAGAATGCCAACACTGTCAAACCGGTCGAGTGCGGCAACCAAAACATTTCCGGTTTCTTTTATGGCTTTCAGGTGGCGTGGTGCAATGTATCCGGCAACGCCAATTATTCCAAATCGTTTCTGTTCGTTCATTTTATTCTGAGATTAGTTCACTAATTCAAGTTGATCATTTTTTAGCTGATACTTTTCACCTGTTTCGGGGCAAATTAATGCGTTGTCTAGTTTAACTCCGTTGCGGCTAACCCAGCCTTTTTGAACTGCTGGAACTCCCACCATCAGCGCAAAAGGTTTTACATTTGTAGTTACAACAGCCCCAGCACCTATAAAAGCATATTCGCCAATCACAACACCGCAAACGATGGTCGCATTTGCTCCAATGGTTACTCCTTTTTCAACTTTTGTAGGTCTGTAGTCAGCTTTCCGTTCAACATGTGAGCGCGGATTAATCACATTGGTAAATACGCAACTGGGTCCAAGGAAAACATCGTCGGCAATTTCGACTGCATCGTAAACACTAACGTTGTTCTGAATTCTCACTTGGTTTCCGATGATTGCTTTTCCTCCCACATACACATTTTGACCCAGGACACAGTTTTTTCCAATTTGTGCCCCAGACATTACATGTGAGAAATGCCAAATTTTTGTTCCAGATCCAATTACTGCTTCATTGTCGATCACAGCAGTTTCGTGTGCAAAGTAATCCATATCAGGCATTGATGATTTCGATTATATTTTGAGCCACTAAATTTACCTCTTCCGAAGTAATTAATCCATGCATTGGCAATGAAAGAACCGTTTCGGAAAGTAATTCTGACACATGAAATTCTTCGCTATAAGACGATAAATTTGAAAAGGCCAACTGTTTGGGTAACGGAAGAGGATAGTGAACAATGGTAGGAATATCCTTTTTTTTCAATTCTGCTTGTAGAAAATCGCGATTATCGCTCACAATAGTGAATTGTGCCCAAGTACTTTTACAATTATCTTCAACTATTGGCAACATTACCAATCCGTCTAAGAGCTGAGAATAAAGTTCAGCAGCATCCTGCCTCGTTTTCAACTCTTTGTCAAAGTGTTTTAGCTTGACCCTCAAAATAGCTGCCTGAATGGTGTCCATTCGTCCATTAATGCCAATTGAGTCGTGATAATAACGAGAACTTTGTCCGTGCGCCCGAATTCTTTTAATAGCAGTTGCCACAACATCGTCGTTGGTAAAAATTGCTCCACCATCGCCATAACAACCCAGTGGTTTTGCGGGAAAGAAACTGGTAACCCCAATTTTTGTCAGAGCCCCCGATTTTACACCGTTTTGTGAGGCGCCAAATGACTGAGCCCCATCTTCAATTACCCAAAGCCCACGCTTTTTAGCAATATCGTTGATTGCCTCAAAATTGGCACATTGTCCAAAAAGTGAAACGGCAATAATTCCTTTTGTTTTCGAAGTAATTTTCTTTTCGATTTTTGCAACGTCGATGTTGTAATCAATGGGCGAAACGTCGACAAAAACGGGTTTTGCTTTTAAAAAACTGATCATCGACGCTGAGGCGATGAAACTGAATGCAGGACAAATAACTTCGTCGTCGGGTTTCAAATTCAAGGCGATTAAAGCCATTAACAGCGCATCGGTTCCTGAACTTACACATAGCGAATGCTTTACTCCAACATAATCTGAGAGTTCGTTCTCGAGCAGTTCAATTTCACTGCCGTTTATGAATGAAGATGAATCGATAACTGATTTTATTGCAGAATCAATTTCAGATTGGTAGAGTAAGTATTGCCGGTTTAAGTCGCAAAATTGCATATTCAATTATTTTGATGTCAAAAATAACAGATTAAAATAGAAATGATGGTCAAATCATCTTCGAACTTACTACGTAAAATAGTGTCATTTATTGAATGAATGACTCACTAAATTTCAGATCACAATTAAAAAACCTGCTTTTCTTTTAGCTTTGTAGTTAATCAGTCACCATATTCAAATCATTATTGCAATGAAAATACTTGTTACCGGAACAGCGGGTTTTATTGGATTCCATCTTGCTCAGAAGTTAATTGAGCGAGGTGATGAAGTAGTCGGCCTCGATAGCATTAACGATTATTACGACGTAAATCTGAAGTTTGCGCGATTAGAAAAAGCAGGTATTTTTAGCGAAAGTATAGCTTACAATAAACTGGTGCAAAGTATTCTATATTCGAATTATAGGTTTATTCAACTAAAGCTGGAAGATAGGGAAAACATGGAGCATTTTTTTGCTCAAAACAAGTTCGATGCAGTTTGCAATTTAGCAGCTCAGGCAGGTGTAAGGTATAGTTTAGAAAATCCTCATGCCTATATTGAGAGCAACATTGTGGGGTTTTTAAACATTCTCGAAGGATGCAGGCAAACAGGAGTGAAAAGCCTTTCGTATGCCAGCAGTTCGAGTGTATATGGTGCAAATGCTAAACTTCCGTTTTCAACATCCGATAATGTCGATCATCCGGTGAGTTTGTATGCCGCTACCAAAAAAAGCAATGAGTTAATGGCTCACACCTACAGTCATCTGTTCGGAATTGCCACAACAGGATTGCGTTTTTTCACGGTTTACGGTCCTTGGGGAAGGCCAGATATGGCACCAATTCTTTTTGCTAAAGCCATTTTAGAAAGAAAGCCAATTAAGATTTTCAACTTTGGTAATATGAAGCGCGATTTTACCTATATCGACGATATTGTCGAAGGGATTATTCGAGTCATCGATCATCCATCGATCCATCTTAATCCACCGTATAAGGTTTACAATATTGGGAATAATGAGCCGGTAAGTTTGATGGAATTTGTGTCTGAAATTGAGAGAAATATGGGGTTTGAAGCTACTAAAGAGATGTTGCCCATACAACCCGGTGACGTGCCTGAAACCTGGGCCGATGTTTCTGATTTGATTCGCGATTTGGGTTATAAACCAAATACTCCTCTTTCAATAGGTATAAAGAAGTTTGTTGATTGGTTCAACGAATTTTATGGGAAAGGCCGATAGAAAAAAATTCTTGCGGCACTTCCATTTAAAATCGTCTGTTTTTTACAAAGAAAGAGCTGAATTTCAGCCCAATAATAATATGGCGGAACAGGGTAGGAAAGAACCCATAATATTCAACCATAATTGAAAACCTTTCCTTTAGCGACTGTTTAATGTTGTTTTTTGAAAAACCGCCATCGAGAAAAGCTGAAATTATTTGGTTTGAATTAACAATTGTTTTTGACCGTTTCAGTGAGGATAACATCCAGTCGTAATCGGCCGAGAAGCGGTATTTTAATTGATATTCCGGTGCAATTTTTCGTGAAACCAAAATCGACTGATGGCAAACAAGCATACCATCTTTTAGGCTTTTCCAGGTCAATTTTTCAGGAGCTTTCAGTCGGCGCAATCCCAATTCAGCGCCATCTTCGGCAATAATCATTGTTTCGCCGTAAATAATGTCGGGCAACGATTCACCTAAGTTTGAAACAATTTCAGCGATCAGATTTTCAGTATAGATTTTATCTCCAGAGTTCAAAAACCACACATAATCGCCTGTTGCAGCACGAAGCCCTTTGTTCATGGCATCGTAAATACCTTTGTCTGGTTCCGAACTCCAGAACGAAATTTGGTCTGAATATTTCTTCAAAAGGTCAACAGTTCCATCTTTAGAATTACCATCGATGATCACATATTCGATGTTGTTATAGTGATGATTAACCACCGAAAGGATAGTGCCTTCGAGATGCTTTACATCGTTATAAACAATGGTGATGATTGATATTTTAGGATTGAGCTTCATTTAATAACGACTGATAAAGTTGAATGTATTTTTGAGCGACTACTTCTTCGCTGTATTCGCGAACCACTTTCGCACGCGCTGCTTTTCCGAGAACGTTATTTTCGTTGTTTTTCAAAACCCACTCAATGCCACGCGCCAAGTCTTTGGCCGATTTATATTCAGAAATGTACCCGTTTTGAAGATGATCGACCATTTCAGGAATTCCACCAGTTTTGAAAGCAACAACAGGAGTTCCGCAAGCCATGCTTTCCATTACCGTATTGGGCAGGTTATCTTGAAGTGATGGAAGAACAAATAAGTCAGCAGCCTGATACAACTCTTTCATTTTTTCGGGAGATGAGATTAACCCAAAATCGTGTACGTTGTATTTGTCCTGATTTTTCATCAAGTGAGAATTTTTCCCAAACGCAACAATTTCAAAATCAAAATTGTACATCGAAATAGCTTCTAAAAAATAGCTTAGTCCTTTACGAGTGTCGTTCAAGTTTGCTGCGCCAAATAGGATAAGTTTCTTATCGAATGGTAGATTTAGCTTTTTTCGGGTTATTTTTTCTTCTGATGGTAAATAGAATTCAACATCGATAGAATTTGGAATTGCAACAACTTTTTTTGTCTTAAGAAGAGAACTTTCGCTGGCAATACCCCCAAGCCACTTGCTACATGTGACTATTGATAAATTTGCATCGGAATAGATTTTTTGCTTTTGTTCGAAGCCAACTCTTGAAAGATCTTTTTCATTGGGATGTTTCAAATAAATGCAATTTCCACATTGAGCCTTGAATTGTTCACAATCAGCAGTATAATGGCAACCACCTGTAAAAGACCACATGTCGTGTAAGGTGAACACAACTGGTTTTCCTAATTTGAATATTTTTTGAAGCGATTGAATGGATAGGAAACCTTGGTTAAACCAGTGTAAATGAATAATGTCAGCATCGAGTACAGCAGGATGCTTTGAAATATCGATTCCTGAAAAAGCTGGAGAAAAGGCAAACCTTAATTTTTTGTTTTTTTCGAATTTCAGAAAATAAATCCGTTCAACTAGAAAATGAAACCACCATGAGAGATTATAGGGCGAAGTGGTTAATCGAATCAAATTTGTTTCCCGACTTTGAGTTGGGTCAAAAACCATCATGTCCACATCAACACCCGATTGTTGCAAGGTTTTGAACAATCTTCCCGATGCAATTCCTGCACCACCTGATAAATATGATTTGTTGATGATCAGAATTTTCATGGTTTAGCTCATACTTTTTTAGCGATCAACACGGTATATGGTGAAAATTGTTTTGTATCGATAGGAATCAATTTTGTGATCAGTTTACCTAATATCCAGCTGAGTTTAAAGAAAATTTTAACGGCCAAATTTTGTTTTGAATAATTTTCGAGCCAGATAGAGAATTTGCCAAAATAGAAACTCTCAATATCTTTGAGATTCAACTCACTGGCACATTCTTTCAGGTATTTGGCATCCATGCATCCTAGAAAATGTTTTTCGAAAACAGGGTAATCGAACTTTTTATTAAACCATCCATTTGTCCCTAGAAAATTGGGAACAATGATCAGTAAAGTCCCACTGGGTTTAAGGAAATTGATATGACGTTGAAGCAGATCTTTTGTGTCGCCAAAATGTTCGATAAAACCAGAAGAAAGACATAAATCGAACTGATATTCAGGTTTGTAAGAAAAAAGATCGGTTTCTATTAATTTGATTTCATTGTCGGATAAACTGTTGAACCTGAGTAATTCGCTAATTTTTTCTTTGTGAATCACATAATCGAGTAGGGTAGGGCTTAGTTGAAAATATTTTTTCAAATAGATAGAAAGATAACCAGGGAAACCACCGATCTCAATACAATTCTGAATTTGATTGTTCATGATAACCTTTTGAAACAAAGGCTTGAAATAATTCTTTTCGGTTATAGGTTGGATAAGGTCTGTTTTGTTTTCCCAATAATCCAACCAAAACTGTCGTTCTGTAAGTCTATCGCTCATTTCGTTAATCATTATCTGATCTGCTAAACTTCGGTTTTAAAAAAAGGTTTCTTCTAACCCACCTCCAAATAATCTGAATCAATGATTTATGCAAATATTTTTGATAATAGTAATGATCGGCATCAATATTAATTTCTTGATTCACTGGGTGTTTTAATGGCAGTATTGATTGTGTATTCAGATTTATGCCTAAAGAATCGCTATCGAATTTATGTGTTGCATCACTACCAAATCCAATGTTTGAAATTAGATTAACGTTTGGGAGGATACATAAACCTTGATTTTTCCAAACATGAAATGAAAATTGGTAATCCCATGCCATGTATCCCCTTTTTTTCATGCACAAAAATTTATCGATCCAAACCTGCCGCTCATTCCATATTGAAAAATAGGGTTTAATTGCTTTCTTGAAATCGGGAAGAGAATAGTTGTCTAAATAGAAATCATAATTTGCCCAAGCTCTTCGCCATGAGGCCCAACCCCAGGAGTTTGAATAAGCAGAAAAATAATAGGAGAAATCGCCTCTTTTTTGACCATTTTGAAAGTTGTCGCCAGAAATGAGCATGATTTGTTCATTATTGCAATAACGGCTCAACAAATCTTCACAGTAGGTGAAAAAATCGGGATGAGGCACACAATCATCTTCCAAAATAATGCCTTGTTCAACGTTTTCAAAAAACCACGTTATAGCCTTAGCTGGCCCCTTTGCACAGCCCAAGTTTGTTTCGCTAAACAATGTCTTTAGTTCACACTCCCAATCAATTTGTTTAACAATATCGCGAACTTGTTGGCTCTTTTCGGCCTCACCAACTTTATTTGGTCGAGGCCCATCGGCAGCTATATATAAAAATTTTGGTTGCTGCTTTCTGATTTCATTAAAAACACGTTGCGTGGTATCAATTCGATTGAAAACAATTAATAAAATAGGTGTTTCAAATTGATTGATCATGTGATTGTGGTTTTGAAATTCTAATGTAAATCTATAACGTTTTATTTAGTGCATTCAAAGGCAATAACGTTAAAATACCGATGTTCATTTTCAACATATCCAAACATTTCATCCTTAGAGTCTCCATAATGGCACTGTCTGATTTCAGTAAAACCCGCTTTCGAAAGTTCGTGTTTCAACGATAATTTATCCCACATCCAGAAATGATAACTGCAGAAATAGAACATTCGCATATAACTCTTAATCCTACTGGGATGCTTATCGACTCCCAAATTTGAGCTAAGCATAAATTTGTTGTTTGCTTCCACGTCGCCATTATCAAGATTCGTGATGTATTCCCGGCAACGACATTCTAAGTCAGGTACAATTACCCTAAATTTTCCACCCTCTTTTAGAATTGAATACGTGTTTTTTAATGCTATTCTAAAATCATGTAACGTCAAATGTTCTAATACATGAGAACAGAAAACACCATCGCACGAATTTTTTTCAATTGGTAACCCTTTTATAATATCACCATATTTTATGGCTTTGGGATATATGTCTTTCTTCTCAAATCGCAATAATTTAAGAACTAGAATATTGAGCAGAAAATTTTCTCTGATTTTCAGAATTAGAGAAACATCAAAATTTAACCACTTATCTGGAGCGTCTGTTCCAGAACCATATTGGACGTATAATTTTTTTTCTTCGCTCATGATCTTACAATAATGAAATTCAATTTAATGGTAAAGTGTTTAAGCTGTTATTCGTTGAGTCAATTAACCTTTTAAGCATAAAATTCAATTTTTTCGGAATGCATAATGCGTTTTTCCAATGGCGGAACTTTCATGTAGTCGCCATAAATATTTTGCAAATAAGCGTGAGGATCGCAGGGCGCATTCAATAAAGAACCTTCGAACACTATCGATTTGCAAGGGAAGATATATTTTGAATTGTAGGAGTGTTTGTAGTAAAAAGGAACACCGCACCCAGTGTAATAGTTGTTAGTTGGGACGATGAAGGATACAAATCGGACTAACATTACGAAGCAACTAGCAAATGGCAACAACAATTTGCCCGATAAATATTTCCATTTACTTTCATAAAATCGGCGTGATCTTCTAAATGCATTCCCGTATATGTATTCGATGAACGACTTCATTTTTTTTGAGAACAGCTTTTCTAAAGGGAAAATATCAATATAAAGACCCTGCTCTTTTATTCCTTTATTACGCATAATTGGGTCATCGAGAAAAGATTTTTTGTCACGAACCTTTGCAAATTTCAGGAAGTAATTTTTATCAGTTGTTTCATCTTGAAATGCCAGATTGTCAGGAAGTTCTGTTTTTAATATCTTGCATAGTTTTAAGTAGTCTTTTCTTGGGATTGAAATATCGATATCGTCATCCCACGGAATGAATCCGCCATGTCGCACAGCTCCAAGAAGAGTTCCGTAATCCAACCAATATTGAATGTTATGTTTTTTGCAGATTTTATCTACTTCGATCAAAATTTCCAAAATTCTCAATTGAGCATTGCGGAGCGTTGTGCCTTCACCATTATATTTTGAAAAGTCTTCATCCATATGGTTTGTATTTAAATCTTGCGGGCTATAACCCTTATATAAGTTTCATTCTCACCATTAAATGGAGCAAAATCTTTTTCTTCTTTTGCAAATTCAATTTCAAAACCAATGTTTTTGAGAGTATTACAAAAATCTTCAAAATTTAGGAACCGTCTGTAGTGATCATTATATATAAATGCGTCTTTTTCACCAACAACAGGTTCTCCTTTTCGAAATATTTCATTTTTTTGGCCACGAACTTCAATGCAAAATCTTCCTGAAGAATTCAAATTTGCATAAGCCCATAACGAAACCTTCATCTCTTCTTCAGCAGAAATTGAGTGTAGCGTAAAACGGGAGTAGATTATGTCAAAACTCTCACTGTTGTCCATGTTTGTGAAATCGGCACACACAAACCTGATGTTCGTGAGTTTTTTATACCGATTAGATAAAAATTTTATTTCACTTTCACATTGGTCGATTGCTAGAACATTTAAACCTTCGTTGCCAAAATAAATCGCATCTCTACCATTTCCGCAACCAAGTTCAACTAATGATTTACCTTCGGTAGAAAAATTCTCAGCAACAAATTTTGCAAATAAAGAAGGCTTTAATTCAGCATTTTGCCTTACATAGAACGATTCCCAATAGCTTTTATCCACAACAAAAATTTTAAATAATTAGTAACAATTCAATAAATGACTTCAAATATTACATTCCCAATTTCCGCAATAATGATTTCTTAATAATGACTATATCTTCAGACACAGGTACAAAGAATAGAAAGAGCGCCGAAAATAAACAAATTAATGTTCCCCTAACTAAAATATCAATGATCAATTCTTGCTGAGGAATGAAACTCAAAAGTAAGTATAAACCCAGATAAAAGGCGGTCACAATCAGAAACTTGTAGTTAAATGGCTGCATTTTGTATTTGCGAAGCAGAAAAAAATAGCGCATCAGGTTATTCAGAAAAAGTGCGATTGCGATCGCAATTGCTGCTCCAATAATGCCCCAAAGTGGGATAAGATTATAAAGAAGACCAACAACAAGAAGTACGAGTATTGCAATAAACATGAAATTTTTTCTGTAATACTTCGATAAGCTAATAACCAATCCGTTAGCGCCAGTTAGCATGTCAAATAAGTACCCGATTCCCACAAAAAAGATCACCCATTTTGATTGAATGTAATCGTCGCCCAAAATTGAAAGGATGTTATCGATATTTGTCCAAATCCCCAGAAAGAGAAATCCGCCCAGAATGAATTGGTTGATACAACTTTTGTAATAAATATTTTTTACCTCTTCAACATCATCTTTCGCAAAGGCTTCGGCAATTAAAGTACTCGATATTTTTAGCAACGGCCGAGATGGAATAATGACCAACGTTCCAAAATAAAATGCAATTGTATAAACACCTGTATTACTTAAGTCGAGGAGTTGATTAACCACCAACTTATCGATGCTAAATACGATCATTGAGCCCAAACCTCCAATGAATGAGAACAATGCAACATCAATGATCTCTCTGCGTAGTTTGCCGTTTATAAATTTCAAATTCGGGTGTAAGTTAATTTTCCCTTTATAAAATAGATAGGTTAGCAGTAAAACTCCTTTAAAACAGATAGCTACGGCATACGCAACGATTAGTTGTTCTAAGCTCAAAAATTTTAAAATGTATAAAACAAGGGTAAAGAAGATGAAAACACGTTGAAGAAACTCTTGAAGAAAAGTGCCTAATACTGCATTATACAACAACTTATAATAGGTGTCAAGAAGGTTAAATATTACGGTGAATATTGTAAGAGGAATGATTAAATAGACAAATTCAGCAAATAAGGGCGATTTTGAAATATTGTTTTCTACAATGTTTTCTTTAAAAATAAAATAGAAAATCAGGAATAAGGTGAATCCAATTAGTTGTATTCCAGTGTTTAGAAAAAGAAACCCATTGTGGTCGTTACTGTTCGAACGGAAATAGGGGAAAAGTCTTCCGGCAACGCCATTCATCCCAAGTGACGCAAGACCACTTGTAATATTAGAAATGGCAACCAATAAGCCAAACAATCCAACAATTTCGGGAGTAAGGTATTCGGTATAGAAATAGGTTGTTGTAATAAAGCCAATTAAAACACCTAAATATGACCAAATACTACCTTTGATTGTTTGTTTAATAATAATTCCCAAAATATGATTGATTTAATTTTTATTTTTACCCCTGCGAAAATATAGAATTAAAGCATGATGAAGAAAAATTTGCCTGTTATTATTGCTGTTATCGTTGCAATTGCAGTTAGTTATCTCTATTTCAGTTCAGTTCTGAGTGGCAAACGATTAGCCGAACACGACCGTTTAACGGCATTAGGAGCTCAAAAAGAAGCTGTTGATTATTACAACAAAACGGGTGAAATTACACAATGGAGTAATTCAATGTTTGGCGGTATGCCAACTGTTACTTTCTGGGCAAAATCAAAAGGGAACATTGCCAAGACCTTTCATAAAATTGAAAGAATTGGGGTTTACCCTGCATCTTATCTCACTATCCTAATTCTGGGTTCATTCCTTTGCCTCATTCTTTTTGGGGTAAATCCATGGATCAGTATTTTAGGTGCTTTGCTTTATGCTTTTGCCAGTCATAATTTTATACTTATTTGGGCAGGGCATATTACAAAATTGTGGGCTTTAGCTTATTTGCCCCCTTTAATTGGTTCTATCTATTACACTTTCACAAAAAATAAGATTTGGGGAGCTTTGCTTACTACTCTTTTTCTTTCACTTGAGATTTCGGCAATTCATCCGCAGATTCTTTATTATGGATTTATCGTGGTTTTACTCTTCGGAGTTGTTGGCCTAATATATGCCTTCAAAGCAAAAGAAACGAAGGAATTTTTCATCAAGGCAGCTTATCTGGTTGCTCCTTTGATTATTGCTCTTGGTATGAATGCGAATTATTTAATTTCTACACAAGAATATTCTAAGTTCTCGACCCGAGGTACAAATGAATTATCAATAGATTCAAATAAAGGAAAATCGGGGCTTTCGAAAGATTATATACTTGATTACAGCTACGATGTTTCTGAAGCTCTTACTGCTTTTATTCCGCGTTTGAAAGGTGGAAGTATGAGCGAACCCCTTGGCGAGAACTCGAAGTTGTATAAAGAATTATCGAAATCGCAGGGAGAGCAACAAACAAAGAAGATGTTGTCGCAAGGGCTGCCCCTTTATTGGGGAAGTCAACCAATTGTTTCTGGTCCATTCTATTTTGGGGCCTTAACAATTTTCCTTTTTGTTCTTGGACTATTTGTAGTTAAGGGACGGGAAAAATGGTGGTTGGTGAGCGTTGTCGCCCTGAGTTTTCTGCTTTCACTTGGCCGATACTTCTCTGCTTTTAATAACCTTATTATCGATATTTTACCATTATACAATAAGTTTAGAGACGTTAAGAATATTGTGTTTATTCAATGTTTGGGAATGTGGTTGTTGGGTTTGTTAGCTTTAAAAGAGATGTTTCAGGATAAATTGCTTTCTGAAAAGAAGCATTTCGATGGCTTAAAGTATTCAACAATAATTACAGGTGGAATCGCGTTGATTCTAGCCTTAATCCCTACAATTGCAGGTAGCTTTACCGGCACCGTAGATTCACAGCTTGCATCTTCGGGATGGCCAGCTCAACTGGTCGATTTGTTACGGGAAGACCGGATTTCAATTGCACGTATCGATGCATTCAGGTCGTTGATTTTTGTTTTATTAGGCGCTTCGGTATTGTGGTTTACCTTGAAAAAGAAGTTAAATGTAAAATATGCCTTGATCATTGCTTCGGTTCTGGTTTTGGCTGACTTATGGCCAGTGAATAAACGTTACATCAGTGATGAAAATTTTGTATCAAAACGTCAGGCCGAAAATCCATTTACACCTACAAAAGCCGATCAATTTATTTTGAACGACAAATCGCTCGATTATCGTGTATTGAATATCACTGCAAATCCTTTTTCAGATGGAACAACATCGTATTTCCATAAATCAATAGGTGGTTATTCAGGTGCAAAACTTTATCGTTATCAGGATTTAATTGAACATGGAATTAGTGGCGATATTCAAAAGCTCAGAGGCCGACTTCAGGGTGTAAAATCTCAGGCCGATGTTGATGAGGTGTTTAGTGGGTTGAATACACTTAACATGCTTAATGCCAAATATGTGATTTATAATGCTGAAGCTACACCATTGACCAATGGGAAAGTGCTTGGAAATGCATGGTTTGCACCCAATGTAAAACTAGTTGCCAATGCCAAAGAGGAAATTGAGTCGATAGAAAAAGTTGCCATCGAAAACACTGCCATTGTTCATAAACAGTTTGGAGAATTTGTTTCGGGCAAAAATTTCTCAAACGATCCTACAGCTTCAATTTCATTGAAATCGTATGTGCCCAATAAGCTCGTTTATCAGTCAAACACATCAACAGAACAGTTGGCTGTTTTTTCTGAGATTTATTATCCAAAAGGTTGGACTGCTAAAATAGACGGAAAAGTTACTCCATATTTCAGGGCAAATTATGTTTTACGTAGTTTGGTTGTTCCTGCTGGTAGTCATGAAATTACATTTGAGTTTAAACCAAAATCGTATGTTATTGGGAATACCATTTCGTTGATTTCATCGATCATTTTCATTCTGGCACTTGCTTTAATTCTTTTTATTGAATTCAAGAAATCAAAAAAAATGGATGTAAATGCGAAATAAGAAAGCAACAAAACCTATAAAAGGAAGGCTATTCAATGCCTATTTTGTATCCACGTTAAGCATTACACTTGTTTTGTTTTTAATTGGGCTACTTTCATTTGTGACATTTAACGCGAGGTATTTTAACAATTACATTCGTGAGAACATAGGTCTGACCCTTGTATTAAATGAAGATGTTCGTGAAGCAGATTTGTTGAGGCTTCAGAAGGAGTTATCAGCTCAGGCAGAAGTAAAAAGTGCAACTTATGTGAACTCTGAAAATGCTGCTGAACAGTTAAAATCAGAATTGGGCGAAGATTTCCTTGGTTTTCTGGGATACAATCCATTACATGCAACTATCGATGTTAAATTGAATGCAGCTTACACCCAAAATGATAGTTTGTCAAATCTTGAAAATAAATTTCTGGAGTTCCCCAATGTTGAAGAAGTTTATTATCAGCGCAATCTGGTGAGTCTTATTAATGAAAATACAAATAAAATAGGGTTGCTATTGTTGGGATTAGGCGTGGTAATGTTATTAATTTTTGTAACGCTCATTAATAACACAATTCGTTTGTCGATCTATTCCAAAAGGTTTATCATCAACACGATGCTGTTGGTTGGGGCTACTCGAAATTTTATTAGAAAGCCGTTCATTGGGCAATCAATTGCTTTTGGGTTACTGGGTGCCCTTATTGCAAACATCTCATTAACTTTTGTAATAATTTCGTACCGAAATCAATTTAAAGAAATCATAAATTACCAAACGAGTCAGGTTATATTGCTGGTTTTTTCCATTGTAATTGTAGCTGGATTGCTTATTTCATGGATATCTACCACATTTGCCGTAAACAAATTCCTACGTTTACGTTACGATGAACTCTTTTATTAATTACTTTTGGCCATCAAACTTTTAAGTCATGTCGAAACAAAATTCAGAACAAACACAACACGAAACCTTTGCCTTGGGTAAAGAAAATTATAAATACATGGTTATTGGATTAGCTATTATTTTTGTCGGATTCCTATTGATGATGGGCGGCGGAAGTGATAATCCAAACGTATTTAACAATGAGGTTTTTAGTTTCAGAAGAATTACACTTGCTCCAATTGTAATTTTAGGAGGCTTCCTTTTCGAGATTTATGCCATAATGAAGAAGCCAAATAGTACGAAAGAGAAATAAGCGTGAAGCATTTAATTATTCTTTAACTTATTCCGCAAAGCGTTGCTGGTGTACTAATTGAAAATGAAGGCTCATCTCTTTTCGCTGGTTATTTACTTTTTGCAGCTGTATTTCATTCTTTATAAATAGCTTACAAGTGTAAGATTAACATTGAGAAGAAGGGGAATTTTATATATTTTATTATTTATTGCGCTGCTTAAGGTCTAAATGCTATCTTTGCTGGCTGATTTTCAAACGGTTTTAATTCAGTTTACGGTATTTAATGGATCAACAATATACAAATCTCGATTTTGTAACAGGAGAAATTTTGCTTTTCGATAAGCCATTAGATTGGACTTCATTTGATTTGGTAAATAAAGTAAGGAACCTGTTATGTAGAAAATTGAATCTAAAGAAACTTAAAGTTGGCCATGCTGGAACGCTTGATCCGAAAGCAAAAGGACTTGTGATTATTTGCACCGGAAAGTTGACCAAACAAATCGATCTTATTCAGGCTGAAACTAAAGAATACATCGCTACTTTAAAACTAGGTGCCACAACTCCTTCGTTTGACTTGGAATCTGAAGAAGATCAGATTTTTCCGACAGAGCATATTTCCCTTGATTTAATTAATGCACAATTGAATCAATTTTTAGGTGAAATAGATCAAATTCCGCCAATTTATTCAGCAATAAAGGTTAATGGGAAAAGAGCTTTTGATTATGCGCGAAAGGGGAAAGAGTTAGAATTGGCACCTCGAAAAATTGTAATAAATTCAATTTTAGTTGAAAAGTTTGATTTACCAGAATTGGTCTTGAAAATCACCTGTGGTAAAGGAACTTATATTAGATCACTTGCACGTGATATTGGTGTGAGTTTAAATTCAGGAGCTTATTTAACCGGTTTGGTGAGAACAAGAAATGGTGAATATTGCCTCGACGATGCGCTAACCATAGAAAAATTTGAAAATATTTTGTCAACATTGTAACCAATGTGTTTTTTTGCCGTAAAACGGCAACCTGACCCATTGTCACGAGTAACGTTTTAATCTTTTATTTATTGAAATAAGGAGGAACATTAATATTCAACTACATTTTCCTTGATATTTAGTCAGTTTATGTAATTGCTTATTTTACTCGAGTTTAAAAATAATTTGGAAATAATTAAAGATTGCACATATGAAATTATCAAAGTTTAAGTTCAAATTACCTGAAGAGTTAATTGCGATGCACCCTTCATTTCATAGAGATGAAAGCAGATTAATGGTATTGAATCGCGAAACTAAACAGATTGAGCACAAGGTATTTAAAGATCTTATCGACTATTTTGATGATGGCGATGTGATGATTTTTAACGACACAAAAGTTTTCCCTGCCCGCTTATATGGAAATAAGGAAAAAACTGGTGCAGAAATCGAAGTATTCCTTCTCCGTGAACTTAATCGTGAACAACGTTTGTGGGATGTGTTGGTTGATCCTGCCCGAAAAATCAGAATTGGGAATAAATTATATTTTGGCGACAACGATTTATTGGTTGCTGAAGTAATTGACAATACAACCTCTAGAGGTAGAACCTTACGCTTTTTATTCGACGGTTCATACGATGAATTTAAAGAAGCTCTTTATGGTTTGGGTGAAACACCGCTACCTAAGTTCATAAACCGTCCGGTTGAGGCTGAAGACAAAGATCGTTATCAAACAATTTTTGCTAAAAATGAAGGCGCCGTTGCAGCACCTACTGCTGGGCTTCATTTTAGCCGTGAGTTGATGAAACGGCTCGAAATTGTTGGAACTGAGTTTGCTTACATTACTTTACATGTTGGTTTGGGGAATTTCCGCAGTGTAGACGTTGAAGATTTGACCAAACACAAAATGGATTCAGAACAAATATGGATCACCGATGATGCTTGTGAAATAGTAAACAGAGCAAAGGAAAACAGAAAAAATATTTGTGCAGTTGGAACTACCGTAATGCGTACTTTAGAGAGTTCGGTTTCAACATCAGGTCAACTAAAACCTTACGAAGGATGGACCAACAAATTTATTTTTCCTCCTTATGAATTTAGTGTCGCAAACCGTATGGTCTCGAATTTTCACTTACCATTATCAACGTTATTAATGATGGTTGCCGGATTTGCCGGATATGATTTCTTGATGGAAGCTTATAAAGTTGCGATCAAAGAAAAATACCGTTTCGGAACCTATGGTGATGCCATGTTAATTATCTAGTATTTAATAGAATGATGATATAAAGGGACTTTTGAAGTCCCTTTTTTTTGAGATAGTATCTCCTAATTTGAAGCATAACCAATAGCAGCAACACTTACTTTTGCATGTTTACATTCCAATATTTTCGACGCACACGCTTCTATGGTTGAGCCTGTTGTAATTACATCGTCAATTAGAAGAATATGTTTCGATTCGAATTGTGATGGATCTTTAACTGCAAACAATTCATTTACATTTTCCCATCGTTCGAACCGTCCTCTTTTGGTTTGTGTGTCGGAATAATGTGTTCGAATTAGCACTCCCTCAATAATCGGTTTGTTCAATAATTCTTTTAACCCCTTTGCAATCATCAAACTTTGATTATATCCTCTTTGCCGTTCTTTTTTTGGGTGAAGCGGAACAGGAACAATGTAATCGATCTCCGAAAAATAGTTTGCGTTGTTTACATCGGCGCCCAATATCCGGCCAAGTTCAATTCCAATGGCTGCTGATTTTTTGTATTTCAAATTGTGCAATAGTTTTTGGTAAATACTCCCTTTTCTGTAAAAGAACAATGCCGTTGCTTTTTCAATCTGAACCCGTCCCCAAAAAGTAAGTTCAATCGGATTTGGGGTTATTAGGTGAAAGTTGGTCCGGGGCATTTCAACATTACATTTCAAGCACAATTGATTTTCTTGCTTAACCAGCGGAGCGTCGCAGCACAAGCACAAATTTGGATAGAAAAGTGATATAAAGTCGTTAAAATAGCTGACAATGGCGTTGGTTTTTTTCTTCATGGTTGAGTGGCGAAAAGAGGGTTTGTTATTTTCTTTTTGAACTATTTTTTGTTCAATTTAAGTTGAAATACTGAAAATGTCCATAGTGATTCGTTGTTGTTCTACATTTTTCTAATTTAGTCAGCAAATGCTACGGAAGAAAAAATATGAAATTGAAATTGAAGTTGTCGAACTGGAGGCCGATAACTATCACATCGTGATTAATTCTGTTTTCGGTAATGATGAAAACAGGAAATGGATTATCGATACTGGTGCCTCAAAATCGGTATTTGATACCAACCTCGATCACTTATTTACAAGAAAAGACATTGGCTTAGTTGATATTCAGTCGGCTGGCATTGGGGAAATGCAAGTTGAAACATTTGCTGGAGTAATTTCAAAGGTGCAATTTGGCGATTTAACCATCAGCAATTTCGAAGTTGCATTGATAGACCTGCAACATGTGAACAACATTTATCAGCAATTTACCGAATATAAAATTGCCGGGTTATTGGGCAGCGACGTGTTGATGAAACACCATGCCATTATCGATTACAAAAAAATGAAACTTACACTTTATTGGTAAGATGTGGTACAGGAAGGTGATCAAATTTATGGTGCTCATGGTTGGGATATTAATTGCCAACCTAATTACTTTATGGATTGACAGCTATTTCTTTTCTTATAAATCAAAGTTTCCGGCTTACCTTTTTACTTGGATTGGCATGGGGGTAATTGTGCTGATTTACTATCCGCTTTTCACTCGAATTGATAAATGGTCGACCAAAGTTGGAGACAAATTCATTAAGGCAGGCAAAAAAGTATGGGGCCGTAAGTTGGGGGCAACTATCGCATTTATAATTGCATTGCTTTTTCTCTACTATCTTTATGGAAAAGAGTGGTTTAACTCAAATGTTCTAAAAGATTTTTTTCGAACAATCTATTCTTCGTAAATCATTTTTCGGGTCATTCCACCGTCAACAACCAATTGTGTTCCCGTAATAAAATTATTTTGTTTGTTGCCAAAGAACAAACAAGCCCTTGCAATGTCTTCAGGTTTTCCCACCCTTCCCGATAAATGTTGCGCGTGGTCTGTTTCTTTGAGTTTTGAATAGTCAACAGTTTCAATCCATCCCGGTAACACCGCATTTACTGTAATAGCGTATTGAGAGAATGATGCGGCCATTGCATGTGTTAACGCTAAAATTCCGCCTTTCGACGCGGCATAGGCTTCACTGTTTGGTTCCGACATTATTGCCCTTGTAGAAGCAATATTTACGATAGAGCCACCACCATTCAATTTCATCAGCTTAGCAGCTTCGCGTGAGCAGAAGAATATTCCCTTCAAGTTGGTGTCTATTATACGGGTCCAAGCTTCCTCTGTGATTTCAAAAGGATCGAAAAAATTCGAAATGCCGGCATTGTTGATCAGCACATCAATTTTCCCAAACTTCTTCAGTACATATTCCATCAGCTTTTCTATGTCTTCTACTTTTGAAACATCAGTTTGAAAAAAATGTGCCCGGTAACCCTGCTTATGAAATTTCTTTTCAGCTTCGATTCCAAGTTCTTGATCTACTTCGGCAAGAATAACATCATCTCCTTTCTGCAAAAAGGCTAGAGCTATTGCATTCCCAATTCCACGTCCAGCACCAGTAACTACAACTATTTCGTTTTCCATTCGTTTAAAGTTTGTATAAAAATACGTTATTCTGCATTCAGTCTTGTTGATAAAATGCCAGAAATCTGATAAAAAACCTTCAGTTGATCCCTGTCTAAAAAAATTATCTTTGCTTTCTTTAAAAGAGGAAAAGCATGGCAATTGAAAAAAAATACGTCGAAACTCCTTTAATGAAACAGTACTATGCAATTAAGGAGCAACATCCCGACGCTGTTTTACTATTTAGAGTAGGCGACTTTTATGAAACCTTTGGCGACGACGCCATTCGAGCTTCTGAAATATTGGGCATTACGCTCACACGGCGAGCCAATGGTTCAGCCAGTTCGGTTGAATTAGCTGGTTTCCCTCACCATGCGCTTGATACTTATTTGCCTAAACTTGTTCGTGCTGGACAAAGGGTTGCAATATGTGACCAGCTTGAAGATCCTAAGCTGACAAAGAATATTGTAAAGCGCGGAATTACCGAACTTGTAACTCCCGGTGTTTCTACCAACGACAATATTCTTAACCATAGGGAAAACAACTTTCTGGCTTCGGTGCATTTCGACAAAAAAATGGCCGGCGTTGCGTTTCTCGATATCTCAACTGGCGAATTTCTCACTGCCGAAGGTACTTTTGAATATGTTGATAAATTGCTGAATTCGTTTCAGCCGAAAGAAGTGCTTTACCAGCGAGGGAAAAACGAAGAATTTAACGCTCACTTCGGGCATAAGTTTTACACCTTTAAGCTCGAAGACTGGGTTTATACTTCTGAAGCAGCCACCGATCGGCTTTTTCGCCATTTCGAGGTGAAATCGCTCAAGGGCTTTGGGGTGCAACGCATGGAATATGGAATTATGGCCGCAGGTGCCATTTTGCATTACCTCGATCTTACCCAGCACAATCATATTAAACACATTTCGAACCTGTCACGAATTGAAGAAGACCGATTTGTTTGGCTCGATAGGTTTACGGTTCGTAATCTTGAATTGATCAACCCCCTTAACGAGGGTGGAAAAACGTTGATTTCGGTGCTCGATCATACGCATACTCCAATGGGTGCCCGTATGCTTCGACGTTGGGTTTCGTTCCCGCTTAAAAATGTAACTGCCATCAATCACCGTCTCGATGCTGTCGATTATTTGTGTTCTCATGCTGAATTAAAAGATTCGATGGAAGAACACATGCGCGACATTGGCGACCTTGAACGCATTATTTCTAAAGTAGCCGTTCAGCGTATTTCACCGCGCGAAGTGGTTCAGATGAAAATTGCACTGAAAGCCATTGAGCCCATTAAACAACTTTGTGAACAAAGTGGCAACAAGTCGCTCGAAAGCTTTGCCGAACAGTTAAATCCTTGCTCAAAAATTGCCGATCGCATTGGAAACGAGATTTTTCCCGATCCGCCAACACTGGTTTCACGCGGAAATGTTATTGCAAACGGAGTTGATTCCAATCTTGACGAATTGCGGGAAATCAAAACCAACGGGAAAGATTTTTTGCTAAAGATGCAGGAACGTGAAATTATTCGAACCGGAATTACCTCGTTAAAAATCAGCTTCAACAATGTTTTTGGTTACTACATTGAGGTGACCAACACTCACAAAGATAAAGTTCCCCCAGAATGGATCAGAAAGCAAACGCTTGTGAATGCCGAACGCTACATTACCGAAGAGCTTAAAGGGTATGAAGAAAAAATTCTGGGCGCTGAAGAGAAAATTTTAGCGATTGAAAATAGACTGTTTAACGATTTGGTATTCGCGCTTACCGAATATATTCAAGCCATTCAGCTAAACGCAACTATTCTTTCACAAATCGATTGCCTGCTTTCTTTTGCAGCAATTGCCATTCAAAATAGCTATGTGCGCCCTGAAGTGAATGAATCGGATATTATAAAGATAACCGAAGGGCGTCATCCTGTTATTGAATTGCAAATGCCCATTGGTGAAAGCTACATATCGAACAGTGTTTTTCTCGATCGCGACGAGCAACAAGTCATCATCATCACAGGGCCAAATATGTCGGGAAAATCGGCTCTTTTAAGGCAAACTGCACTAATTGTACTCATGGCACAGGTTGGTTGCTTTGTTCCTGCAAAAAGTGCATCAATTGGCTTTGTCGACAAGATCTTTACCCGTGTTGGTGCATCAGATAACATTTCGCTGGGAGAATCGACATTTATGGTTGAAATGAACGAAGCTGCCAGTATTTTGAACAACCTTTCGGACCGAAGCCTTATTCTGCTCGATGAATTGGGACGTGGCACTAGCACCTACGACGGTATTTCCATTGCGTGGTCGATAGTTGAATACATTCACGAGCATCCGAAATCGAGGGCAAAAACACTCTTTGCCACCCATTATCATGAACTTAACGAGATGGAGCATTCGTTTAAGCGTGTGAAAAACTACAATGTAACTGTTAAGGAGATCGATAATACTGTGATTTTTCTTCGAAAACTGGTACGCGGTGGAAGCAATCATAGCTTCGGTATTCACGTAGCACGAATGGCCGGAATGCCCAAAAGTTTGGTGAAACGATCTGAAGAAATCTTAGCCCAATTGGAAGATACGCATCGGAAAGACTCACTTTCGAAACCGTTGGACAACATCAGTTCGGCCCGTGAAGGCATGCAATTAAGCTTTTTTCAGCTCGATGACCCTGTACTCAAACAAATTCGCGACGAAATAATGAGTCTCGACATCAATAACCTTACTCCAATGGAGGCATTGAATAAATTGAACGAAATCAAGAAGATATCGGGTTTGAAATAGGTTTAAGGTTCAATCGTATTCTGATTGGGAAAAACATCTAGCGAGGTAAAAACAATAAAGCTCGACTTTCTTTCTTAATTTTTTGGAGAAAAAAAAATAAGCAATATATTTGCAACCGCTAACGCAAATCGTTGTTAGCAGATCGTTCTTTTAAAGCATGCGAGAATAGCTCAGTTGGTAGAGCACGACCTTGCCAAGGTCGGGGTCGCGAGTTCGAGTCTCGTTTCTCGCTCTGGATTTTAAATTTTCTTTGGAAAGTTTAATGCAAGAGCCGCCCGGATGGTGGAATGGTAGACACGAAGGACTTAAAATCCTTTGGCTATTATGGCTGTGGGGGTTCAAGTCCCCCTCCGGGTACTTTCTTGCGAGAATAGCTCAGTTGGTAGAGCACGACCTTGCCAAGGTCGGGGTCGCGAGTTCGAGTCTCGTTTCTCGCTCTTAAGTATAAACCTCAATATCGAAAGATGTTGAGGTTTTTTTGTTTTCAATTGACCCCTTCAGAATTGGATTTCATCTTTAGTTACCGTTTCCTCCTAAAAATACCATCTTTTGCCCGGCAGTAAATGCTCCGCCTTGCAGTCGACAATAATAGACTCCTTTGGGTAAAGAAGAAGCATGCCATTCCAACAGGTGAGTGCCTGCAGGTAGTTCTTCGTCAACCAGTGTCGCAATCAGTTTCCCGAAAATAGTGTACACATTGAGTGTGGTTTTGGCTGCTTTGGGCAATTCGAACCGAATGGTGGTGCTGTTGTTAAACGGATTTGGATAACACTCAAGGGAAACGTTACAAGAATATTCCTTTACCGACACTGACATGTTGTTGAAGTAATTTGTTGCAAGTTCTGTTGATGTTGTTCCAGTTAGAACAACTCTGTTACTGTTGCCTTCGGTGCCCACATTAAGCTCCCATCCATTGTTCTCGGCTCCTGAGGATGTAATGAAATATTTGTACTCGTATGTCGTAGACGGATCGAGGGTTATTGTGCAGGTGTAAACGCCTGTTCCGCTATTTTCTAACATTTGGTTCTGTTCGCTCCATCCATTGAAACTCCCTTTCAGATAAACCTTGTCGGTTGCAGGGTTAAATATCCCATTCGTAATCTGATAATTCATGTCAACGGAGAATGTTACTGTAAGCTCGTCCTGTTGTTCGACTATCCTGCTGATTATTACCTCATCGACATATCCATTTAACTGACAATTCGATCCCATGTGAAATCCTCCAATACGTAATGGGTCGTTCGATGTATTGGGAATATGCGATGGGTTATATTGCTTTGTTGCATATGCTACTTGTTTTAACTGCGAATCGTGAAGGATCAATTCAAGGGTTGAGGTTTCGGGGTTTTTAATAAATGTAACATGGTACCATGTATTGAGTGAAACTGAATTGTTGGGAAGAATAACCTGCTCATTGCCCTCGTTATAATCATAGCCAGCCATCAGTTTTTTACCATTTGGAAGTGGACTTATGTAATAGTTTGCCCCAGGTTTTAGCAAAAGTGTTGGGTATTCTACCGATCCCGATCCCCATGACAAAAGCTTAAACCACAGTTCAATATTCCAACCTTTTTTAAGTGAAAGCGCTTCATAATGTGGTATTTCAATATTGCTGAAAACTGAGGAGGATGAGTTGTCAATTTTGATGCATTTATCTAGCCCCAAATCGAAATTTTCTTCAAATGAAACGGTGTTAAAGTATAGACCGTCTTCAGAAAATATCGCTTCATTTTTATAATTATCATTGAAATGGAGTAGGGCAACGGTGTTTTCAGTGAGGCAAAATGGACCGCCTGTAAGGGTTTCATCTCCAATTGAAAATGCATCACTTGTTGCATGCAATGTATTGTCCATTTTGTCAGAAACTTTGATCAAGCATGTAGAAGAAACGACATCGGGTACTTTCCACAAATAGGTTTCAGCAGTGGCCAGCGTATCGGCAATTTTTGTCCAGCTTGAACCCGAATTGGTTGAATAATCAATCGTAACCTGTTGAACTCCCTTTGAATTCCATCGAAGTGGAATAGTACAACCTGATTGAAGTTGGGCAGGAAAAGATTGTACAAAGGCGAGGTCACGGACATCTAAAACTGAAAATGAAATGGTGTTTCGGTCATAAATATTCATATCGGAGGCATCTGTAATCCGTATTTTGCAATTGTTCGAGATCCCCGCAGGAACGGTAACAGTGTATGACCCATTTGCGGTTGAAACATTCGACGCCAATGTTTTCCAGTCGTATCCGTTATTCGTTGAAAACTCGATATTCAGTGAATTCACATTTGAACTCGACCACATGATTGTTTTCTGAGTTCCCTGCTGCCAGTTTTCATTCCCCGCTGGAGTGGTCAATTCCAACTTCTTTCCCTTAAGATCAGGTTCGAGATATACATACATCCAATTGTAGGCAGCGTATACCCCAAATTTGTACAGCGGGCAGTATTCATTAGAATTTTCACCATAATCCCACTTTACGTGGTAAAGATTTTCAGCATTGTATCCATCGCAAAAGAACCAGTGTCCATCGTGGTTGCCGTTGGGCTGTATGTTGCTCCATCCTTCGGTAATCAAAGGTCGGCCAAGGCTCAACTCCGATTTTACAATTTTCTCCCATTGTTCAGGGGTATAATCTTCGCGCGAAAGGAATTTAGCTTTTTTGGAATAATTGAAATAGTTTTCCATTGCATCGATAACCCCCGACCGATCGCCACTTCTAAAGTAATTGTGCATGGCAACCCCAGAATGGTACATAAGAGTAGCTACTGCGTCATATTCAGCTTGAACAGCCGCATATGGTACCGATTTGGGCATCTTGTCGTATTTATATTCGGTATTTTCGAAAT
>Ga0209373_10000672_pt1 | contig 50132 bp, 26 predicted proteins | sample Higcelweek5metaG_FD_187173 | JGI IMG/M metagenome (GOLD analysis project Ga0209373, IMG submission 187173) | Freshwater pond sediment microbial communities from the University of Edinburgh, under environmental carbon perturbations - High... | ecosystem: Environmental > Aquatic > Freshwater >... | reverse complement strand
CTGTGTTCAATTTGTTCGGTGTGTTTAGCGATAGATTTGTAACCCTTTTTAAGCTCCCGAATAACCCGTATCCTCTGTGTTTTCCTTGCATTCAAGGCATTTTGACCACCCTTCTCCATCCATCGTCTGCCAAGCTGATTTTGACCACCCTTTTGAGGGTTTTTGCCCTTAAAATGCGTTTTTATCATCATTTTCTTTTTCTGTTTTTTATAAACAAAAGCACCGCAAACCCGCATGAAATCAGAGGATTCCGGTGTTCTTACTTCAAAATGTACACGAAATTAAAAAAATGCCCGTATCGTAAGGATTCATGCGGATTTCGGGATTTTACCCCTGCAACGTGACCCCCTCCCCCCCTTGTCTGCAACGTTCCGTGTTTTGGGGGGCGGCGGTCTTCTGATGCAAAGGTTGTAGAGATAAATATGCCCCTACCGCCTGTATACATGAGGTTTTATGGCATTTTGCACCTTGTTTTCATAACAAATTAATATCGGTACTTTGGTACACTGTCCTGCGTTCCGGTCTTTCGGTCGTGACATTTTTTACAAAGCGACCTCCAATTCTTCTCATCCCAAAACAGCTTAGGGTCACCCCGATGTGGAACGACATGATCCACAACAGTTGCTTCCACCAGTCTGCCGTTTTTGTGGCACTCAACACAGAGCGGATGGGATTGCAGATACAGTTTGCTAAGTCTGCGCCATTTGCTGCCGTATCCGCGATCATGTGCTGAAGGGCGATTATGGAATTTATTATGGTGTTCACAGTAGGTACTGCTTGTTAAATTAGGGCATCCGGGATGCCGACACGGTTTCTTGGGCTGTAATGGCATGACATCAACTCCGAACAATATTTCAACGGACGCGCACAACTGAAAGTAGCAAAGATGTACGTTCTATGATTGCAAAAACGAGCAGAATGAAAGCCCTAACATACCAATATGCTAAGGCTTTCATTCTTTATTTAGTTTTCCATGATACTATTATAACAGATTACTTTCGTCATTTTCGTCATTTTTAAATCTTTTTAAAAATTTATTATGTTTTCTTCTTGGATATTGCTCATCATGTGCTCCAATGCTAAATGCTATTTGTAACCACGTTAAGCCGTTTATGTACCGAAGTGACAATATCAATCGCATTTCACTGTCCTCAACATTGTTTATATATCGATTCAAACGGTTAAGTTCATAAAAGCAGCTTCCGGCATAGCAGTCTGTACTTAACCACCATATTGGTTCAATTAAGTAAATATTTACAAAAATGCACATCCCTCCCGTCAACTCATATAGTGGGATAATTGCTTATTCTTAAGTGCGAATAAACATAAAGAGGAATTGATAAGATATGGCTACTCAGCAAATGTGTAGACTCCTACTTGATTGCTCTAAAAATAAAGCTGTAAAATGCACGTAAGTAACAGGAATTTACAACAAAAATAGGTTGATTTTTATCGTGCAAGCATATTCAGCTGCCAGAAAATTTATTTTAAATATTTTATGGCATAATATAAAGCCCAATCCTGATCATTTGCCCAATCGTCATATCTTTTACCATATGTTATTCCGGGAATACAATCGCTCCTGGAATCGGACGAATCCGAACGTAGCTGTATAACCTTATACGGCGCAAGATATCCTGCAGAGCCGAAACCGTCCGGAGAAAAGACGCATAAGTTATTTCTTAAAATTCTGTCAGCAATCTGTTCGTAACAAGGATTCCCATCGCACTGATTGAGTATTGCATACATTAGCCCAGCCAAAGCGCTTAACCACTGCGGCATAGAATCGCCGTAGGTTTTGGATTTACCGAACCAGTATAAATCCCAATACCGTACTGCAATTGAGTTAACGTGAAAATCCGGCTGCTGACCTGCAAAAGCATCTACATAGCTTAATAGTTTATATGCAGGTTCAAGATATTTTTGGTCGTTCGTAATCTGATATGCTTGGCAGAAACTGATAACATTTATTAAAAACTGCCCTTGCGTGCAGGATACTTCCTCAGAATAAAATTTATCACAGTTTTCAGCTAACGATTTAACATACTGTAAAAAAGCTTGCTTTATTTTGTCACGCAGATCATACATATTTTCATAATCCAGCTTCCGATAAATTTCAAATATTTCCACACATGGCGAACCCTGCCCTGTGTCCCCAATAACAGAGTAATATTTCAGCATAATTTTTGCTGCATTTTCAAGGCAGCTTATCTCCCTTGTAACGTTATACCACTCAAGATAATACACTGACATCCACGGATAATTGTATGCCCGGTTCACGCTTGCTTTCTTCACATCGTTAAACACCTCATTTGTTTCGCTGTTATATAGTTCACGTTCAACAAACAAACGGTGCTTTATCAGTGATGTCATCAGCTTATCATCGTATTTCCTATTGAGTTGAATTGCCATTATAGCACCCATGGAAAGCCGTTCTCTAGCAGCGTTATTGTCACAAAAAGCGCGATTGTAGTACTGTGCTTCTGTGATACGGTCATATATTAAAAACGCTCCGTCTAAATGACTGTTTTCAAGATGGTATTGTTGTTTATCGCAGATGTAATGTACCCGTTTTTCCAGAATGTTGTTAATATTTTCAATAATATTTATACGCATTACTGTCTTTTGTTCGTTTACGTATATGTATATTTGCCGCTCTCCTGTAGTATCAAAAGAAAGTTCCCACTGTGCAGTTCTATTATTTTTTACATACGGAATTTTTTTATTATCAGCCTCAATTTTGATTGTATCCCACTCAAATGCTGATTCAAAACCGCACTTAATCTTTTCACCTGCATAAGCAGTGTATTTGTCTGCAAATACTCGCATAGCATTCGTGAATTCTGCAAGATATTCATCAGGCTTATGTCCGGAAAAGCTATATGAGAAGGTGAAAGTTACCGTTCCTTCGGGTGAAATAATGTAATTACTAGGGTGCATCACAATTATTCCTCTGTACAATGCGCCTGTTTTTACCCGTGAACCGTCACACAAAATACTGTAATCGCAAAATGAGCCTTCTGTAACATAACTTACAAGATACGGCTTTTTACCATTGGGTCTTACCGAATAAAGCCATGACACATCTTCACCACACCATACATGAGTATTACAGCAGTTATCCAGTAGATTTTCCCTGCTTGAAAAATCACAGTTATACGGAAAATGAATTCCAAAGTTATCTCTCGTCAGAAAAAATTCAATATCACCATGATTCTCAACTGTGTATCTTTCCGTATATTTCCCGTTTTCAATATATTTTTCTGTAATAAGTGATAAAGTTTCTTTTTCATTCGTGCTTATGATTACAACGCCTTTGCCGTCAGGACACACAGAGTTTGTAACAAATCCGTCAACGTATCCCCAGTCGGAATCTTCTAAAATCCAATTCATCTTTATATTGTCTTTACTGTTGATTATCTCCATAGTATAACCTGTTTCTGAATCTATGCTTATATTAAAGCTATCCGAACAAAGAAAAATTTCTCTATTTGTATTATTCAAGTTTTTCCCTCCCGCATGGTTAATAATCTATATGCAACAAGCGCCTATCATAATAAAAAATGCCGAAATTTCCACTTTTTAAACGAATCTTTTGGCATTTTTTAGTTTTCACCCTACTTATCCAAACTAATTAAAATTGGAGTATACGGCTTTATGGTTATTTCGCCATAATATTCACCGCCGTTTATAAGTTCTGTGATTTTTTTCCGCCTTTTTTCCATCAATCCTATATGAAAAATATGGCTGTGCTTTTTTGATGGGCAGCAGGCACGTCTATTCGGGGCAAATCAACACGTCAGTTGCAGGACAATAAGTCATGTCGGTTACACTATTGCCACAAGACCCATATGCATTTGTCTATAAAGTCTTACTAAAGCTTCTATGTAGTAATAATCACCCCATATGCAACACTCATCTATTCCAATGCCTTGTGGCTTTGCATAAACCCCATGCATTAAAATCCCATTAGAATTTTCTGTATTTCTAGTAGTATAATTTTTATTTAGTGAACGAAGGATAGCAGAGACTGCATTTTTGTAATAGACCGAATATTTACTCTCTTTGTCTTTCAAAAGCTCCAATATACCACAAATTGCGATTGCTGCGGCCGAAGAATCTTTTTCCTGTGGATCTCCGTCGCTATAAACCAAATCCCAGTAGCAAACATAATCCTCTGGAAGTCTATTGAGAAAATAATTTATAAGCTTTTCAGAACCTTTAATATAATCATCATTTTTTGTATATTTATAACTCAATGGGAAGCCATAAATTCCCCATGCCTGACCACGCGCCCAAGCAGAATCATCTGAAGCGCCTTGATGTGTAGCTCCATTTTTTGGTCTGCCAGTTTCAGGGTCAAAATAATATGTATGATGAGTTGAAGCATCTTCCCGAATAACTGTTGAAAAAGCAGTTTTAGCATGCTTACTTGCTATATCTGCATACTTTCCATCTTTAGTAACTTCACTTGCCCAATATAACAATGGTAAGTTAAGCATGCAATCTATAATTAAACGGTAAGCAGAAGGATCGTCGATATTTCCCCAAGCTTGTATAAATTCGCCTTTTTCTTTATACCTTTTAATTAGTCTGTTAGCAGCTTTTATCGCTGTCTCTTTCATTTCCTCATTTCCTGTTAACTCATACCCTTTTATACAAGAAAGTTCAAATAAAAACCCTAAGTCATGATGATCAACATAAATTTCATTTTCAATACGGTGTTTAAAGCTTTTACATTGTATTTCGGCTGCTTTTTTAAAAACATCATCTTTTGTATAGTCATATGCCCACCACAAAATACCTGTCCAAAAACCTGTTGTCCAACAGTGGTTTTCTGTAGCTTTATAAACACCATTCTCACTAGATGCTGATGGAAACTCATGGGTAAACTCAGGTATATTTTTTCTTACTTTACATACTGCATATTCCAAAGCATCCTCAATTTCCTTTTTAGTCAATGGCATAATATTTTCAAATCGTTCTATCCTCTTAATTCCTTCATCAATAATCAATTCTAATATCCTCCTAATGTATTTACTTACCAGTTTTATTCGTATACAATCACAATCGTTCCAAATTGTTTACACTCTGCTGTAAAAGCTGAATTCCTTCCATGAAACACAGAGCTTTTCGGCAAGCTCATCTACTTTTTTAGTTTTTCCTTCCGCATAGTCGCGCAATGTATCGGCAACGTTTTCAAGCCGCTTGTCAATTCCACCGAATCTTACCGGAAATTTTTCGAATCCAAATGGCTTATAAGAGGCTTTCCAGAGCTTTTCAAATTCCTTGTAAAGCTTTTTATATTTTTCACGAAGCGACGGTATAAGATTATCGGCCGCATTTAAAATATATTCCTTATTTCCCGTAAGATACTCGCGTCTTAAATCGCGTAAAAGGCAGCATTTCTCAAATGCTGCTTCAAATACAGCCTTATAATAAGGCGCATTTTTATTATCACTGTATTTTTCAAGTATATCAAGGCTCTTTTTGTAAGTCGTTGCCACAGAATTTAAGTCAATGTCATAGCAAAATGTATCAATGAGCAAATCAGAATAAAGTATTCCCTTGCCTATTCTCTGCGCACCGTCAAGCGATAACCCAAAATCCGAAATTGCCTGTGTGAGTTCGGAGTTTTCGCCGCTTACATATTCAGCAGCATCATATATATCCTGCAATGTACATTCTTTGCCTTTGTAGCAATATTCTGAAAAAATCGCAAGTGAAGACATGGCCAAATTAGAATCAGTTTCACAGCCGTCATTTCCCCACATTGTCGCAATTATTTTTTTTACGCCGTTATCTATCGCACATGTAAGCGCCGGTGCCATGCTCTCGTATGTATATCTGAAATTCGGCAGAAAACCGTCCCATGTCCATATTCCACCTGCGAAAATCACTTCGTTATTAAAGCGCTTTTCCTGTGCAAGCTTTTTATTATAATAATCATAGTCCTTATGATAATAATCCCAAAAAACGTGTGCTGCTTCTAATGGAGCATCGTCTATTGCCTTTTGTGGTATCACATAATCTGGTTCATAATAGTCCTGACCATCCTTAGAGCTATAGTACATATCGCTCCAAATCATAGGCTCATAACCGTATTTTTTTGCAATGCCAATCACACGTCGTAAATGCTCGTTAAAGATTTCCATTTTATCTCTGTAACCGTGAAGCTTTAAATACTTGCCAAGTCCGAGACCACTCGCCTCGTCCATTCCGAGATGTATTTTTTTACTGCGGAGTGCGCTGCTCATAAATTTTATTTCTTCCTCGATAAACTCATACGTTTTTTCTTCACCGACAAGCAACACACTTGCGTTTTCCGATGGTACCTCGCCCCACATTATATAATTATTTAGGTGACCGAGTGTCTGAATACACGGAATAAGCTCCACGCCGCACTCTGCAGCATAGTCATCCATGCTTTGAAACTCTGAAAGTGAATACCTTCCGCGCATATACCCGAACATAGGATATTTTTTCATTTCAAACATATCCTCGGTATAAAGCATGAGCATATTAAGCCCGAGAGCAGCGGAAGCGTCAATAAACTTTTTCACAGCATTTACTGTAAGCACACCGCCGCGCGACACATCTACCATTGCGCCGCACAAATCGAAGCAGGGTTTTTCTTTTATTTCAAAGCTTTTATTCCCCTTTTTAATTTCTTTTTCAAGCAGATATGTGCAGCGTGCGCGCTGCGGCTTTGAGCTGTAGCCAAAAATAGCATCTTCGCCGTCAAGCTTTACATATATTCCATCAAAACTTTTTTCAATAATATTCATTTTGTGTTCCTTTCAATTGAAAATTTGTATAATAGGATTGGGCACACATGCGTACCCCCTTTGAGAATGTTTGTTTAGTTTTACGGACAGGGCTATGCAAATACATGCACAGCCCTTCTTATAAGAAAACCTTCTGCGTTGTGGAAGCTGTCGCCGACTTTTGGCTTATTCGAAAGCTCTCATTTTTCATGCGTTAAAAATATATACTTCTCCCTCTTTGCACCGAAAATCAAATGTGCCATAATAATTATTGTTACCCATTATCAGAGCCGTTTTTTCCGGAAGCTTTATGCGGCATATCGAGTTGCAGAATGATTTTAAAACTAGCTTTCTGACAATAGAATCTTTCCATTCAATATCAATTTCATATCCTCCCCTTGCCCTAAGACCTTTAATCACACCGTTTTTCCATCTTGCAGGAAGTGCAGGAAGTATATTGATTATTCCATTATGACTCTGTACAAGCATTTCGCTAACTCCCGCCGTTGCACCGAAATTTCCGTCAATCTGAAAGCACTTGCTTCCCTCTGCCGCCAAATCAAATAGGTTATTTGCAGATAATGACGAAATCATCTTTTCATAAAATTTTATTGCACTGTCACCTTCTTCAAGACGTGCATAAAAATTAATCAGCCATGCACTGCTCCAACCAGTATACCTTGTCTTGTCCTGTATACGACGCATTAGTGTCTTTTTTGCTGCCTCTGTAAGCTCCGGAGTTTTTTCTAAACTGATCGAATCCCCGGGATAGAGCGCAAACAAATGCGAATAGTGCCTGTGCGTAATCTCCGTTTCCTCATATTGCTCTTGCCACTCCATTATTTCACCGTACTTGCCTATCTTTATTGGCGGAAGCTTTTTAAGCCTTTCGGACAAAAGCTTTGCAAAATCCTTGTCTGTATCAAGTATACTGCAACACTCAATACATTTTGCAAACAGCATACAGATAATTTCTGTATCCATTGTCGGCGACATGCATAAGCATCCACTTATGCCGTCACTTGTTATATATGTATTTTCCGGTGATACCGATGGCCCCGTTAAATACGTTCCATCCTTTTGAAGTGTCATAAAATCCACAAAGAACAGCGCCGCCTCCTTCATAATCGGGTATGCCTTTTTACGTAAATATTCCTTATCCATTGTAAAGGCATAATGTTCCCATAGATGTATGGAAAACCATGCTGCACTCATCGGCCAGATAACACATTCATCAAAAACACCTTCAATGTCAGTATCTGCCCATAGGTTTGTATTATGATGTGCAACCATACCACGGCACCCGTATACATTTTGTGCTGTTCTCCTGCCATTTTCAAGCATTGTCTGTATAAAATCAATCAACGAAAAATGGCATTCCGACAGGTTGCAGCTTTCTGCTGGCCAATAGTTCATTTCTGTATTTATATTAGTCGTATATGCAGATTCCCAATTTGGAGAATAGCTGTCATTCCATATACCCTGCAGCGTTGCCGGCAGGCTGCCCTTTCTTGCAGATGCCATTAGAAGGTACCTGCCGTATTGGAAGTAAAGCTGTTCAAGTCCTGTGTCACTCTCGCCCTCACGATACTTTTTAAGTCTTTGTGTAATACTCATGCAGCGCTTATCCGAATCTGCTTCAAGCTTAAATTCAACTTTTCCGAACATACTGCTATGCTCGGATATATGACGCCCCTTAATTGATGTATACGTTTCTTTACTTACACTTTCTATAACTGACATTGCATCTTTAAAATAATTTTTTGCACGGTAACTTACAGATGTTCGGATAATAAATGTCACGGCATCAGCATTTTTTATATCAAGCATATCATTGTAATCAGTTATAACACCACCTTTTGTAATTGCTTTTATGATGCACGCAAATTTTACGCCGCCCTCGCCGCATTCTCCAAACATACACAGGGTATTTTTTCCGACAATCTTGCTGCCGCTGTCGTATGGTCTTCGCATGATAAAAACAGACAAATTAATTGCTGCCTTTGCATCTGCTTCAATTCTCACTACCGTTACCGCATCGGGGTAGCTTGAGAATATCTCACGTTTAAAGTTAATGTTATCCGCGCGATATTTTACTGTTACTATACCTTTATTTATGTCCAACTCCCGCAGATAATCGGAATATTCATCACTCTCATGCTCGGAATAAAGGAACAGATCCCCAAGCGGCACATAGGGGTTTATATATTTTGGAGATGAATACATTGTTTTTTGTGCAAGCTTCACTGCCAAATTAGGTCTGCCCTCATTAAGAAGACTTCTAACATTTTCTACATTGTCTTTTGCAAGCGGATTATACCGCTCCTTTTTTTTGCCGTACCACACCGAATCCTCATTCAGTGCAATTCTTTCTTTTTTTATATTCCCGAATACCATTGCGCCGCTGCGGCCGTTTCCCACAGGCAATGCCTCAAGCCACTCTTTTGCAGGGGCATCAAATCTTATTATATTTTCTTCAAATGTCATAGTTTATCCTCCGCTTCCAATGTAATTTTTACCAATAATTTTAAGAGCATTCCCTTTAGTCATTTACTCACTGCATTTGCTCAGTATAAATAAGCGGTAGCATGGTATCCTTTTCCCAAAGAAATGCTTTTATAAGGGATGTATTCTTTGGCAGAGTCAGTGAACACTGCAGATTTTCGTTTTTCTCTCCGGATACAAGTTGCGCACTGCATTTACTTACATTGGTAAGCTCAGAGCCTTCATAAGAGGCTATGAAAAAAAACATATGTATGTCCTTAAGCGTAAAATTATTTACTTTTCCGATATTTGCTATTATGGCATGAGCATCTCCCGCATCCGACAAATTTTTCAATTCGTTTGTGTCACTTACGCTGTCCTTATAAAAAGTTATTTTTTCGCTCAGAAATTCAACATTATCTGAAACCTCAAAAACGGGTGCATTTTCACTTGTCTGATAAACAATAAAATTATCCAGATACAAGCTTGCTGTTTTCCCCGGTACAACAAAGTCCTCAAATCTTACCAGACTCATTTTTTTAAATCCTGCTATTTTATAGCGCATATTAACCTTGATATTATTAATATAAATCGTTTGTATATCATTATCGAGATCCATGCAAACTTCAATGTTATACCATTTACCTATCTGATAGGGATATTTTTTGCCGCAGACCGTCAATATGCCGTCCGTATCGAATGATGCAGGAATCATAAACCCATTTGCGTTTTCACTTCGGAGAACAAGCTGCCGTGCTGTATTCATATCGTCCATATATACCGAGCAGGCAATATAGACCTTTCCTGTCAAAGGCTCCGAAAAAGTTTTTCCGATGTAACGTTTGCCCGTATATGATCCTCCAAGCGAGCTTACTCTTGATAAATCCGAATAGAATTGCAAAACATCGTTTCCGTCCTTTTGTACTCCCTTGATTACAGACAGACCGTTTGTATTCGACGTTGCACTCATCCACGCATGGTCAAACATTACACTAGTAAATCCGCCCGGATAGTTCTCAGTTTTACCTTTGTTGTCCGAATACACCAATTTGCCTGCATATTCAATAAAATCATTATTAATGATATATGGCGTGACAACTGTGTAGTCCTCTGTTTCATCACCGTTTTTTATTGTTATTACCGTACCGTTTGTAATAAGACCGTCCTCACCCACATCAATGGAATCTTTACTTATTTTTGCTATCGAAACATCATCATACAGTCTTAAATTATTCAAAAAAGTGCTGCGAAGCGTGTAATTGAGAACTCCCGATATTGTCTTGTTTGTAATATCAACCGAATAAACATCCGATTCAATGGTATTTCGTATTATCACGCTGTATTCTCTTTTCGCTATTCCGTTTTGCGCGATTGCCACGATTTTTGATACTTCACTTATACTATTTGTTTCATCAGTAATCTCATTGCCGCTAATGTCATAAAAGGCTATGCCCGCATTTGTAATAAGTGATTTTTTTAAATCACCGGCAGTATATTCCGCAGGATTGCAGCAAACCGTCACCGAAGATAAACTGTTATCAATCTTATTCTGATTTGAGCTAAGTGTGCAGTCATTATCTTTAACAGTATCTCCGAAATCGCTTGACTGATAAATCTTGAAATTATCAAAATAGCATTCCGCAGCCGTGTTTGCATACGTTATAGCTGTGAATTTCAATCTTCCAAGTGTATTGCTGCTGCTTACATTTTTAAACATGGGAACACCGTCCATATATATATCGCATTTCCCCGCTCCGTTAAAGCTAAGCACAAAGTGATGCCACTTACCGTTTGTGTATTTAATACTCTGATTTGAAACTCTAATTTCATCGCTCGCAAAACTTGTATTTCCAATATCCAAAATGCTTGGACCCCAGCTGCTGCTACTTATCGTTTTGTCAACGCCTATTATAAATCTGTAGCTCCCACTTTGCGGCTTTACTGAATATTCAATATTAAAGCCTCCGCTTATTACCTCTGAAAACCTCTTTTCAAATGTTACATTTGAGTCATTTGCAGAAGCATCAGCTGTTCTGAAGAAATAGAGTGACCCTGCGTCGGTTTCTGCAGCCGTGCGTACACGAAGTCTCCATTTGTCATATGCCATCGAATCTCCTGAGTTTCTTGCCACATTAGTGAAAACGGGATTTTCGTATTCATCCTTAAGAAGATGATCAGCAGTACTGATAAGCCTGATATCTCCCGTAGTGTTTGAAAAGTCCTCATCCCAATAAACATGATTGTCCGCCTTATTTTCCACAGAGAGCATTTTTGAAAATCCATTGTATGTAAAATCCATTTTAAGAAGCTCTTCAAAATCTTCGGAATTTGCATAAATTATATTATTCTCAATAAACGGTGTGCTTTTGAGCGTAATTTCTTTATTACCAACATTGCTCACATTCCTACCCTCAGTCAAAGTCTGGCTTGTATCGTTATATATAATAATAGCACAATTGGAATTTTGTGTTACGCTTGCTCCGAGGTGCTCCAGAACCGACTTTACGGGGATAAATGTTTCTCCGTCTATGAGCTTATTTGGTTGCGGCATATACATATAAAGGCCATTGTATAAAATATAAAAATCTCCCGGTTTTTCTTTTAGAACCTCTGCATAAAGTTGTTCTTGCACACTTTCATCTGCCGCATACTGTATTGTGTATTCACCGCAGGGTGCTTCAAAGAAAAGTGTGTTTTCGTTTTCCTTTACCGATACATTTTGCGAGTATCCGTTCCCTGTTATCTTCCATGTTCCCTCTTTCATATCGGTTATAAAGCAGTATATATTTTCAAAGCCGTTATCATGCAATGTAACCGACATTGATGATTCATTAAGCTCATCCGCCTTTGACACAAGAACAAACCTATCCCTTACTGTTACCCCAACATAGTTTCCGTAACTTTCAGAAACTATGTTTAATTCAGGAAGTTCGGAGTCGGCATCCATAACATACATCGCATTCATAAAAAAGTTTTCCTTTGAAACCTGTTTTGGTGATTGTTCAACACGCCAGTTACCGGAAAGCTCATAATCCACCGAATCTGCTCTGGATTGAGCCGAAAGATTATTACCATTATAATAATATTCATATCCTTCTCCTCCGATAATTTCATAATCGGTTTCATTAGGGCTTGGAAGAATAGTTTTATTTATAAGCTTACCATTATCCCCCGGATTTTTGGTTTTGGAAATTGTTATTACTCCGTTTTCCGCATTAACATTGGGTTCTTCCTCCGAATGAAGCAAAAATGACTTTTTAAAACTTGCATCCTTTACATTAAGCTTATCAAAAACCACCAGTGCCATCGGATAATTGTTATTAAATAAATCCATATAAACAAAGCTTCTCTCATGCTTTGCTACCTTGTCAGTATATGCATTTGTAAGATCGCCCTTAATATACGCAAAATGCGGTGTTGTCTCATTAGGACCTATAAAATGTGCCTTTTCAGTGCATACATTACTGCTAATCATTTCGTTGTAGGTCGCAACAGGCAAATTCGTGACCGAGTGCTGTCCCCCGTCGTTTAATACAGTCGAACTTGTTGTTATCGTAGCGTAATAATTACTTACACTTTCATTGGGATCGTAAACCGTAATAGCATTGTGTGCTACGGTACGCTTATGATAGTTAAAGTCATAGTTGCTTCCCCAACTTGTATCCGCACCCTGATATATACCTGAATCTATTGCAAGGCCGCCCTTATAAAAAATCTGAAAGCTTCCCACGTCAAGATGTGAATGGTCGCCGAGTTGTATGTTTTTCATATTCATATTTACCATGGCATTGGGCGCATCCATTCCATACTGCCACGATGTGCGCGTTGAAAGCGATGTCAGCGGATAACCGGTATACCTTACAAGCGGCAAATCGTCGGGGGTTTTTGTTTCCCAGTTTGTTCTACCATAGAGGAGAATCCATATTTCGTCAAGATTATTTGCAATACCGTACTGGTCATATACCTTTGCCCACTGTGCTGAAATATACGGATCCTCTGAGTAGAGTGATGCCAAAAGCATCGAAGTACTCAGATGATTTACATTTTTGTATGAGCTTTTGTATGAATACATGGTATCATCATCATACTTAAATAAATAACCATCGGGCTGCTGCTCATGAAGCCATGTTCTTGCAACAGACGCCATATCTTCTCCAAAAAAATTTGTTACGCCCCATCTGTCATACATAAGTGCACCCGCAAAGTCGTTTCTCATACGCATGGAATAGGAATTGCCGACAGGATATTTTCCCGATTTATAATAAAGTTCTCTTGTTCTGATATATTTTTCATATATCAGCCCCGCCGTGCAGATATACGCATCGGGGTATTCGTCATATATTGCAACCGAAGCCGACAGAATCCCTCGCAGAAATCTATCCTCACCGTTTTTGCCTGCTACACCGATACTGTCATTATCCGTATAGGGGTAACCGCACATTCTCATATTTTTTAGCATTTTTGAAATCAAAAATGTCTTATCTTCGTCAGTTAATAAATCATAGCACCAGTCATAAACCATTGCCGAAGTTTCAAGCACCGGCGCTATATAGTCCTCTTGTGTATTGGCAGTGTCTGTAGAGCATTCAAATGTATTGAGAAAATCTCTCAGTTCACTTATAAGCTCGTATGCCTTATCGTCATCAAGCTCACCTATTGCATATAAAAATGCTCTTGACCTGAATTGATATAAATAATCGGAATTACAGTTTGTTATATTATATGTTTTGGGCAGCGTACAGTTAAGCGGGTTTTGTGCTATCAGATTTGCCCTTAAATAGTATTTATTCATAGGCTCATATTGTAGATTTTTTTTGACCTCACTTATTATATCAGAAGTAAGGTGAAGTCTGGGATGAGTGGCTGGGGGCAGTGTTTCCGGAGTTAAGTAAAGTTCCGTCAGCTCTTTTGCAACAGCATTTTGAGGTAAATCTCCTGAAATTCTCGGATTAAAGGTACTGTCCGCGGTAACAATCATCTTATCTGCCACAAACTGAATATCACGTCTTTTGAAATAAATTGTACTTTTACCGTCTTCAACCACGGTTATCCCGCAATTAATCCATGTCCATTTCCCATAGGTTTTTGTCGAATAGAGTCTGTAGCTGTCACCGCCGTCCGGGGATACAAATATGGAACGATTGTAATCCTTTGCCGCATAAACATACAGCCATATATAATATACACCGTCCTTATCCGCATAAATAGTTGTCCCAAGGCTTGGATTTTCAACCTTTATACTATCGGGAGAATATTTTTCAGCAATTACTCTTACAACCTTTTTCCCTGATGCGGCAGTATTAAATTCAACAAAAATATTATCGTTGTCAATGACAATATCTTCCATCTCGATAAGCGCATATCCGTTTGCAATATTGTAATATGATGCGCAAGACACTTTATCGGCGCATATTAATATTATCAGGCAAACTGCTATGTATAACGCTGCCAGTCTTTTCATATTTGATACCATGCGGTTTTCCTCCCTTACGTACCATCCATTGTGCATTAATTTTCAGACTTTTCCCCTCCGACTTTTCATTGGGTGCAAAGTTTTAGCGTGGAGATAGGAGCTTTGGAATTACAGCTAAAGCTTTTTCCCTGCTCCCACTTCACACCCTCAATTTTTCACTGCACTTTTTTGTTATTCGAGATTCTCCACGGGGGAAATGGGCATCAGATTATCCCATCTCCACACAAATGCCCTTACATCTGTAACACCGGTTAAAGCCTGAGCCGGAATTTCTGCCTGCATATCATCTGATGATTCGGCTTCCAGATTTGCAATGGTGCTCATTGACATTGTAACAAGCCTTTTGTCGTTGTATGCCGCAATGCAAAGTGCTGCAGTAATATTCTCAAAAGAATTATTTGTAAGTGACGGACAATATGCTATTACCTTATCTCCCGATGATATATCTGTCATTAAGCTTATAATATTTGCTTCACTAACGCTATTTTTGTAAAGGGTTATTCCAACGGTTGTATACTGAGCCACCTCGTCTATAGGCGGAAAGCTTGCTGTCTTATATACTACAAGATCATCAATATAAGCATTTGTTACCTTCCCTGGCACAACGAAGTCCTCAAATCGTACCAGACTCATGCTTTTAAATCCCGCTATTTCACTGCGCATATTAACCCTGATATTATTAATATAAATCGTTTGTATATCATTATCGAGATCCATGCAAACTTCAATGTTATACCATTTTCCTATCTGATAGGGATATTTTTTGTCGCAGACCGTCAATATGCCGTCCGTATCGAATGATGCAGGAATCATAAACCCATTCGCATTTACATTTCGGAAAACAAGCTGCCGTTTTGCATTCATATCATCCAGATATACCGAGCAGGCAATATAAACCTTTCCTGTCAAAGGCTCCGAAAAAGTTTTTCCGATGTAACGTTTGCCCGTATATGAACCTCCAAGCTCCGTTACGTTTGTCAAGTCTGAACGGAACTGCAAAACATCGTTTCCATCCTTTTGTACTCCCGTGATTACTGACAGACCGTTTGTATTCGATGTTGCACTCATCCACGCATGGTCCAGGCTTACGCTGTTTATACCTGCAGGATAATTTGACGAGTCACTTTTATTATCCGAATATATCATTTTGCCTGCATATTCAGTAAAATTATTATTAATTTCATACTCCGTCTTTATTGTATAGCTTTCAGCGACTCCATTATTTAATATGTTTAATACCATACCGTTGGCTACACATCCTGTAGAAGCCACAGGAGTACCGTTATCCGTAATGCTTACGATGCTTACACCGTCTGCTAAATTTAAATTGTTTATGAAATCTGTATACGCAGTATAATTAATAACACCGCTTATTGTGTTTGCCAAAATATCCGTTGTGTACACGGCAGAGCTTATCGAAATCGCTTTTACAATAAAATTATAGCTTCTTATACTGATCCCGTTTGCCGCACTTACAACAATCCTTGAAACATTGCTTACAGAGGATTCCTCGTCAATAATTTCCTCATTATCAGAATTATAAAACGATACTGTTCCATTTGATGAAAGGCTGCTTCTTAAATCGGCAACTGTATACGTAGCTGTATCACAGTTAGCCGTAACACTTGTGTAAGCACTGTCTACTATATTTGATGCCGAGTTTGAGGTAAGCGTACAATCATTGCTTGCTACAACTCCTCCAAAGTCTGACGCCTGATAAATCTTGAAATTATCAAAATAGCATTCCGCAGCCGTGTTTGCATACGTTATAGCTGTGAATTTCAATCTTCCAAGTGTATTGCTGCTGCTTACATTTTTAAACATGGGAACACCGTCCATATATATATCGCATTTCCCCGCTCCGTTAAAGCTAAGCACAAAGTGATGCCACTTACCGTTTGTGTATTTAATACTCTGATTTGAAACTCTAATTTCATCGCTCGCAAAACTTGTATTTCCAATATCCAAAATGCTTGGACCCCAGCTGCTGCTACTTATCGTTTTGTCAACGCCTATTATAAATCTGTAGCTCCCACTTTGCGGCTTTACTGAATATTCAATATTAAAGCCTCCGCTTATTACCTCTGAAAACCTCTTTTCAAATGTTACATTTGAGTCATTTGCAGAAGCATCAGCTGTTCTGAAGAAATAGAGTGACCCTGCGTCGGTTTCTGCAGCCGTGCGTACACAAAGTCTCCATTTGTCATATGCCATCAAATCTCCTGAGTTTCTTGCCACATTAGTGAAAACGGGATTTTCGTATGCATCCTTAAGAAGATAATTAGCAGTACCGCTAAGCCTGATATCTCCCGTAGTGTTTGAAAAGTCCTCCGACCAGTATGTGACATTGGCATAAACCGAAAATGACATAACCCCAGAAAAAATAATTACCAATACAAACAGCATACCACATAGTTTTTTCATAATAACTCCTCCTCTTAAAATAAATTTTTATTATTAAGTATAATAAATGACTTTTACATTTACTATACGAATAATAGGGTTACGGTGTTAAACCTGAGATAGCTCATCTATTATGTTCATTCCCTCTAAGCTGTCAAGCAGATATAAGTTGATTTTGTACTCACCACTTTTCATATTGTCTGCAGTTTTAAGATGAATACAGTAGGATAAGCCCTCCTCATTCGATATATTTACAATGTTTGTGCAAAATACAGAGTTTTCCTTTACAAGCTGTGCCAAAAGTATTCCTGAAAAGCCGATATTTTTTCTATTATTCAGTGCTATACTAATCTCAATAACACTGTTGTCGGCACAATCCTTTAAGGCCGCGTCTCCATTTATGCTAAACGTATTTATCGAAAAATCCGTCTTGCGAGTTTTAAAAGCAAACTCTTTGCCTTCAAGCGGCACACCTGATATACTCTGTACATCGGAGCTTACCGACACGTAGTATTCTCTGTTCGGCATAAGTATACCGTTAGGTGTTAACATTTTATATGCGTTGTCTTCAGCCTCGCCCTCATAAAATACCGCTATACCCTTATCCGTGTATATTTGAATATTTTCGCTGTTTAATGTTGCTTTATCCATCACTCCCGAAAAGTCCAGTTTAAGAGTTGTTTCGCCAAAAGTAACATTATCGGTTTCATATGAGGTTTGTAGGTTCTCAACAAAGCCAAGCAATGCCGTCCTTTTTTCTCCCATAAAAATACATTCAAAATTATCTACATACCAAAAATATCCCTCCGGACTTCCGACTTCTATATAAGCAACAGATGAAACTGACGATGCAAACTTCTTATTTTTAAGTACAAGCTTGTCATTAACAAATATACACAGCGTTGTATTAGCAAGGTTATAATCTACCCTGAAATCGTACCACTCACCTGTCCGCAACGGTTCACAAAACACATATGACTCACTTCCATATGTATAGGTAAGTCCGTTCGGAGTAATTTTAAGAGTTGTCGACCACTGAGTGTTATTATACTTAAGCGGCATAAAATTTATGGAGCTGCCTATTGTTTTTTCAAAGTACCGAGAATCCCTAAAAGATAAAATTTCCGGAAGTACACTACCAAAAGAAGGAGTTGATATCCTTGCCTGCCCGTCAATTTTTTTTACATTCCCGTGTTCATCACCCATTGCATATGTTATAATGCTGCCCGCCTGATTTATGAAGGAAAATCCGCTTGTATTAGTGTTTTTGTCAAAATCGAGTGTATAATATTTTTTACCTTCACAATATCCTGAGGCTGTAAACTCTATTTCAGAGCTTTGCGCAATTATTTTTCCATTCTGAATAACATCTACCCTGATACAATTTTTGCCGTAAAGTGCACTCACTTCAAACGTTTCTGTTCCGTTTGCCAGCTCTGCAATATCTTCACCGTTATTGCTGAGAATAATTTTATCCGTATCGGTTAAATTCTGACACATCAGCTTAAAGCCTACACTTTCTTTCATAAACAGTTCTGACAGGCTGCACTGAGCTTCAATCTCCACATAAGGCTCTCCACCCGTCGTTGTAAACGACAGTTCCTCCTTCTCAAACGTATTTCCATAACAGTTCAATCCAATTGAAAACAGTAATCCCGTAATTATTAACACAGAAATTATTTTTTTCATAATTAATCTCCATTCCGCCGCCGAAGTCGGCGGCATAAAACTTAAATGAATCAACTCTATTATAAGTCTAAATTTATTCAGACTTATCTTCCTTTGCTACATACATTTCCGTAACGGAACACCACTTGTTTTCATCATTATAAACACCGAAGCCAACAAATCTTATAAATCTGGCCGTTATATTATTAAAGTCATAAATCTCAAGAGCATTCGTTCCCCCTTTACTTGTTCCGCTATAAAACTTCGTATAAGTTTTTCCATCAAGCGAATATTCTAAGTCAAAAACGGTTCTTCTGCTTGCACCATTATAAAAAGCCATATACATTTTGTTAAATTCTATCTGTTTCCCAAAATCCATTATAAGCCATGCACCATTTTTATCAACTGCTTCACATGACCAACGGGTTTCTTCATCAAAATCAAATACATTATCACCTACATTTGCTCCATCACTTCCCAATGTTTTTATACTAATCGGAACATACAGTGTGTTTTTATCAACCTCTTGTATATTTATAGAATATTTCTTAGCTAGCATTTTCGGATCATCATAATTTATTATTGTGACCATTTTTGAAAAATCATCGTAAATAAAATATTTTTGGAGAACTTCCTCAAAATCCTTAACATTGGCATATAAAACACCGTTTTCAGAAAAAGGCGCATTTCTCATATTAATTTGTTCACCATTTAGCTCAGCAACCAAATTATTTTCACTGATTCTCTGGCTTCCCTTACTCCCGGTAATCACAACACTGTTGCTTTCACTATCCCATTCAACTTTCGCATCAAGATGCTCAAGTACCAATTTTACAGGAATAAAACATTCACCGTTTATAAGCTTTGTCGGCTTTGGAAGATACATATAAAGTCCGTTATATAAAACAAAGAAATCTCCGGGTTTTTCTTTCTCCTGCTGTGGGTATACGGTTTCCTGAATTTCAATATTAGATACCGGTTTTATATTATACTGACCACACGGTGCTTCAAAAAACAGAGTGTTCTCCCCGTTTTTGACTTCAACTACCTTTGAATAGTTATTTCCTGTTATTTCCCAACAGCCTTCTTTTATATCTGTTATAAAGCAATATGTGGTATTGAATCCGTTATCCCTGACTGTGACAGAAAAACTATCATCCGTCAATTCATCATTCTTTGAAACCAATGCCATTCTGTCTCTTATGGTTACACCAACATAGTTTCCATTGCTTTCTGATATTACTTTCAGTTCAGGAAGCTCTGAATTGGCATCCATAACATACATTGCATTCATGAAATAATTTTCTTTTGATTCTTTTCGTGGTGATAATTCTACTCTCCAGTCTCCTGACAGCTCATAATCAACCGATTGCGGCTTTGAATTGGCTGGTATATTCTGTCCGTTAACATAATACTCTTTCCCCTCTCCGCCAATTAAGTCAAACACTGTATCATTTAGGGCGGGCAAAATGGTTTTGTTTACAAGCTTTCCGTTATCCCCAGGATTTTTAGTTTTTGTTATCTTTACTATTCCGTTTTTCTCGTCAATTTGAGGTTTTTCTTCAGAATGAAGCAAAAATGACTTTTTAAAACTTGCATCCTTTACATTAAGCTTATCAAAAACCACCAGTGCCATCGGATAATTGTTATTAAATAAATCCATATAAACAAAGCTTCTTTCGTGCTTTGTTACTTTATCTGTGTACGAATTTGTAAGATCTCCCTTTATATATGCAAAATGTGGCGTTGTTTCATTTGGCCCTATATAATGTGCTTTCTCAGTACAGAGCTTGCTGTTATACATCTCATTGTAAGTTGCTACAGACAAGTTAGTTACCGACTTCTGACCGCCGTCATTCAGTACAACATTACTTGAGGTAAGCGTTCCGTAATAATTTGTAGGCTTCTCATTCGGATCATATACCGTAATTGCATTATGTGCTGTTGTTCGTTTATGATAATTAAAATCATAATTGCTTCCCCAACTTGTATCCGCACCCTGATATATTCCGGAATCAATTGCCAGACCGCCTTTGTAGAATATCTGAAAGCTTCCCACATCAAGATGTGAATGGTCGCCGAGCTGTATGCTTTTCATATTCATATTTACCATAGCGTTTGGTGCATCCATTCCATACTGCCACGAAGTACGTGTAGATAACGAAGTGAGCGGATAACCGGTGTATCTTACCAACGGCAAATCGTCCGGATTTTTTGTTTCCCAATTTGCTCTTCCGTAAAGCAATAACCATATTTCATCCAAGCTACTTGTTATACCATACTGATTATATACCTTTGCCCATTGGCCTGTAACATACGGGTTGCTGGAATATGCCGATGCTAACATCATCGGTAAATTCAGATATTTAGTATTTGCATAGGAACTTTTATAAGAATACATTGTATCGTCATCATACTTGAACAAATAGCCGTCAGGTTGCTGCTCATGAAGCCAAGTTCTTGCAACCGACGCTATATCTTCACCAAAGATATCCTTTATTCCCCATCTGTTATACATTAATGCAACTAAAAAATCATTTTTTATCCTCACTGAATAAGAATTTCCAACAGGATATTTACCGGACTGATAATAAAACTTTCTTGCCTTTATATAATTTTTATAAATTAATCCTGCTGTGCAGTAATAAGCTTCTGGATACTCATCATATATTGCAACGGAAGCCGAAAAAATACCACGCATAAATCTGTCTTCACCGCTTTTTCCCGCAACGCCTTTACTCTCGTCAGGCATAAACGGATAACCGCAAAGTCTCATGTTTTTAAGCATCTTTGAAATAAAGAATTCTTTGTCAGACTCTGTTAGCAAATCGTAACACCAATCATATACCATTGCAGATGTTTCCAATACCGGTGCTATATAATCATCCTGTACATTTGCAACCGCTGTTGAACATACAAAGGTATTTAAATAATCCTTTAATGCACCTATAAGTACATAAGCCTCCTCTGTATCTAATTCTCCGATAGCGTATAAAAATGCCATTGATCTCATACGGTACAAATGATTCGCAGCGTAATTGGTAACGCCAGTGGAAGCAGGCAAATTACATTTTAATTTTTTTGATGCCTCGTTCTTTGCGTTTTTGTACATCTGCTTCATTGGTTCATAAGCCAGATTGGCTTTTATTTCATTAATAATATCAGGAGTTAAATGCACGCGTGGGTGCGTACTTGGTGGCATCACATCAGGCTTGGTAAACAGGGTAGAAAAATTTATCGGCTTGGTGGGATTAGGTAAATCATCCGACTCTATAGGGGAAAAAGAACCATCCGATGTTATTATTATCTTATCTGCAACAAACTGTTTATCTCGTCTTTTAAAATAAATTGAGTTTTCACCCTTTTCAAGAGAAATTATTCCGCAATTTAGCCAGATCCATTTCCCATAAGTATATGTGGTGAATAAATTATAACTATCACCGCCGTCGGGGGATACAAATATTGAACGATTGTAATCCTTTGCTGAATAAACATACATCCACAAATTATATGCACCGGGATCTTCAGCATAAATCTTTGTTCCTAAGCTTGGAACCTCAACTGTACGTGCGTCCGGGGAGTATTGTTCGGCAACATTACATATTACTTTCCCTCCGGAGGCAGACGAATCAACCACAGTAGAAATATTACCCTTATCAATTACAATGTCCTCGGCTTCTATAACCGTATAGCCGTATTTTATATATCTGTCGCTGCTTATAGGTAACATAAGCTCCGGATTGTTTGTTTTTTTGCCGAATATTTCAGCAGTCAAATATTCCGCTGAAAAAACATCAAGAGAAAAGAACAGACAGATACTTAACAAAAGAGATAAAATTTTTCTCATAATATAATTCAACTCCTCTTATTATAAAGTATTACGGTCGCCAGCTTACCGTCATATAATTGAACAAGACAGTTACTTGCATGGTCTGCATACTGCTCACTATCGTATATACTCGTAGGTTTTGCTATTGATGTGATAATATTATTACCTTCAATATTTTTACAGTTATAAATTTGATTTGCAGTACTTAATAAGTAATATTCTCTTTCAGTTTTACCGGATTGATTTACGAATTCAACTCCAAAAGTCTGTTCATCCTTATAAAATACTTTCCCAAATACAAATCTTTCAGCTGATTTATAGTATTGTTTTGTCTGATTAACTGCGGGAGAATCTGTTGAAAGCTTGTTCTCAGATAAATCGTAAACCAAAGACAAAAGTTCGATTTCTCCATTAGCATTTGTTGTTACTCTAATGGCATCCCCGGCTTCTATTACTGTATCTTTTAATGTACCGAGATTTGCCTTATTTTCTTCATATGTAAAGGTTTTTTCTTTACCTGCATACCATACTGTATATTCTGTGACAACATCATTATTTTCGTTTATTGTTTTACGAACATTTGAAACTAATGCCAATCTGTCAGTTGAATTAAAAAGTTTTCCTCTCATATCAACCTTGACTAAAATATCCGCAACAGGAGATGATTTATGGGTTCCGTAAGCAACAACCTCTTGTTTAACTGTTGGCTTAGGTAATGTATCCGATCCCTCAACATATTTATAATCCTTCTCTATCACAAGACCTTCCGTTATATAGGATGTATTGCCGATTTGATATAAATCATCATCATCCCTGTTATTTTCATCCGGAATAACAAAAATGATTGTTCCAGTTGAAAACAGCAGTTTTCCGCTGAATGTATAATAATTCGGAACATAACCTATTGATATATTATCTTTTTTTGCATCATCAAAAACGGTATAATAATATAATCCATCTACTTTATCCTTGTCAGTCTTATTACCGCAATAGTCAATCCAATCAACTTTGTTTTCTGAATTTAATCGGTACAAAACAGGTTGTCTTTTTATAAGCCCATCTGATGAAGTTAAAAGAGACATCAATTCAGACGTTTTTATTTTGATATTATCAAAGGTTGTCTTTATGCAATCATCTATACCATACATTTCCATCTTACCTTTGGAAGAAAATAGCTTAATGGAGTACTTTTCATCTATACCATTATTTCTTGCCATATTAATCAAATAACCAATTTTATAATCTAAAAAATCACATTTATCCATTTTTGCGATCTTTTTATCTTTATTGAAATACAATGTAACTCTATCACCAACTTTGATGTTATCCTCATCGGATTTAATTTTATAGCTTTCTGCCAAAGAATATTCAGATTGATTTATAAAAACAGATTCAATTTCCCCTTTGTTGCCGAAGTTTATTGCTGAAATATATTCACTTATTGAGTCAATAACAACTGTAATATAATTTATATTTCCATCTAAATCACTGCTGACACACACTATATCTCCCTTATCAATATCTGAAAACTTTACCGGTTCATTAAGCACATTAACTATAGCAGTTTCTTCATCGTTAACTTTTATCACTCTACTGGGATTAAATTTACTATATATTACATTGTCAATGATATCCGCAACGACATGCGTCTCATAAGCGTTTATCAGTACAACATCATAAATTTTATCATTATTATTATCAATACAAACAATATTGCCATCCATATTTTCAAATGCTTTAGCTATAAAATCTTTAGAATAGTTTGAAACAACACTATTATTATACAGCATTACAAAGGATTTACTTAATGAAGCATTCTTTTTTATACCGTTTGCATTATAGTAATAAATTTTTGAATTATCAATACTTATTGCATCAGCGCCATCAATTTTAAAAGTCGAATTATTTACCAAATCATAATAGATAATATAGTCTTCTTTCGTATCATAGAAAATCGTGGCAGAATAGCCCAGGCAAAACCGAATAGGCATTGATTCAGAAGTTAATTTGTATGTACTGTCTCCGACTTTTATATGGTTTCGATCTAAACTTAATTTTCCTGTAAGAACACCATAAAAATTTGCACTAACCACATCCGTTGTATAATCAATATCTTTATACAGCTTCAAATAATGATCTGTTTCAACATAAGAATAGCTTTTGTCGTTATTAATCTCTTTTTCAAGCATCTTAACCTTGACTGCCGACTTTAGAACTTTTGCCAATCCATTATAAGTAATATAATCTTTATCTACGGCATTCAAAACATTAATCTTCATAGAATTTGCAACTGCAAAATAGCTCAATTTTGTTCCATCTGTTTTATCAGAATATCCCAAAAAATTTACAATTGCCTTAATTAAATCATAATATGTAATTTTATCATTAGGACGGAACTCACCTTCGGCACTTAATAGATTTTGCTTTGTAACATAATCTACAATAAATGCTTGCGATGCCGGAACATCTGTATACTTTGACTCAATAAAGTCTTCTTCAATACTTTGTCCAAATACAATATTTGACATTACTTTTGCAAATCCGATTCTTGAAACATAATCTTCTCCAACTACTGAATCATCAATAATTCCAACTTGTTTACAGAAATTCATGTCATCTTCTACTTCCGATATCACATTATCAGACACTTTATTTTCTGATAATATATTTGCTGAAGGTGAAACAATTGAAATTTGATCTAATTTAATCTGCTCACTATTAGCAGTCAGCATATCCAATTTTATTTTTGAGCTTTCACTTCCTGCATAAATTAATTTCGGCCTAATCATTTTACTTGACAAATTATTCTCCGAAAAACTTCCTTCCAATAATGATAAATTAGAATTCATATCTGATGCAATCTGCTTAAAGTTTGAAAACAATGCATTATAAATAATTTTTGATGTTTCGGCTCTTGTAAGTTCTGATTTTGGCTCAAATACATTTCCGTCTTTGCCTTGAATTATCTTTTTTTCTTTTAAATAATAAACCGCATCTACGGCATATTCGGAAATTTTATCATCATCACTGAAGGGTTGCTTTATATACGTTTGAGAAGTGCCTGCTATTCTGCGTAATACTACTGCAGCATCTTCACGGGTAATGCGTTCATCAACACCAAAATAATCATCGGATACCCCTTTTACTATATTCAGCGATTCTGCTATTGCAACATATGGTTCCGCCCAATGATTTTTTGAGTCGATAAAATGCGTGACAAAACCATTGTCCTTCAATTTAAATGCAGTCACAACCAATTTAACAAACTCTCCTCTTGTAACTGCTCTTTCAGGTTCAAATTTTGCATCTCCAACGTCGCTGATAATGCCATTATTATAAAGATATTCTATGCTTTCCTTTGCCCAATCCACACTATCAATATCATTAAATATAATGTCATTTGAAACAAATCCTGCATTCTCGGATGTAACAATTTTTGAGTTAATTGAACTTTCTGATGATCCTGAACCTCTTGATGAACCTGAATTGCTGCCGGTGTTTTTGACCAGTGCGTTGTAGTGTTGTTTTAAGTCTGTCAAATTGTTACTGGAATCGTTTAATATATCTTTATACACACTGTCGCTTACATTGTCTTTAATGTTAAGCCCAAATAAACAATATTCATCATGATATTTATCTAAGAACGTTTTAATATGACCATATCCGTACTCAGTATAATTCTTTATAACATTATAGAGAACCGATGTCTTGAAAAAATCAGTAATTTCCTGTGCATTCTTATATTTTTTAGATAACATCTCATCATTTATTTTCTTTATACCGACTTCACTTATGCTATTGATATAATCCATGTATATATCTGTTTCAGATAGTTTTAAATAATTATCGAAATACAAAAGTTTCCCATCTGCAATCAATAAATCACTTTGCCCATTATTGATTGCAGATAAGAGCAATATTTCTTTAATGATTTGCTCAAAATTTTCAATATTAATATCAAATTTCTTGTTTACACAGCTTTCCCTATAATTGTACAAAGTTTCAGCAATAAATTCAGTATTGCCATTAACATACAGCGAAGAGCTATCTAAACCATACATTTCTATTATTTTATCAATGTTATTGATAATTTCTTTTTCTGTATAACTATTTATTTGTTCTATCTTATGCTTCTTCTCTGTATTAAAGTAATATGTAAACAATTTGCTAGATTTATTTCCGCTTTCGTTAATAATAAAATTAAACTTCCCGCCGGAACAATAATCATTATTCATCTTTATTTTTATGCTGTATTTATTATTTTCGTCAGTTTCTGCTTTGCTGAAATTCTGAATTATTTCACTGTTATATAGATAATCATCATTTTTAAGTGCTCCCAATGTTTTGTCAGGATTAAGTACCAACAATGATACAGAAGAACTTGAATCACTTTCCCCGTTAATAACTATTATATCATTATTACTATCCGTAATTTCGACCTCAAAAGCATTTGCTGAAAATACATTTACTATCAACATCCAAAAAACGATAAAAAGTGTTTTTTTCACATTTGCACCTCCGAATCCTAATTAATCTATACATTTATCATATGCTTTCTGCAATATCTCAATAGCTCGGTTTACATTTAAATTTTTAATATCCTGAATAAAGCTGTCGTAACGATCCAGTGATTCAATCCCCATAATAAACTGTAGTGATTTTTCAGTTACCAACGAATCAATATTTGATGCAATATTTTTGTATTCAGTAAACTCATTGCCTGGTATAAAATTATTCCCATAAAGGATATGAGATGCGGCATTCGTATTTGCCCATACATCGATCGCTTCTTTTTGTCGATCATATAGATACTGTTGTTTGAAAAACCTTTTATCCGTTTCAAAAGCGGCATTATATGTGCAATGGGTATATTTCGTCAACGCTTGTGTAACAGACAAGCCGTCCGGATCGTTATATATTAAATCTGAAAAAGTCGGATAGTCATCAACCATGTTATAGCTGACACCCTCTGTCCCGAAATTATAATACATCTTTCCTTCCTCCGTCCATGCGTAATCTAAAAATCTTGCTGCAATCTCCTTATTTTTACTTGTTGCGGCAATCCATGAAATAGGGGCGCTATATCTAGAAGCCTTAACACCAAATTCCGGCAAATCACCTTTTTTAATGGTTGGATATGGTGCAGCACAAATGCTATATGTATCATTTTCTTTTGCCTTTAACCAAACCCCCATATCAGAACCAATATACCCTACGGTTGCTCCGGAATTTCCATTAAGCATTTTTGTTCCCATTGACTCCTGATCAATTGATGCAATATTCTGGTCAATTAATCCTTCTTTATACCACTTGGCAAATTCGGTAAAGAATTCCTTACTTCCAGGCTCTAACAGTCCATATTTCACCTTTCCGTTATCTACATAAAAATCCATTTTTATTCCGTATGCACCGATAAATACACCAGAAAATCTAAGTAATTCATCTAAGTCAAATGTTAGCGGAGAAGATGCATTTTTTTTGTTCTTAAATTGTGTTAAAACATTATTCCACTCATCAATAGTATTTGGCATATCCAAACCCAACTCTTTAAGCCAGTCATCTCTGATAATTAATCCAAAAAATGCAGTCATACTTTCATCACCAATTACATTAGGAAAACCGTAGTATTTTCCTTCAACGGTTTTGACTGCTCTATCCATTAAGATGTCACCTTTTATTTTTTTATAAAAATTAGGTGTGTAATCCGACATAAATTTTTCAGAAAGTTCATGTACATATCCACTTTGAATAAGTCCATCTGGGCTATCACTTGTTGACATCAGTGAATATGTAACTATATCCGGCAGATCTCCTGAAGCCAGCATCAAATTAAACTTCTCCTTAGCCTGACCTGACGCAGGATGTATAAACTCAACATTAATTCCGGTATTTTTAATAAGCTGTCTTGTAAATTCCAAGTCGTTTTCTGACTCAGCTATTGCACTAACATTTCCGTTTAACTGATCCCAAACTTTTAGTGTCACATCCGTCTTAACCGGATACTTAATCACACCCTTTTCAAAAGAATCATTCCCTGATGTCTCTTTGTTTTTTGAATTACAACCACAGGTTACCAAAAGCATACAACTTAAAACAAAACATAAAATTTTTTTCATAATTATGACCATTCCTTTCTGCGAAAGGCACAAAAGATTAGTGAAACCAATTTGCCTAACGTCTTTGTTTTTTGATATAATTGTCATTGAGGAAGAAGGCACACTACAAAGCACGTGGAGGTGAGTGTAAATATTAAATCTCGCAACCAGAAAACTTTTAATGCTTCAATGTATATGGCTGGAATTACACAGCTTTTGACACTGATTGTTGCTGATAAGCTTTCTCTAAAAAAGAATTTCAGAAGCTTAAAATGTTTAATTGCTTGAATTTGTCCACAATTCTATAGATTTATCATTAGCTTTTCAACAAAGGTTTGTTTTGTGTTGCTTAATTTTCCTATCGAACACCCTTTTGATGCTCTTTTTTTGTTCTTTCGATTTTTCATCCCTGCAATTATTGCATTTCGCAATTAACTATATTTACTTAATAATAGAGCATACGGTGACTAACGGCAGTGCGGTACTGTTTCATCACCTTGAAACTCCGTCATTTTGCGGATGTGGCCTGAATACCTTCTGCCAGCTTTATTCAAATACAATAACACCCTTTCCCGCTGTTACAAGTCTGTTTGTTGCCATTGTTTTCCCTTCCATGGGTAATATCGGTACAGTTTCTCATTGCGTTTTCGATTCTGTCGCTGTCTGTCAGTCCGTGATAGTCGTTTACCGTCTTCATAAGTCAGATTCTCCTTTTTTCTTGTTGTCGTAACATAGCAGTGCCAATGCTATTCGGATATAATTACATTCAATTCAAATATTTATACTCTGCTGTAAAAGCTGAATTCCTTCCATGAAACGCAGAGCTTTTCTCGCTTTTCGGCAAGCTCATCTACTTTTTTAGTTTTTCCTTCTGCATAGTCGTGCAATATATCAGCAATGTTTTCAAGCCGCTTGTCAATCCCTCCGAATCTTAACGGAAATTTTTCGAATCCAAAAGGCTTATAAGAGGCTTTCCAGATCTTTTCAAATTCCTTGTAAAGCTTTTTGTATTTTTCACGAAGCGACGGTATAAGATTATCGACCACATTTAAAATATATTCCTTATTCTCCGCAAGATACTCGCGTCTTAAATCGCGTAAAAGACAGCATTTCTCAAATGCAGTTTCAAATACTGCCTTATAATAAGGCACATTTTTATTATCACTGTATTTTTCAAGTGTATCAAGGCATTTTTTGTAAGTCTTTGCCACAGAATTTAAGTCAATATCGTAGCAAAATGTATCAATGAGCAAATCAGAATAAAGTATTCCCTTACCTATTCTCTGCGCACCGTCAAGCGATAACCAAAAATCCGAAATTGCCTGTGTAAGTTCTGCGTTTTCGCCGCTTACATATTCAGCGGCATCATATATATCCTGCAGTGTACATTCTTTGCCTTTATAGCAATATTCAGAAAAAATTGCAAGTGAAGACATGGCCAAATTAAAGTCAGTTTCACAGCCATCATTTCCCCACATTGTCGCAATTATTTTTTTTACGCTGTTATCAATCGCACAGGTAAGCGCCGGTGCCATGCTCTCGTATGTATATTTGAAATTCGGAAGAAAACCGTCCCATGTCCATATTCCACCTGCGAAAATCACTTCGTTATTAAAGCACTTTTCCTGTGTAAGCTTTTTATTATAATAATCATAGTCCTTATGATAATAATCCCAAAAAACGTGTGCTGCTTCTAATGGAGCGTTGTCTATTGCCTTTTGTGGTATCACATAATCTATATCATAATAGTCCTGACCATCCTTTGAGCTATAGTACATATCACTCCAAATCATAGGCTCATAACCGTATTTTTTTGCAATGTCAAGCACACGTCGCAAATGTTCGTTAAAAATTTCCATTTTTTCTCTATACCCGTGAATCTTTAAATACTTGCCAAGTCCGAGACCACTCGCCTCGTCCATTCCGAGATGTATTTTTTTACTGCGGAGTGCGCTGCTCATAAATTTTATTTCTTCCTTGATAAACTCATACGTTTTTTCTTCACCGACGAGCAATACACTTGCGTTTTCCGATGGTACCTCGCCCCACATTATATAATTATTTAGGTGACCGAGTGTCTGAATACACGGAATAAGCTCCACGCCACACTCTGCAGCATAGTCATCCATGCTTTGAAACTCTGAAAGTGAATACCTTCCGCGCATATACCCGAACATAGGATATTTTTCCATTTCAAACATATCCTCGGTATAAAGCATGAGCATATTAAGCCCGAGATTAGCGGAAGCGTCAATAAACTTTTTCACAGCATTTACTGTAAGCACACCGCCGCGCGACACATCTATCATTGCACCGCATAAATCAAAGCAGGGTTTTTCTTTTATTTCAAAGCTTTTATTTCCCTTTTTTATTTCTTTTTCAAGCAGATATTTGCAGCGCGCACGCTGCGGCTTTGAGCTGTAGCCCAAAACCGCAACTTCACCGTCTAGCTTTACGTATATGCCATTAAAACTTTTTTCAGTAATATTCATTTTGTGTTCCTTTCAATTGAAAATTTGTATAATAGGATTGGGCACACATGCGTACCCCCTTTGAAAATGTTTAGTTTCCTTGAAAACTTTGTTTTGCACACCATTTGCGGTTTCACCGCCGATTGTTTGCCCGCCCTTGCCTCTTACTACGATTTTATCAACCGCATAATCAAATTGGACGAGCGTCCCACGCTCAAAAAGAAGAAACATAAGCCATCTAAAAAACTCGGCAAAGGCAACAAACTCCCGCGGTTCATCGATTAACAGTATGGCATCTGTGTCCTTTATTTTATTTGTAAAACTCCACCTCATTATATTTTTTAAATGGCCCAGTGTCTGAATACACGATATAACTTCCACTCCAAAAATCTTTGCATACTTATCTATTTCTTTGATTTCTTCCTGGGTATATGCTCCTCTCATATATCCAAAGTAAGGGTAATCTTTTAATGTATAAGTATCTTCCATATACAGCATTAAGATATTATGTCCCATTAAAGCAGTTCTTCTAATTATATCCTTGACTGCGTCAACCTTTAAAACTGCATTTCGCGATACATCAATCATATTCCCGCAATACTTAATTTTTCTTTTTTCATTAATTAAAAATGTTTTTGTATTGTTTTTTATACAATTGTTTAAATATGCAATGCCACGATAAAATTCCGAATTATATTCATAATAAATTATACAAACACCATTTTTATAATCAACCATAAATCCATCCGGGTTATGCTTTGATATTATCTTCACTTCTGAAAACGCCTTGTCTAAACCCAATTCATGAATTCCCTCATTAAATCGAGTACTCTCATTACTTTCGACAATCATAACTACTCTCCTTAATTTTTTATTCCTTAACAGCTCCTATCATTACTCCGTTAACAAAATAGCGCTGTAAAAACGGGTAACAGAACAGAACCGGAAGGGTTGATATTATTATTGTTGCATATTTTATCGTTTTTCCAATTTCTTCAACGTCCGCAGCACCGGCAGATGTGGTCATAGTAGTTGTGTCATTGGAAATTAAAATTTCACGTAATATTAACTGTAAAGGATATTTAATCCTATCCTGTAGATATATAGATGCATAAAACCAAGAATTCCAATTTCCAACTGCATAATATAAAGCTATAACAGCCAATGTAGGCTTAATTAATGGTATTAATATTCTTATAAGTATCGTTAATGTGCTTGCGCCATCTATAGTAGCAGCCTCCTCTAAGCTTGGCGGAATACTGTAAAATCCCGTTCTGAGAATAATCATATTATATGTATTAATTGCTGTTGGAATAATTACAGCCCAAAGAGTATTATATAATCCTACAGATCTTACAGTTAAATATGTCGGCACAAGTCCGCCGGAAAAGTACATTGTCAATACGATAAAGAACGTAATTATTTTTCGAAAGTAAACATCTCTTCTTGATAAAAAATAAGCTCCAAGTGTTGTGAATATCATATTTATCGCAAGTCCAAACACAAGAATGAACAATGTATTCTTATATCCCGTAAAAATCATCTTGTTACTAAATACTTTTGAATAAGCCTGCAAACTGAACCCAATTGGTTTATATATTATTCCGCTGTGTGACATAAGTAAATTTGAATCACTTAATGATGCAAATAAAACATATATCATAGGATATAAGCAGCAAAGGCTTAATATAATCAAAAATAAAGCATCAATAACGCCAAAAATCTTTTCCCCCATCGTTCTTTTTAAAATCATTAAAAAGTCCCCCTTCGCTTACCATTATAATCCATAATCACCACAATGAAATTTCACTTGTTTTTTTCGATATTTGATTTGCAATAAATAAAAACGTAAAATTAACAACGGAATTAAAAAGCCCTACCGCTGTAGAAAAAGAGTAACTTCTGTCAATAAGCCCCTTTTCATATATAAAAGTTGAAATAACATCTGCTACAGGTTTTGTAAGCGGATTGTACAAAAGCAATATTTTCTCATACCCAACATTCAAGACATTTCCTAACTTAAGTATGAGCATAATAGTAATAGTTGGCATAATTTCAGGTATTGTAACATGAATTGTTTGCCTGATGCGATTTGCGCCATCAATACTCGCTGATTCATACAATTCCTGATTTACACCTGCTAAAGCTGCAATGTAAATTATAGAATTCCAACCTATTGTTTGCCATATCTCCGAGAATACATAAATAGGAATAAAACAATTTTTATCATTTAATAAATTCATCGGCATTCCACCCGTAAATTGTGATATAAGCATACTTATTATGCCAGTATCAGATGTAAAAGATTTTATTAACCCGCAAATCACCACTAAAGATATAAAATGCGGAAGATATGTTATCGTTTGCACAACACGTTTAAATGTAATTGACCTTATTTCATTAATCAATAAAGCTAAAATTATTGGCGCAGGAAAACTGAATAATATTGTAATAAAACTTATTTTAAATGTATTAAAAAACACCCTTTTAAAATTAATATTATTAAAAAAACTAATAAAGTGTTTAAATCCAACCCACTGACTTTCAAGGATATTTTGCAAATAAGTATTTCCTAACTTCATTGTAAAATCTTCAAACGAAATAACAGTTCCAATAATTGGTATATAGCAAAAAATAAAATAAAAAGCTATTATCGGCAAAACAAGAAGGTAAATCGATTTATTTTTTTTTATATCCTTGCGTATTATTTTGGATTTTTCACTTATGACATTTTCTATTTTCTTTGTAGCAGTTGCTGCAATGCCTACTAACATATTATCCACTCACCTATCTATTGTTTTTCTTAAGTAGATGTGGCTGTTTCCAGCCACACCCCTCAACAGAACCGTACGTGCCCTATTAAGGCATACGGCTCTTCATGTTGCATTACTTTAAATATAAAGCTCATTTCAAGCTATTACACTGACACTAATCTCAGCTCTCTTGTCTGTAATGTCTGCAATAAACTCGAACCTGCAACACGCTAACCCCTTCCCTCCATTTGTTTATCACAAACTTCTTCGGTAATACGAGTTAGTCGGACTTCCTGTCACGCATTTGCTCATCTTGCTCGTTCCCTCACTTGATTACGCATACTGTTTCCAGACATGACAGGATCTCAGCTGTTCCAATAATATACTTATCATCAAACTCGCCAAGCCCTCAGACCCCGGAAGAGTTATACAAATCTCACCATTACGACTTGTATAATGTTGTCTGCTACCGCTAAGAAAGTATCGACCTCTTCGTCTCTATAATTATTTCGTGGCTCAATAGCTTCACTTTCGTTTCGGCTCGTTTGCTCCCCGCCCTACGCTTAAACCTAATGTTACCATTTCGGCTCCAAGGAACTGGGTACAGGCTACTGGTTAGGTATTACCTGGTGGGATTTTCCCACTGTATATTATCAGCTTACAAATGAAAACAGAATTTCTTCCGCCTCCAAGTGGAAACATCACGCTTTGCGTGACGTTTCGCAGCTCGCACCTTAAATCAAATATATCACATGTATTGTCTGAAGTAAAGTTCGCATTTTAAATATGCTGTGCATTTTTTTAATGTTTCGTTATTTTAATCATTTCAATACCAACATATGTTATAAAATAACATAAAAAAATAAAAAACTAAACCTTGAAAAATCGCACTTTACTTTTTTACAAAAGTACTTTATAATTTATATAAAGCAAGTATTATTTTTTCACTTTTAAAATTAATATTATTGAATAAATTAAATTTAAATATTACGGGGGTAGATCTTTTGTTTATAAAAAAACTAATTAACAATATCGCATTTACTTGGTTTTTAACTTATATACTATTTACATTAATATCGCTTGTTATGCTGACAACTTATTATAACACAACAAAGCACATTCTTTTAGACGAGGTAAGTGAAAACAACAAGCTATCACTTTCTCATATAGTCACAAGTTATGATGATTGTTTAAAATCAATTGAAAGAATTCAAGAATTAGCCGTTCACAATAATGTAATAAGAAATTTTGCTGTTAATTCAGTAAATAGCAATTATGACAATTATTATGTAAGAGAAGTAATGAATGCTATTTCCGGTTTTAATTATACAACTGATCCTTTGGAAAACTGCTATTTTTATTTTTCAAGCAAAGATATGTTTGTTAACGGACAATCAGGAATATCAAGTTTAATCGCATATAAAAACAGTAATCTTAACCTCACATATGATGAATGGATAAATATTATCAGCAATGACTCAGAAAATACATTTATTACATGCTACACAAAGTCAAATGAACTACGCTTGCTTTATGTTTCAAAATCTTTTTTTTCGAGACAATTCGGCAATCCTAATATGTCCTTTATTGCAGTTATAAATCCTTTTGGGAAAGAATTAAATGTTAATATAGATTATATTCATGGTTTCTTTTTTAAAGATTTTCGCGGAAACATTGCACCCCTTATTAATAAATCCAACCTAAACTCAAACGAATTGTATGCATTGGATTTTAAGAATTCAGATTGTATTAAAATTAATAAACACGAATACTTATGCTTGGCCAAAAAATCAAAAATATGGAATATTGATTATATGTTTTTAACCCCCACAAGTCTTGTATATTCAAAAATCAGAATAATGGTTGCTATGTTTTTGCTTTTCGTTGCTTTAATGATTATTATAGGAATCGGCATGGGATTTTATTTCTCCAGGAAAAACTTTTTACCCATTTTATCAATAGCAAAATCATTACATCCACATGATAACGATTTAAACATAAATACATATAAAGTAATTGAAAAATCAATTATATCGGCGAATAATGAAAACATATTACTTAAAGATAAAGTTTTAAAACAAGAAGAAATACTCAAACAGCAATTATATACAAATCTACTACACGGCATGAATGAAGAAATAACAAGCGAACAATTAAATCTTATCTCGAATAAATTCTTAGTCATTATAATGCATTTCGAAGAAGAAAATGATGAGTCATTGTATTCTTATGCCGCATCCAATATTTTTTGCGAACTGGTAGAACCAAATGATATTTTGCTTGCTATGGACAAAATAGGTTTTTGTGTGTTTGTTATCAATTTACATAAAAATTTAAATCAAAACACTGAGTTGTTTTTTAAAGAAATCATAAATAAAACAATAAATGTTATGAAGAACGAATTTAATATTAATGTTAATTTTTCCGTAAGCGACACAGTCGAGGGCGTAAACAAGCTAAATACTGCCTATAAGGTGGCTCTTTTTATTAGTGATTTTAAAATAAGTAACAAAAAGAAAGATATACTATTTTTAAAAGACATTAATAATGATGAGCAAACGAATACTTTCTTCTGCTACAATATTGAGCAGGAGCAAATGATATTAGATTCACTAAGTACCGGAAATGCAGAAAAAGCTAAGCAACTTATTAAAAATATTTTTAATAAATATATAAGCAGCAACAATATATCATTTATTCCGATAGATTATTTATCTAACGACATATTCTGTACAATAATTAAAAGTATCAGTAAATACGGAGACCGTGCAACAGAACTATTGTGTGATCTAAATATTGCATATAAGCTTAATAAAGCTGAATCTGTTAATGATTATATTACAAAAATAAATAAAATCGCAGATATGTGTTGCAATTTCATAAATAAAAGAAATCCAAAACATTTCATGAGTATAGAGGAAAATGTTATGATAATTATAGAAGAAAACTATACTAATCCAAATTTCTGTATAAATGAAATTGCTGATAAATTAAAAATGCATCCTACCTACCTTTCCGCATCATTTAAAGAACAATGCGGTGAAGGTTTGGCAGAAAGAATAGTAAAGACAAGACTAAAATATGCGTTACCCAAGCTTCAAGAAGGTACAATGACAATCAAAGAAATCAGTCAGAGTGTTGGATTTATTAATTATAGAACCTTTTCTTCAAATTTTAAAAGGTATTACGGAATACTTCCATCTGAATATATCAAATCTTGATGTACCTTTTATTTTCTGGATATCCCCATGCCCCCACCGGGGCAGACTATCCGAAAACTACAAAATTTTACCCGATTCGTAAGCGAAAGACCTGCTAATAAAAGTCAATAGGAAAAAATAAAAAAGTTGTAAAAATTTTAGTGGGTGAAAAAATGACATAGCAAACAAAGCGGTTGGCAAGAAAATTTTTAGCACCCACCTTAAAAAGCTTCATTCGCTACGCTCACGCACCTTTTTAAGGTGGGTGTAGCAACAGTTTGAAGCTATTACGCTTCACCATAGTGATGGTATATCAAAGGCAACCCATACAGCCAGTTATAATCTTGCAGCTACTGACCAATGGTCTCTTGGACAAGAGTTTGACAACACAGTAACATCCAACTTCTTAAATTGTAATCTTGACGATGTTCACCTGTATAATTTTACCTTAGCACCTGATGCAATTACTGCGCTTAGTGATGAGGATTAGTAATTTGATGGCGGCACACCCATTCTTTTTTTAAACAATCTTGAAAAATAAAGTTGATCAAATATTCCAACTGAATAAGCTACCTCTTTAATCGAAAGGTCTGTATTCTTTAAAAGAGTACAGGCTTTTTTTATTCGAAGATTAATAATCCATTCGATTGGGGTATATCCTGTTTCTCTCTTGAAAAGTTTGGTAAAATAGCTTTTTTCAATATTTAAAGTATTTGCTATCTCAGTCATCGTGAGACTTTGTTCGTAATGGAGCTGAATAAAACTTTTCGCTTCACTTATATAATCATATTTTGATTTACGTTTTACGGTATTTTCAGTTAATATTGAAAAAAACTTATGTACAAGGCTAATACAGTAAATTTTAAAATTCAGATCGTCTTTTAAAGATATTTCAAATATTTCTTGCAATACATTTTCTATTTCTAAAGTATTTGTAACTTTGTAAACAGGGTTTTCTATACATATACCTAAAATATTCAAGTATTTCGATACAAGGTCTCCATACACACCGATCCATTGTATTGTCCATGGTGTATTTTCGTTAGCTTTGTAATATACTTTTTCATTTGGGAACATAGTAAGAAGATTATTAGCTCCTAATTTATATATTTTATTGTTGCATTCAAGAGTTCCTTTACCATCTTTTATATAAACAATCAGGAAATGCGATCGTACTGCCGGACCATACCGATGATTATAAGTATTTATCCTTTTACCGCAATAATACATATTAAGTTCAGTTGGGAAATTGAAATTAAATTTGTTCTCTAAATAATCCATATTAATATCACCTCAAAAATAATATATCATAAAAACACAAAAATGTCCATATAAAAAACGATTTAATATATATTAAAAATTAATAATAATATTTATAATAGTACTGGGGTGATTGAAATGAGTGAATATTACAAACCTTTTATAGTTATTGATGGAGTAATATATGATTCAAAAGGTACAGAGGTTCGGCTTTGGGGGACAAACTACTATCTGCCATTTAACAATAACTATGTGAACATTGAAGAAATGGGAATTGACCACTTGAAGGCGATTGACAGAGATATTTGTGATTTTAAGCATATGGGCATTGATGTGATAAGAATGCACGCCTATGAGAGAGAAATAACCGATATATGTGGCAATATTGTCGAAAATGAACATTTGCGTGTTATGGATTATTTAATTGAGAAACTTGATGAAGCCGGTATTTATGTGATGATGACGCCTATTGTCTGGTATAATACAGTTGTTAATCAGCGGTGCATAACACAAAACTACGCATATTGGAGTGCTGAAAAAAGCAAGGCTTTCGGTTATGCGAACTTTTACCCCAATCATGCTATGGTATGGCACGAAAAGGCTTTGGAATGTCAAGAAAATTATCTTCGCCAGTTTTTTGGGCGAAAAAATATATTTTCGGGGAAACGTTTGGACGAGTATGATAATGTGGTTGTGATTGAGGTGTCAAACGAAACAATTTATCCGACTCCTGAACTTATTTGCAACCTTCGAGAGCAACAAAATGATAACCTTGTCAATTCATATAAGGACGATGAATTTAAAATCATAGATATGTATGAGAAATTTATTGCTAAAAAAGGCATTAACGACTCAACGGAAAACATGCAGCTTTTTTGTGCAAACCTTCTTAAAAAATATTTGAACAGAATGTATGGAATCGTTAACGAATATTTTGGTGATACTGTTTTAAAATCACATATTTTTTATCAATTTGAAAAGCCATGCATCTATCAATGCCTTAGTGAGGCGGATATTAACTGTATAAGTGTATCGGGATATGCTCCAAATCATTTTGACACATCATATAATGACCATTCAAATTATCTTTCAGACATAAGAAATTTTAAAAATATGTATGAAGGGCTGAAACCTCTTAGATATGGGCTTATCGCTTATGAGTATGACGCTCCAACAACCTTGCTCGGGCATCCCTATGGTGCATTCGGGTATGCCTTCGCAGCTATGGGAGTCCAAATAGCAATTCACTTTACATATACTCCGTTAGATGTTGCCGCATACAATCCAGGTTGGATTGTCCATTATATGAATTTACAGCATACACCCGAAAAGGCGGTGGCATTTATAGCAGGTGGCGAAATTTTCAGAAATACGCCAATAGGCGCTGATATTCCCGAAAGTGATAAGCTGTGGAAGGATACATATTATGAAATTGACGCTGAGCATAAAAAGGTGGTTTTTGACGGTGGAGATGTTCTAATACATTGCGGCGATTACATGAAAAAGACAAATTCAATACCGTCAGTGATTTCAGGACTTGGGAGCAATCTATTTGTCGAACATTCAGGCAATGGCGTTTATTTTCTGGAAGAAATATCAGACAGCGAATTTTCTCTTGAAGTAATGCCGAATCAATGGTATGTAAACGACCCTTTTCGAGGGAAATCATTTCGTCATATGGCAAATCGTTATGTTGATACAAATAGAGAATGTATTGTTTCGCGGCTTCGTGAAAACGGAACGGATCTTAAATTTAATTATCCCAATTTTGAAAACTATTCAGTTTATAGAAAGAACGATGGAAACTATGTTTTAGTATCTGAAAACGGCGAAAGCTTCAGGGCTGACCCAGGAGTATATAAAATAGTAAAGGAGGCTAAGCAAAATGGATAACAATTATTCTACAAAGTGGAAAAAAAGAGGCAGCAGACAAGCTCTTTTAAGAAATGCTCTTTTGAAAACAATGGGTTATACCGATAAGGACATAGAAAAGCCTATTGTTGGTATTATCAATACATGGGCGGAAACCAATCCGGGACACCTGCATTTCAGGCAATTGTCCGAAGCGGTGAAAAGAGGCGTATGGGCGGCAGGCGGATTCCCATTGGAAGTAAACACAATGTCGATATGTGAGGTGTTTTTCGACATATCAAGCATGATTTACAGAAATTTATTATCAATGACTACGGAGGAGCTTATAGCAAGACACCCATTCGATGGTGTTGTGTTAATCGGTGGTTGCGACAAAAATGTCCCTGCACAAATTATGGCGGCGGCAAGCGCAAACAAACCGACTATTTATCTTCCGGGCGGAGCAATGCTCCCGGGAAGTTACAAGGGAAAGACATTGGCTTGTGGAACGGACAGCTTTGTTTTGTGGAACAAATACACATCGGGAGAAATGAGTCTTGAGGAAGTATCAAAGCGTGAAGGCTGTTTGTACGGCAGTGCTGGTGCGTGTCCTATTATGGGAACTGCAAACACTTGTCAAACGGTTTCGGAGGCAATAGGTCTAGCTCTTCCTAACTCTGCGTCATGTCTTGGGGTTTCATCTGAAAAGCTAAGGATAAGCGAAGAAACAGGAAGGCAGATAGTTGAGCTTATTGGGAAGGATATAAAATGTCTTGATATTATAACAAAAAAATCAATTGAAAACGCAATCACAGTTTTAATGGCGGCAGGTGGCTCTACAAATCTTATTATTCATTTGAAAGCAATTGCAAGAAGGGCAAATATTGAGCTTGATTTAATGGAATTTGATAAAATAAGCAGGGAAACGCCTGTTTTGGTTAATGTTAAACCTCATGGTGACCATACGGTTGGAATGGGTTTTCACAACGCAGGCGGTGTAGCGTCACTTATGAAAGTGTTGGAGGATAAATTACATAAGGACTGTCTGACGGTGACAGGAAAAACAATCGGAGAAAATCTTGAAGACATTGACCTTCCTTATGATAATGATATTATAAGGCCGCTTGATAACCCGCTTTTTTCTCAGGGGGGTATTGCGGTGCTGAAGGGCAATCTTGCTCCGAACGGTGCTGTTATTAAACGCAGTGCCGCAAGCGAAAATCTTGTTAATCATCGTGGCAGGGCAAGAGTATTTGACACTCTTGAGGAATGTGAAAAATATCTTTTGGATGACAATTCGGATATGGACGAAAACAAAGTGATTGTACTTCGCGGTTATGGACCTACGGGAGCTCCTGGTATGCCTGAATTTGGGAATTATATGCCAATTCCGCCAAAGCTCCATAAAAAGGGAATTAAAGATTATGTAAGGATTACCGACTCACGAATGAGCGGCGGTGCATTTGGTACGGTTGTGCTTCACGTATCACCCGAATCCTCGGTGGGAGGACCTCTTGCGGCATTGAAAGACGACGATATTATTCACCTTGATGTTGACAACAATTTAATAGAGGTTGAAATACCAGACGAGGAGCTTCAAGCAAGACTGAAAGATATAACATTAAAACAACACCCTGATATTAAACGGGGATTTGTACGAAACTTTATAGACAATGTCCTTCAGGTAGATGAAGGCTGTGATATGAAATATCTTTAGGAGGAATTATTTTATGATTGATATTAAAGGAATCTGCCCCATAATAGCAACGCCGTTTACAGATAGCGGAGAAGTAGATTATGAAAGCGTGGAAAATTTAATAAAAGAATTGATTAAAGGCGGTTGTCATGCTGTAACTTTGTTTGGAATTGCAGGAGAATACTATAAATTATCCGACGAAGAACGAAAAAAAATGGTTGAATTAACTGTAAGAGTTTGCAAAGAAAATAGTGGTAAATTAATTATCTCCGTAACAGACCACGCAACAGAAGTGGCAGTTAAACAAGCTAAGTATTTTGAAGAAGCAGGAGCAGATTGCTTAATGCTTTTGCCACCTTTCTTCTTAAAACCCGGTGTAGGGTATTTATTTGAGCATATGAAAGCAATTGCAAATGCGGTGAAAATACAAATAATGGCGCAATATGCTCCTGAGCAAACAGGTGTTTCAATAGCACCTGAAGTTTTTCAAAAGTTAGGCAATGAATGCCCTAATATCATGTATTACAAAATAGAATGTAAACCTGCAGGATCGTACATAACTAATTTAATTAATTTAACACAAGGCAATGTTAAAATATTTGCAGGAAATGCAGGATTCCAATTAATTGAAACTATGGATAGAGGTGCGATAGGTGCAATGCCAGGTTGTTCCATGTATGATGTTTATCTTGATATTTACAATAATTTTGTGAATGGTAACAGAGAAAAAGCAATAGAAAGTCATAATTTCCTTTTGCCTATGCTTAATCACATTCGCCAAAACGTGGAACAAATTATCCATTTTGAAAAAAGAATATTAAAATTAAGAGGTATTATAAAATCAGATTATTGCAGAAAACCATCATACAATTCTGATGAATATTTTGATAAACTTTTTGATGAGTTTTATTCAGAATTGTCACAAAAATATGCTTGGAGATAATTGCTATGTGTGATATTATAAAAATGATTAGTAATTTTAAAGAAAAATTAAATAAAGATGGTGTTATAGGAGTTTTTTCAAAAACCTCCGACCCGGGGTTTATTGAGGTTATGGGCTATTCAGGAATGGATTATGTTATTATAGATTTGGAGCATGGCCCAAATTGTATTCAAACTGTTCAAAATCTAATCAGAGCTGCACAAATTGCCAATGTTTTGCCAATTGTAAGGGTTAAAGAAAGCTGTGCCTTTATTATGGGTGAAGCATTGGACATAGGTGCAGGTGGAATACAGGTTCCTCAAATAATCACAAAAGCAGAGGCGGAAACTGTTATCGACAGAGCTAAATTTGCTCCCGACGGCAACAGAGGGGTATGTCGTTTTGTAAGGGCGGCTAATTATTCTTCAAAAGACAGATTTGAATATTTTAAAGATGCAAATAAGGTAATAACTATTCTTCAAATTGAAGGTCAGGAGGGAATAAACAATATCGATGAGATTTTAACTGTTAAAGGTGTCGATGTTATATTTATAGGTCCATACGATTTGTCGCAATCTCTTGGTGTTGCAGGGCAAATTGATAATCCCTTAGTTGAAGAAAAAATGCTTGAAATAATAAACAAATGTTCAATGATGGGAATTGCGGTCGGAACCTTTGTTGATACGTTGGAGAATGCGAAAAAATGGAAAAAACTTGGAGTGAATTATATTTCATATTCGGTTGATATGGGAATATTCTATGAAGCGGTAGGAAACATTGTAAAAAGCATTAGCGAGGAATGATTTTTTGTGAATTATGATATTATAGGGATAAGGAACAGTTTCTTAGGCGAAGGTCCTGTTTGGTGCAAAGAGAAAAATTGCCTTTATTATTTAGATGTTTCGGGTAAAAAATTACATGCTATTGACTGGGAAACAAAAGAAGTAATAACAAAAGAATTACCTCAAATGGCAGGTTGTATCGCTCTGACAAAAAACAGCAAATTGATTTATGCTATGGAAGACGGAATTTACAATGAAGATTTTGAACTTTTACATGAAAAAGAAGAAATTTTAGGTATAAGGTTTAATGATGGTAAGGTTGCTCCTAACGGCAGTTTTTTTACGGGAACAATAAAAAAAGAGGGCGGCGGAAGACTGTATCGTTTGACGGATAAATTAGAAACAATACTTGATGATGTTAAAATTTCAAATGGCATAGATTGGTCTGTTGATGAAAAAACAATGTATTATTGTGATACAGCAACACATATGGTTGTTGCATATGATTTTGATAATGGTAACATAAAAAATAAGAGAGATATAATTAGAGTACCTAATGAAATGGGAAACCCTGATGGACTGTGTATTGATATGGAGGGCTATTTATGGGTTGCACTTTGGGGCGGATACGCCGTTATTCGTGTTAATCCCTCGAATGGTGAGATTGCTGATAAAATTGAATTCCCTGTTTCGAAGGTAAGCTGTCCATGTTTTGTAGGGGGAAATCTCGACAAGCTTGTGGTTACAACTGCGTCAGTTGATACAGATTTAGTAAAAGAACCTCTTGCAGGTTGTACATTCTTGGTTGATATAAATATAAAAGGACGTAATCCGTATAGGTTTGGGGTGGAATAATGAAAAATAAAGTGGCACTTGTAACAGGAGGCGGAACAGGAATAGGCAGGGGAATCACCATTGAGCTTGCAAAAGCGGGGTACGATGTGGTTATAAATTATTACAGTAGCAGCGAAAAAGCCGAAAAAGTTGTATCCGAAATTGAGAAATTAGGCGTAAGAAGCATTGCTATTCAAGCTAATTTGTCAAATTTAGATGGAATTAACAAATTGTTTGATGATTTTGAGAAACAGTTTGAAAGGCTTGATTTGTTCGTAAACAATTCCGGTGTTACGCTGAAATCACCCTTTTTGGAAACAACCGAGGAAATCTTTGATTCAATGTGTAATTTGGATTATAAGGGTGCATATTTTTGTATGCAAAGAGCGGCAAAGCTGATGGTTAATAAAAATATACAAGGGAATATTATTGTTATTTCTTCCAACAATGCCAAAGCGCATTTTGCAGATGTTTCTGTTTATGGCTCGGTTAAGGCCGCTCTTACAAAGCTTGCTGAGCATATAGCTATTGAATTAGCTAAATATAAAATCAGAGTAAATACAATTGCGCCTGGATGGACGGACACCGGTGCATCCAGGCTTGATGAAAAAGGAAGTACATATTATAAGGTGCCACTGAAAAGATGGTGCACACCTGAAGAAATCGGTAAAGCCGTTTTGTTTTTATCGGGTGATAATGCTTTTTCTATAACGGGAATAACATTGGTAATAGATGGCGGAGCACTCCTTATTTCGGATAAAGCAGAAAAGTATGGATTATAGGGTGGGATTAATTTGTTTAAATTCAGAAAACCATTTAAAGTGGTTGACGGAATAATATATGATTCTGATGGAACTGAGGTTAGACTTTGGGGTGTAAATTATTATGCTCCGTTTCATCATAACTATTATAACTTAAAAGAAGTGGGAGCAGACCATTTTGCTGCAATTGACAGAGATATTGAAGATTTCAAAAGGATGGGCATTGACTTGGTGCGTATGCACATCTTTGACCGTGAAATATCGGATATTGACGGCAATGTTGTTGATAATGAACATTTGGAGCTTATGGATTATTTGATTCAAAGATTATTTGAAGAAGAAATATACTTGATGTTAACTCCGATTGCTTGGTGGAATACCTGTGAAAATCAGGTAATGGTTACTAAAAATTATGCTTACTGGGATGTTGGGCAAAATCCGGCTTTTGGTTTTTCAAATATGTACCCAAAGCATTCAATGATATGGCACGAAGGGGCGATGAACGCTCAGGAAACTTATTTAGATCAGTTGTTTGAAAGGAAAAATCGCTATTCTCAAAAAAGATGGAATGAATATGATAATATTGTTGTTCTTGAAATAATAAATGAGCCTGATTATCCATATCTAGATGTTATCAGTAAGCTGAAAAACAACGAAGAGGCTTTAAGAAAAAATCCTATAGGCAGAGAAGAGGTTAAGCTACTTGAAATTTTCGACGAATATTTAAAATCAAATAGCTTTAATGATGATGATGAAAATGTGAGACATAAATTTTGTGCGGAACTGGTCGAAAGGTATATTAACCGAATGTTTGAGGTTGTTGAAAGGTTCTTTGGTGACACCGTGTTAAAATCGCACATACACTATGGTTTCGAAAATAAGTACATGCACAAAAGTTTGGAAACAGCAAAAAATGATTGTATAAGCTATACAGTTTATGCACCGAATTATTTTGATTCGGCACACAATGATTTTATGAATATGCTGAAGGAAATAAGGGATGTTAAAGGCTTTTATAAAGACATATATAATATAAAAAAAGGAAGAATATGCTACGAATTCAATGCACCATCAACATTACAAGGTTACACTCTTGGTGCTCTCGGGTTTATGATGGCATCAATCGGAATACAGATTGCGGCATACTTTACTTATACTCCTGTTGACATTGCTGAATATAATCCGGGTTGGATTGTACATTATTTAAACATATACCACACACCAAGCCGTGGAGCGGCATTTGTGGCGGCAGGAGAAATTTTCAGAATAACCCAAAAAGGAGATGAAATCCCCGAAAGTGACGAGATTTGGAAAAATAACTTCTACACCATCGAAAAAAAATATGATAAAGTTATCTTTGAAGATGATGACACATTTATCTATTCATCTTCCTGTGAAGATTACGATGTGAAAAGCCTGCCTTCCAAAATCATTGGCAGGGGAAACAGCAAGTTTATTAAACACAAAGGTAACAGCTGTTATTTTCTTAAAAAGATAAGCAATATGGAGCTTGCCCTCACGGTGTTTCCAAATCAAAGGTATGTTTCTGATCCCTTTAGAGGCAAGGCTTTTTCTGCAATGGCGAACAGGTATATAGATTGTAATAGAGAAAGTGTTGTATCAAGACTTGATGAAAAGGGTTTAAAAATGAGAATCAACTATCCGAAATTTGAAAATGCAAAAATATATTTTCTAAAAAATGGAAGTTGGCAAGAGGTTAAATTAACTAAAGGTGAATTCGAAGCACAACAGGGTGAATATAGAATTGTGCGATAAAAGACGGTTCTACAACGTGATGTGATGATAAAAACGGGCACTACAAACAACAAGAGTATGGTATAACAAAATAAAAACCAAAAATTTTGTTGAAAGGGTGTAAGCGATTAATCACTTACTCTACCATTCCAAAAAGGGCATGTTCATCTTTTCACGTTTAGAATAACTTTTTACGTGAAATGCCGCCAAAAAAAGCCGGTTCGGACAGTGTATCCGACCGGCGGCATTTTATGTAAAACTGTATGCATGAAACCGCGGATGGTTGGTGCTATCTTGGTCTATGCGGTTTCGATTTTGCTCATTCCATGGCGAAATTCGTTTTTAGTATGTTTATCGGGGAGAGCAAGCCTATTCATCGCCTGTTGATAGTCGTCATGGTGTCATAAGGGTACAACTTCCCCCTCCCCACCGGATTCGTTCCGGACATTTTACAGGGCTTTGCGCAGATGTTATTCAATTCCCGGCCTCAGGCGGCGAGGCTCTGCTCGGGCAGGTAGCTTTGCCGATCAGATTCCCGCCGCAGTGTCTGCATTTTGTAATGTCAATGTTAAACTTACTCATCATAAACTCTCTCACCGTAAGCTTTTCCCTGACCAGCGGCATAAGACGGCTGCCCGTCAGCTTTTGCGCAAGGCGAAGGCGTTTCTTTTTGCAGGCGTTGCTCAAAAAGCCGTAATGCCGTATTTTGACAAACCTGTCCGGCAAAATATGCGTCAGCACCCGCCGCATAAACTCCACGCCGGGAAGCTCCATTACCTTTTGTTTGTTTCCGTCCTTGTAATCCCGCCATTTGAAGCTGACCTTTTCGTTTTCGCTGCTCAGTATACGGTTATTGGAAATGGCGACCCGGTGTGTGTATCTGCCCAGATATTCCAGCACATGCCCCGCGCTTTTGAACGGTGCCTTGCTGTATACAACCCAGTTCGTCCTATATAACCGATCTGTCAGATTCTGAAAGCAAGTCTCGTTTTCATATTCCTTCTCTTCTCCAAAAAACCGCAGTTCACTGTAGCTTTTCTTCAGGTAATACAGGAACTTTCCACGGAACACTTTCCCGAGAACCTTCACTGGCAGAAGATATTTCTCCCCGCTCCTTCTCCATTTGTCATCGTGCGTGAGAACTCCTCCCGGCACGATTTGATGGATATGCGGGTGAAAATGCAGGTTCTGACCCCATGTATGCAGCACGGCGGTCATGCCTGCCTGACCATTTAGATATTTTTTGTCCGCGCAAAGCGTCAGTACCGTCTCGCTGCTTGCTTTAAACAGAATGTTATACATGATCTTTTTGTTTTGCGCCGTAATTCCGTTCAGCTCCGCAGGAATGGTGAATACGGTGTGGAAATATCCGGTTTCCAGCAACTCTTCTTTTCTGGCAGCAAGCCATGTTTCCTTTTTTATGGTCTGACACTGGTTACAGTGCCGGTTATTGCAGGAATTATATGAGATTTCCACTGCGCCGCATTCCTCACAAACGTCGGTATGTGCGCCAAGCTGACCCGTCCGGCACCTCATGACGGCGTTGATTACTTTCCACTGACGGGGCGAAGGATGATACTTTGCGGCATAATCACGCACATACTCCCTGAAAATATCCTGCAGCTGCTTCATCGGTCATAAGGGCTTTTCACCCGCAATCCGCTCATACCGGCCAAATGCACATACTTGGCGGTGGTATTCAGCCGTTTGTGCCCCATGGCGTCCTTAACCGTAAACACATCCTCGTTGTTTTCAACCAGATGCGTTGCGAAACAATGCCGGAGAGTATGGGCAGTCACACCCGCAAACCCCAGCTTTTCCGCCGCCAGCGTAATACTGTCCTGCACGGAATGCTTGGACACATGCAGATTTTCATATCTCATGCCCGGGAATAGATAATTCGTCGGGCGGTATGCTCTCCAGTATTGCTTCAGATCATTCAAGCATGCCTCGGATAAAATGGCATATCTGTCTTTGCTGCCCTTGCCCTGCTCCACAAATATCTGCATGGTTTCGCGCCGTATATCGCTGACGCGTACGGCTATCGCCTCCGATACCCGCAGTCCCGCTGAATACATGAGAATCGCCGCCATCCTGTGCGCCGGATTCGTAATGGCGTCCAGCAGCCGGAACACGTCCTCCCTCGGCAGCACCACGGGTAAACGCTCCGCCAGCCTGAAATACACAACGGAATCCTCCGGCCATTCCTTTTGCAGCACATCTGTAAATAAGCGTTTGATAACCGTAATCCGCGCGTTGCAGGTTCCGGGCGTCATATTCAGCGTATAACGACAATGATAAATGTAATTTTTCGCGTCATAAATGGTGATCTCCCGCAGATCCTCCTCTTTGCAGACCCCTTTCACAAACTTCCGCATGCTTTCCAGATACCTCTTTTGCGATACCTGCGACATACCGCGCAGCTCCATCGCCTGAATCATGAGCATGGAAGCCTGCTGTAAAGAAAGCCGACCCTCCAGCGGCTGAAATACGGGAATCAGACTGTGCCTTGAAACATCCTGCTTTTCACCCCTGTCCAGCGCATAGATAAAAATGAATTTGAGCGCCGTTCTGAAAACCCGTATGGTTCCCGGCTCACAGCCGTCGATTGTCTGTTTGTACTCCAGAAATGCGTCCGCCATATCCTGAGTTAATGAAAGTATATCGACAACATTCGAATACTCACAAACATTCCGGAATATGGAGCGATACCTCTTTCTTGTGTGCGCAATAAAATGATGCGCCTCCATTGCGCTGTTAAGCTTTCCCAGCCCTTGTTCGTACGTCATAAAAAAACTCCTTTAAAATTAGTTTTGCAGCTTGCGCTACAATTCTATTGTAAAGGAATCTCTATCTTTTTTAAAGTACCGGCTTACGCTTTTTTTGCGGCAAGACCCTGACTGACGGCTTACGAGCCACCGCACCAGCGGTTTCGTGCTTCGGGGGGTGCACGATTTTGGCGTTCGGTGCATGAATTTTCCTAAACCAAATTTCAAAGATCGTAAGCGAAAAGTAATCTGGCGTATTGTGTCAAGGGTTCAAAAAGCCCTGCTGCATATTTGACAACGGGGCAATATCATATATTATTATCTTTTGCAATAATCGGGAAGATCCTCGCTCCATGGCAA
>Ga0209373_10000670_pt1 | contig 50176 bp, 38 predicted proteins | sample Higcelweek5metaG_FD_187173 | JGI IMG/M metagenome (GOLD analysis project Ga0209373, IMG submission 187173) | Freshwater pond sediment microbial communities from the University of Edinburgh, under environmental carbon perturbations - High... | ecosystem: Environmental > Aquatic > Freshwater >... | reverse complement strand
GAAAAATTGGGATGGATGATCTCTTTCAACTTTGGATGCTGAAGGTTGATTGAACTGCGGTTTACCACCAACACATTTTCAACACGTTCGTTTTCCAAACATTCGAGCAAAACACCTTGTCCTACCATTCCTGTGGTACCGGTTATTATGACTTTAATTCCCATAGCTTAAAAATTGATGCTGAAAGATATTCTACTTTAAAACCCGCACGAAAGTTTCAGATTAAACGTTTGTCCGGTTAAGTGATTGGGGATTGAATAAGTTGTTCCCTTGTAATCGGTAATAAATGAATACGATGATTCATTTTCAATGTCAATCACATTAAACACTTCGAGTGTAATGCTGGCTTCTTTGAACTTGTCGAAAAACTTACTTTTTGTAAAATTCTCACCATTACTAACCAGTGAACGGGTAAATCCAATGTCGATACGCCTGTAGGGTCTCATTCGTGACAATTGTTGATATCCATCGGTAGTTGGTCTTCCATAAGGTGTACCGGTAATAAAATGTCCGGCCAAATGCATTTGGTAAGCTGGCAGCCCGGGCAAATAATCCTGAAAATACATACTGAATTTAAAGCGCTGGTCGGTTGGGCGCGGAATGTAACCAATGGTGTCTCCTGCAATGTCTTCCATGGTGTTCATTAACGAAAGACTCACCCACGACTGTGTACCGCTCACAAATTCCCCATTCACTTTCAGATCGAGGCCATAAGCAAATCCATCAGAGATCTTGTTTGATAAATACCTCACCCTTACATTGTCAATTTGGTATGGAATAAGGTTTTGCATTGCTTTGTAATAGGTTTCGGCAGTGAACCTGAACGGGCGGTCCCATCCCGTAAACGAATAATCAAAGCCTCCAACAGCCTGTATCGATCGTGGTGTTTGTATGTTGTAATTGATGTTTCCGTGGTAATCTTTTATTTCGCGGTAAAATGCAGGTTGATGATACCATCCAAACGACAATCGGGCAACAATGTCGTGTTCTATACCTGTATTCAACGAAGCCGAGAATCGTGGACTAACCGTTAAGTGGTCAGAAAATGTCCAATATTGAGTCCTTAATCCACCCGTAAAGCTCAACGTTCCAATGGCAACAGGTACAGAGTATGAATTTTGAATGAACCCTTCGAAACGCTGTTCATCGAACTGATGATCGGTTTTTCCCGAATAGTAAAGCTTCACATATTCATCGGAATATGGAAGTGAATACCCTGCTGAATCGCGAAACTCCCATTCACTCATTTTGTCGTGCACAAATTCACGTTTATAGGTCAACCCCCATTGCAGAAAGTTGTTTTCACCTTTTAACCCGCCCCTATGGTCAAAGCTTATCACATTTGCATCGAAATAATTGCGGCCGTGTTCGTGATAATACCCCACTCCAATGTTCATTGTACTATCGTCCTGCTCTTCAGAACCCTCCTTCTGAACTTCGTTCAACAAATAGTATCCAATAATATCGTAGGTTTCCTGCTCATGTGTTGTATAAGCAGATCCTATAAATTTCAAATACAGGTTTTCGGTAGGTTTATATTGAAGGTAAAGTGAGCTGGTAAGTGTTCGGTAGCGATCAATTTCCTGACCTTCGTAAGCCACATCCAAGCTTTTCTGATCGTTAAAAGTTCCTGTCGATGTTTTTAACGATTCAGGGGCGAACTCGTATCTGTTTGATGATGCAGTACCTAAAAACCCAAGTTCAAGCTTTTTCGTTAAATTGTAGGTAAAGAATCCCTGAAAATCGAGAAACGACGGATTATATTCCCCTTTCTCGTCAAGAGAAGCAAGCAGGTAACGAAAAGTTTTGTACCGGGCACCCATGTTATAGGTAAACTTTCCATTTTTGCTGATATTTTCGACATGAACTTTACCTCCAAGCATACTTGCCGCAAACGCAGAACTTGATTCACTGGGCTTATTGTATTTGATGTCGAGAACCGACGACATTTTATCGCCATATTTTGCATCGAAACCTCCGGCCGAGAACTCAATAGACGAGACCATATCGGAATTAATAAAGCTCATTCCTTCCTGCTGCCCAGCACGGATAAGTGTTGGACGGTACACTTCAATGTCATTTACATATACCAGGTTTTCGTCGAAATTGCCACCGCGCACCGAATATTGGTTGCTCAATTCATTACTCGATGAAACACCCGGCATGGTTTTAATTATACCTTCAACACTCCCCATTCCCACCTCGGGCAATGCATTGGCAACCCGCGGATTGATACGTACAATGTTTCCAGAAGATGGTGCACGGTCTGTAACAACTACTTCATTTAACTCTTCATTTTTCGATTGAATTGTCACATCTCTCTCAACCGATTCTTCCGATTTAAGATTCAACGGCAACTCAACAAACTGATAACCTATTGAAGAAAAAACGACAATAACTTCTCGCCCCGAAGGGATACGCAGAAGATATTCACCTTTTCGGTTTGTTATGGTGGCTATGGGATAATTTTTAATTGAAACATTCACCATCTCCAACGGGTTTCCTTTTTCATCGGAAACAATGCCAAATAATGTAGCATTACTGGTTTGAGAGAATGCAAGTTGAAGTTGCGCGTAAAGCAATATGATAATGATAAGTAAGAATCGTTTCATGCGCTGCAAAAGTAATATTTCATAAACTATTAACGCATTTTGTTTGGTTGAATTGTACATTTGTAAAAAATTATCGACTTAGAACTGTTTATCCAATAAGAAATTGGTTTTTAAACTTGATGAACCCGATAACTTTGGAAAGAGATGATTTTGAAAATCATTTTTATACAATAATAATTTGTTTTAATTGTTGCATGGAACTCCATGTTGCTGAAAATTATTATAATACTCTTGGTATTGTGAAGAAAATGTTCGTTTCATTTTGGATTGTGATTGCCAGTCGGTTTTTTCACATTTTATAATTTGAAACGGGTAAAAGACGAACAAAAAGTATTGATTTTACAATTAGAAAAACGTATGTTGATTCAATTATTGATAAAAGGTATTTTAACAGGATTCATGGTTTCATTTCCAATTGGGCCAATTGCAGTACTGGTCATTCAGCGAACAGCAAATCGAAATTTAAGGGCTGGGATTTATTCTGGGCTTGGCATTGCTATTGCTGATTCAATATGGGCCACAATTGCAGGATTAAGTTTAACGTATATCATTGTCTACCTAAGGGAACATCAGTTAATTATTCAAATAATTGGCGCAATAGTTCTTTTTCTGCTTGGTGTACACATCTTCAATTCTCATCCTTTAAAACAAATGCGCGAATCGAAGCGTAAAACAACCAACCCATCGCAATACCTTGCCACTTCAATGTTAATCGCCTTTTCAAACCCAATGGTATTATTGGCCTACATTGCAATTTTTGCCAGCACAAGCATGGTTTTCTCTTTAGATAAACTGCCCACCATGATTTTCTTTATTTCTGGCTTTTTTATTGGAGCAATGAGTTGGTGGATTATTCTTTCGAACATTATTAATTTATTCAGACACAAATTTAACCTTCACATTCTTTGGTGGTTCAACAAAATTTCGGGGTCAATTATCATGCTGCTGGTGCTCTCAAGTACTATAATCGTTCTGATAAGAGGAAATTTCCAGATCTAATTTTTTGCGGTAAAGCCTCCTTTAATATTCATTTAATAAGTGATGCAAAAATGTTGATATTATGAACAAATGTTCATAATTGTGTCTATGTTTGTGCCGAACAAATGAATTACAATGAACTATTTTGATGAGGCAGCAAAAACATGGGAGAATAACCCCATTCACCTTGAACGCTCAGAAGCCATTGCTTTTAAGTTGAAGCAGAAAATTAATCTTAAACCCGATATGACTGCTTTGGAATTTGGTGCAGGAACCGGGATTTTAGGTTTTCTTCTGAAAGATAATTTAAGCGAGATTACACTTATGGATAGTTCACCAGAAATGGTGAAGGTGATGGAAGAAAAGATTCGCAATAGAGAAGTCACAAATCTTAAACCAGTATGTTTCGATCTCGTCAAATCGGAATGCAACAACACCTTTGATCTGATCTTTTCCCAAATGGTTCTGCATCACATCGAAAATGTCCCTTCAATTCTTGCCAAATTATACGGTATGCTAAACCATGGAGGCAATATTGCCATTGCTGATCTTTATCTCGAAGATGGTACATTTCATGGTCGCGATTTCAATGGCCATTATGGTTTTGATGACGAAGAGTTGTGTGATATCCTTGAATCCCTTGGATTTAAAAACATTCAATCAGAATTGTGCTTTGTAATTAATAAGTTAACCAATGCAAATGTGATCAAGGATTATCCTGTTTTCATCATTACTGCTGAGAAATAATGGCACGTCCAAAGCAAAAACGGTTGATAGAAAACCCACCAATTATGGAGGGATTTAAACCTTTTGGCATACCAATGACCAACTTGGAGCCGGTAATACTGCTCTATGAAGAATACGAAGCAATTCGCCTTTCAGATTATGAAGGATTAACACAAGAACAAGCATCGGTACAGATGGGGGTTTCGCGCCCTACATTTACCCGAATTTATGAAAAGGCACGCCGTTCCATTGCACTGGCTTTTGTAGAAGGCAAAGCAATTTTTATTGAAGGTGGTGACTTTCACACCGACAACTGCTGGTATCGTTGCGACAACTGTATGAAGCTAAACATTCACTCATGCGAAACAGATACTTGCAATTACTGTCATTCTAAATCGTTACGAAAACTGAACAAGAAGATCGAGATACATGGAAGCAAATGAATTTAATGGTTATTGTATTTGTGTGAATTGCAACACACGAATTAATCATGCCAAAGGAAAACCATGCCGCGAAACCCAATGCCCCAATTGTGGCAAACAAATGATGCGCGAAGGAGGATACCATCATCAATTATACTTACAAAAAAGAGGAGAAATTAATCATGATGAAAGTAGCAGTACCAACCAGGGGAAATGTTGTTGACGACCATTTTGGCCATTGCGAAGCATATACCATTTTTAGCATTGACACCACCAACAAGATTGAAAAAACAGAGCTATTACCCTCACCACAAGGATGTGGCTGTAAAAGCAACATTGCATCTGTTTTGAAAGAAATGGGCGTGACCACTATGCTTGCCGGAAACATGGGCAATGGCGCGTTAAACGTTTTGAACCAAAACGGCATTCAAGTTTTCAGGGGGTGTAGTGGCAATGTTCACCAGCTAGTTGAGACCTATTTAAAAGGTTTTGTTTTTGATTCAGGGGAAGGGTGTAAAAGTCACGAACAACACCAACATGAAGAAAATGGTCAAGGCCATCAGTGTGGAAATCATTAACTTATTTGATGAACTTTAACCTGATTTTTGTGTTTAAATCCACTGATAAATTTAAAAATTGGTTCATTTCATGGTGAATGCTTTACCGGGCACAACGGCTTCGATATTGATGTGTTAAGCTATCTTCTTGGTGAAATTGGATTCACAAATATTGAGAGCAAACCCTGTTTTGTCGTTAAAAAAATGATCGAAGAGAGCGTGATCAAAGAGTTTCTGGTATTTATCCTTACAGCTTCAAAATAAAGTTTATCAATCTACTTGTGGTGGATTGGTTACTTTCGTCATTTGGTAACTTTCAATAAGGTCATTTTCCTGTAAGGCACTCCAAGTCATGTTGTTCCCATCGATTTCAAAATTCCAGCATTCGAAGGTTTTACCCTTACCGCCCGTAACAAGGTCGTTGGAATAATTACTCACGAACAGGTTCCCATACAAAAAGTAACGCCCTTCATTATCCGATTTCTTAATCCAATGTCCCTGATTATCCTCAAAATAATAGTTGTAAGTCCAGTCTGAAAAGTATTCCCAATAGTGGTAATTGGTATCGCTTGAACCCGGAGTGGTGCATTTGCCATACCAGCAACCAATAAATTGACTACTGAAATCGGTGCTAATCAAATTGTATGAATATGTGTTTGAATCAGGAAAGTCGGTATTGTCTACCAAATACTTTTGGGTAGTTTGTGTCGTTTGTTTTTCATCAATTGTTTGGATCACTATTTCGATCTCGTTTTGTTTTCCGTTTGCATCGGTCCCTTCAATCGACAGGATATTGCCGGCTACCCGATAGGTAAACTGATTGCTTTCAATCCATGTTTTATTGTATTCATCCAATTTAAATCCAGAGGCATATAACTCGCGTCCATCGGCACGATACTCGCAATATGACGATTCATTTGTCAAGGCTGGCTGTCCATTCACGTGGGTATATAACCATTTGCCAACAATCAGTTCGGCATAATCAGATTCACTTTCTTTACAGCCAAACAGTAACGCAAAAATCATCAATCCGTAATAGAATATTTTTTTCATCGTAAAAGAAATTTAAGTTGAATGAAACCAAAAAAGCACCTTTTTTGTAAAGTTAAAGAAACATGTCTTTATCTGTCATAAAAACAAGAAAGGAATCTATCCCTTTTCACTAATCTGGCGGAGCAATTTTTCGTTCAGTATGGTAATTTCACGGTTGTGAATCTTAACAATTTTCTCGTTGTGAAATTCTGTCAATATGCGGCTGGCACTTTCGCGGGTAATTCCGGTAAGGTCGGCAATTTCTTGTCGCGAAACAGGAAACGTGAAAGAATCTGACTCGAAGATCTGTTCTGAGAAAAATAAAATGGCATCGGCAATTCGTCCAATGTTCTGTTTTTGCGAATTGTTCAGGCAATTCTGGAGATTAGAAAGCTGCCCTTTGCTTATATCGAGGATAATCTGGTAAGCAAAATTGCCATTGTTACATATCAACTGTTTAAAAATGCTAACATCGGTGAAACAAACATCGGTTTCATCAAGTGCCGTAACTGAAAAATGGTTGACTTTATCGCCAAAACTACTCGGAAGGCATAAATAGGCAGGAGCTTTCATTATCTTCATTATCCGCTCTCTGTTGGTTCCTTTGATATGAATTTTCACCAACCCAGCTTCGATATAAACTACATTTGTTGAAAGGGAATCTTGCTTCAAAATGGTCTCACCCACCTTGAAATGCACCTTTGCACAATTCTTTTCAAGGATACGAATCTCTTCTTCGTTTAATGTATGAACAGCTTCAGATTTAAAGCTGCAAGTTTTACATGTACTTTTTTCCATCTCTGATATAAAAAGCTTAAAGATAAAAAAATAAAGAATGTGCGTTATCGCACATTTTACTTTACTAACCAGCACATTTTTTTATAAAAGAGATATTTCATGATTGCATATTTTTAGCTAACTTGAAAAAACACAAGAAAACCCAATAAAAATCAAGACAATGGCAAAGAATGAAAAATTAGTAATCATAAGTACAGTAGGCAATGAACACCCTGAAAAGGCAACCCTCCCTTTTGTATTGGCTACTGCAGCACAAGCGTTAGATGTAAAGGTGGTTCTTATTTTGCAATCGAACGCAGTTATACTTGCAAAACAGGGTGAAGCTGAAAAAATTTTAGCCAAAGGATTTATGCCTGTAAAAGATCTGATTCAAAGTTATTCCGAAATGGGTGGCAAGCTTCTACTTTGTTCACCCTGCTTAAAAGAGAGAAATATTTCGAACGATGAGCTTATCGATAATACTCAAATTATAGCTGCGGGAACAATTGTTACCGAAATATTATCGGCAACCTCAGTTTTAACCTATTAAAACACTCATTTAAAACAAAAAGATATGTCAGCAGAAATAGAAAATCAAGTAAAAATTCTTGAAGAACAACTGAAAAAGTTACAGAAGAAACAAGCTAAAGATCAAATATCGATCATCGTTTTTTCGGGAGACTTAGATAAAGTATTGGCCTCTATGATTATTGCCACTGGTGCAAGGGCTATGGACATGGATGTAAAAATGTTCTTCACATTTTGGGGAACCACCATGTTGCGCGACAAGAATAAATCGGCAAAAGGAAAAGATTTCATGTCGAAAATGTTTGGATTTATGCTTCCTAAAGGAAGTACCCAGCTTAAATTATCGAAACTGAACATGGCCGGAATGGGCACCGAAATGCTCAAGGGCTTGATGAAGAAGAAAAATGTTGCCTCACTCGAGGAGTTGATCAAATCAGCCGCTGAACTGGGAGTTGAAATCAATATATGCCAAATGTCTATGGATTTGATGGGCTTCAAAAAAGAAGAGATGATCGATTATCCAAACATAAAATATGTGGGTGTGGCAAGTTATTTGGCCGATGCCGATGAAAGCCGCGTTCAGCTATTCATATAAAAGCTATAAGCCAACAGCAAAACAAAAATTATTAATTTAAAAATACAGGAAAATGACAACAGATGAATTGAAAGCAATCAAGAGCGATTTAGTAATAGACGCCCGCGGAACAGCTTGCCCTGGTCCGCTATTGGCAGCTAAAAAAGCCATTGGTGAAATAGAATCGGGCGAAATAATGGAAATTCTTTCGGCCGACGAAGGTACCAAACACGATATTCCACGCTGGTGCGATAAAATGGATCATGAATTTTTAGGTATTGTAGAAACCGACAGTTACACACGCCTGTTTCTGAAAAAAGCTTAACAAAAGAAAGAATGTCCAAAAAGTAAGATTAATCGCGATGTAGTAAAAAAATTGCGGTTTGATTTTTTCTAATTTTTTGGACATCTCTTGTTTATAATCACGAATAGTTCATAAAAAACTATTCAAATGATGTTGAATTGCAATCACCTTAATTAATTCAAATTTAATCGTATGTCTAACGAAAGTTTTCGTCCGAAGATATTAGTTTTTTCTACCGATAAAATCTCCGATCCGGGGATTGATCAGGCAGGATTGAGAAAAATCCATTATTCCCCTGCGGTGTATGTAATCAGTATGCCTTGTTCTTCAGGGATTAAACCAAAATGGATACTGCATGCCCTGGAAAAAGGTTTCGATGGCGTTTTTATTGCTGCCGACGGACACGAATGTTCTTACAGTTCAAAATGCCCTGACCATACCAACAAAATTATTCTCGATGCGCAGGTTTTGATGACTGAGAAAAATATTAGCCCAAAGCGGATCAGAATGGCGGCTCTTTGTTCGGTATGTGCAGAACCGTTTGCCAGCCACATTGAAAATTTCAGCAAAATATTGTTCGAATTAGGCGACCCAAATGCATCAAACAAGAATGCATAAAAAGATAAAAGAATATGGAGTCAAAAGATAAAAAGTTTGATGCTTTAGTTATTGGCGGTGGCATAGCTGGTCAGGAAACAGCTTTAAGCCTTGCCGATATGGATTACAAAGTTTTGCTCGTTGAAAAGGGACTTTCAATTGGTGGTAAAATGATACAACTGAGTAAAGTTTTTCCGACTCTCGATTGTGCTGCCTGTATCACCACACCAAAAATGTCTGAAACGGCAAGGCATCCGAACATTACACTGATGTTGAACAGTGAAATAGATGGGATTGCAAAAAACGGGAATAACTTTCAGGTAAATATCACCAAAAAACCACGTTACATCATTCAGGAAGACTGTACCGGATGCCAGCAATGTGAGATTGTTTGCCCCGAAGTTCGGCTCGATGAATACAACTGCAATCTTGCAGGACGCAAAGTTGCCTATATCCCTTTCAGCCTCGCAAATCCAAGAATTGCAACTATCGACAGGATGGACAGTTCGGCACCTTGCATTAACGAATGCCCCGGAGGAGTAAAGCCTTACGGATACATTTCCTTGTCGAGAAACGGACAGTACGAAGAAGCCATGAAACTTCATCTCGAAGATAATCCGTTACCCGGCAGTTTGGGCAGAGCTTGTTATGCACCTTGCCAAAATGCCTGCACCCGGTCTGGTTTGGATACTGCGGTTGATATCCGAAAAATTAAACGTTTTTTTGCCGATTACTATTACGAAAAATATCCTGAAGCCCCAGCTGTAGAAATAAAGAATAAAACAGGAAATAAAATTGCGGTTATTGGCTCAGGCCCGGCCGGACTGACTGCTGCCTATCATTTGGCACTGAAAGGCCATACCGTTAAAATATTTGAAGCTGCCCCCGAAGCCGGAGGTATGTTAAAACTTGCCCTGCCCGAATACCGTGCCCCAAAATCAGTTGTTGACCGTGACATAAAAAATATAACCGTTTTAGGTGTTGAAATTGAAGTCAATAAACGGATTGAAAATTTGAGTGCACTGAAAGAACAAGGCTTCGACGCTGTTTTTGTATCGGTTGGCACACGCGATTCAGTAAAATTGAATGTAGAAGGTTCATCGCTAGATGGAATTGTATCCTGTCTCGATTTCTTACAGGAAGACAACATTGGCAAAAAAATTGACCTCTCTGGAAAAAAAGTGATGGTGGTTGGCGGTGGAAATACAGCCATTGATGCAGCCCGCACATCAATTCGTTTGGGAGCCCAAAAAGTTACTGTGGTTTATCGTCGTAGCCGTGAGGAGATGCCATGCTTTGCCCCCGAAATAAAGGAGGCTGAAGAAGAAGGTGTTGAAATTTTAATCCTTCGTAACCCCGTTAAATTTGTTGGTGAAAACGGAAAATTGAAAAAAGTTCAGTTGATAAAAATGAAACTCGGCGAACTCGATGAAAGTGGCCGTAAAAAATCTATTCCTGTCGAAGGTTCAGATTATCTTGAGGATGTTGACTATTTCATTGAGGCCATCGGATTAAAACCATCAACTTCACCTTTTGCAAACGAAATTGAACTCAATAAAAACGGGACAATAAAGGTGAATGAAAAGACTCTCCAGACTTCAATACTATCAATTTTTGCAGGTGGCGATGGAGTTATGGGACCAACAACATTGATACAGGCCGCAGGACAAGGTCGCCAGGCCGCGTTCTACATCGACAAATATCTTCAAAACGAAACATTAGAAAATCTCGAATTCGGCGATAAACTTCCGGCTGTAGATAAAACCAAGATACTGAAAAAACATGCTGGCAATTTGGCTCCTGCCATTGAGGGAGGAAACCGGCCAGTTGCTGAACGAATTAAAGATTTCAATGAAGTAGAATTCACCTATACCGAAGACGAATTAAAAGCAAGCACACAGCGTTGTTTAGATTGCAGCAATTGCCGCGAATGCCATCAATGCGTATCTGTCTGTCCTTCAAATGCGATCGATTTTTCACAAAAGAAAGAATTGGTTGAAGCAACCGTAAAATCGGTGGTCGTAACCACAGGTTATAAATTGTTTCCACCCGAAGGGAAGCCCGAATACGGTTACACAAAATATGCAAATGTTATAGATTCGATGCAAATGGACAGGTTGATTGCCCCAACACGGCCTTTCAACAATGTACTGAGACCGGGCGACGGCAAAGCCCCAGATAACATTGCCTACGTGCTTTGTACCGGATCGCGCGACTCGTCCATCGAAAACACGGCCTGCAGTGTCGAATGCTCCAACAATCCCATCTGCTCACAAATTTGTTGCATGTATTCCATAAAACAGGCTCAGCTGTTAATGGGCGCTTTACCAATGGCCGATATCACCATTTACTACATGGATATTCGTGCATTTGGAAAAGGCTACGAAGAATTCTTCCAGCAATCAAAATCCATGGGGGTCAATTTTGTTAAAGGGAAAGTTGCCAAAATCCGTGAAACTGATGATCATAGCGGAGATTTAATTCTGCGCTACGAAGATGTTACCAAAGGAGTTGTGAAAGAAATGAAACACGATTTGGTAATCCTGTCTGTTGGTGTAGTGCCCAATAAAGAAATTCCACAGATGTTCAGCAATGAAAAGCTGGAATTGGATGATTTCAAATTTGTGAAACAGGTAGATGAATTGGTCAACCCTGCATTAACCAGCATAAAAGGTGTTTTTGTAGCTGGAGCAGCTTCGGGTCCAAAAGATATACCCGATTCTATTCTGTCGGCAGGTTGTGCTGCATCTGAAGTGGCAAGTTACTTGAATAGTAAAGAGATCAATCCCGGAAAATTTTATAGTCTGGTCAAAAACGATTAATATGAAGGAAAGAATTGGCGTATATATTTGTCATTGTGGCGGAAACATCTCCGATTACGTAGATGTGGAAGAACTGGGGAAAATGTTTCATGCAGAAGACAACGTGGTGATTTCGAAAGACGTCATGTTTGCATGTGCAGATTCGAATCAAAAGGCAATGGTCAATGACATTAAAGAATACAATCTCGATGCGATAGTTGTGGCATCGTGTTCCCCAAAATTGCATTTGCATACCTTTAAAAATGTAGCAACCCGGGGTGGAATAAATGCCACAAACTATGTGCAGGTAAATATTCGGGAGCAATGCTCCTGGCCTCATTCCGATAAACCAAGAGAAGCAACCGTTAAAGCAGCGGGTTTGATCAGGGCTGGTATTAATAGGGTTGCCCACTCTGAGTCGCTCGATAATATCGAAATTACGGTAAAAAAATCGGTATTGGTGGTAGGTGCAGGTGTTGCTGGGATGAAAGCAGCCATCGATCTATCAAAGCTTGGCAACGAAGTATTCCTGGTTGAAAAAGATTACTTTGTAGGAGGTCGTGTAGCTCAAACCGAGAAACTGTTCATGTCGGGACAAAAAGGGAAAGAGCTTGTTGAAAAACTGTATACCGAAATAAAAGAGCGCAATAACATTACCCTGTTTACAGGTGCCACAATCGAAAAAGTATCAGGTAGCTTAGGGAATTTCCATGTTGATGTGAAAGTGAAACCACGTTTTATCAATGGAAAGGCCGATAGGCAAGTGGTGAAAAAAGCGATGGACGATTGCCCTGTTGCGGTAGCCGATGAATTCAATTTTGGATTATCGACTCGCAAAGCCATCTACAAAAATTACCCCGAAGCCCTCCCCGATGTTCCGGTTGTTGATGTTGAAGCATTGAAGAATGAACCCGAGTTTATCTCAAAACATTCATCTATTCTGAATTTGAACGAACAAACGGAAGTATTGTCACTTATCGTCGGTTCGGTATTGGTCGCAACTGGTTACGACTCTTATCAGCCCAAAGAAGGCGAATACGGATATAAAAGCATTCCGAATGTGGTTACGTTGCCAGAATTTAACAGGTTAATGGAACTGTGCCCCAATAATCTGATTTACAATGGTAAATCGATTAAAAAAATTGCTTTCATCTACTGCGTTGGCAATCGTCAGACCAAAGGAGAAAATAAATATTGTTCGCGTCAGTGTTGTACTTCAACTATTTACACCTCGTTGCAACTGAAGGAAAAGTACAAAGGAATCACCACGTTTCATTTTTACAGAGACATCAGAACCTATGGAAAGCAGGAAATTCTTTATGAAAAATCGTCGAAACAAGGTGACCTCTATTTCAAATTTGAAGAGAAAGAACCTCCAGTTGTTCAACAAGAAGGTAAATCGCTGATTGTAAAAGTAAAAGACTATTTGTACGCAAAAAAGGAACTGGAAGTTGAGGCTGACATGGTGGTGCTGGTTACCGGAATGGTAGCACGCGAAGATTCGCAGAGTATTGCTGAACACTTTAAGATCCCGATTGGCAACGATAAGTTTTTCAATGAAATTCACCCTAAACTCAAACCGGTTGAGACCGTCATTAAAGGGATTTACATTGGCGGATCTTGTCAGGGGCCAAAAAACATCAGCGAGTCTGTTCAGTCGTCGCTTTCTGCGGCTGCAAAAATCAATGCATTGCTGAAAAGCGGTACCGTTTCCGTCGATCCGGTAATTGCCCGTGTAAACAACGATGTTTGTACCTGGTGCGGGAAATGTGCCGAGGTTTGCGATTATACAGCCATCAGAGAGGTAGAATTGGGCGATAAACACATTGCTGCTGTGAATTCAGCAATATGTACAGGTTGTGGAATTTGTGCACCTGTTTGCCCCGTGAATGCCATTGAAATTGCTCAGTACACCGATTCAGAAATTGAATCGATGATTGACGGCTTTATGGAAAAAGTAGAAATTGAGGTTAAAGAAGCAGTTGAGGTCGAAGAAATTGAACAGGTTACGATGAAGGAATATCCCCAGCTTTGGAAGAATATTCTGAAAACACTAGAAGAAAACAAAAAGACGATACCTCAGATTGCTGAAGAACTGGCCATTGAAAAAGAGGTGGTTACCTTTAACCTGATGACCATGAACAAATACAATGTGGTGATGCCATCGGGCCTCGATGATGATGAACAATATTTTTACTACAAAATTAAAAATCAGTAATATGGCAAGAGTCAATCCTGAATTTGCAACAGAACTAACCAAATACGGCATTAGTGATTTTAAAGCTTGCTACAATTGTGGAAACTGCACAGCAATTTGTTCATTATCGACCGAAGAGAACTCCTTCCCCCGCGAAATGGTGCGATGCTCCACCCTGGGACTGGAAGATGACATAAAGGCTTCGCTGAAACCCTGGCTCTGCTATTATTGCGGCGAATGCTCCTCAAATTGCCCGCGCGAGGCAAAACCGGGCGAACTGATGATGTCGCTTCGCCGTTGGCTCACTGCGGCTTACGATTGGACCGGATTATCGGGACTATTGTACAAGTCGTTGCCCTTAAGCATTACTGCTTTTGTGCTGGTGGCTGCTGCTGTTATTGGGTTTAGTATTTCCGAAGGGTTCAATTTAGAAAAGATCATGCATGTTGGCCATTATTTCGAAATGATTGCTATCGCTGCCGTATTTGCAATCATCCTTTTGCCCAACCTTATTCGGATGTGGTACTTTGTGATCCTGAAACCGAAAGTTAAGGTGCCGTTCAAGAAATACGTTACTTCGCTTGGCGAGCTTTTCATTCACATGTTTACACAAAAACGTTCGTTGGGCTGCGACGACAATCAAGTACGTTGGTTCGAGCATTTTATCCTTGTAATTGGTTATCTGGCATTGCTGTTTACCACCGTTTTTCTCGATTGGTTTTCGGCTACCAACCTTTTCGTGATCGTTCTGGGGTATGTCGAAAGTGCCATTATCTTTGTCGTAACCATTGACTTTGTATCAAGCCGAATCAAAAAGAAAAAAGAGGTGAGCAAAAACTCACAACCTTCTGACTGGTTTTTCGTTATCTGGTTATTGCTGATGGGATTAACGGCATTTATCGTTCGCATGTTCATCGATATTCACATTATTGAAAACAACATTTGGATGTACCTTTTCCACCTGATTGTGTTGGCACAATGGGCATTGATTATTGTACCTTTTGGGAAATGGACGCACTTTTTGTACCGTTCGTTTGCAATGTATATGGCAAAATTGAAGGAAGCTTAAAAGAGAAACGCGAAGGAAATAAGGATAATACAAAGAACACGAATAGATTTTAATTATTTTCTTTGTTCTCTTTGTGAAATCCCTTTATGACCTTTGTGGATAAACTAAACGAACGATGAAGATAATTACCCTTATAGAAAATTTAGTTGAAAGCAGAGGTCTGTTTGCAGAACACGGTTTGTCGGTTTACATTGAAACCGACAACCGTAAAATTCTGTTCGACACAGGCCAAAGTGGCGTATTCCTACAGAACGCCAAAACAATTGGGGTAGCTATTGAAGATATCGATTTTGTGGTTTTATCTCATGGCCATTACGATCATACTGGTGGTCTTTACCCTTTTCTGAAAGCAAACAGCAAGGCAAAAGTATATGCTAAAAGAGAGGTTTTCACCCCGAAATTCAACAAGCAAAACAAGTCTATCGGGACAGAAAAAAACGAAGACCAGCTAAAAAATCGACTCGTTTTTGTTGATAAGGTTACCGAATTGGTCGAAGGTGTTTTCATTATGCCCCAGATTCCGATAATCCATCAGGTTGACACCCATTTTGACGGGTTTTCAAGAATGATTGATCGCGAGCTAATTCCTGATGAGTTTGATGATGAACTTTTTATAGTACTACAACAAAAGAATAAAATCAATATTCTTACCGCTTGTTCGCATCGGGGAATTACAAACATTTGTGAAGCTGCAACCAAATATTTTAATCTTCGAACAGGCTTAATACTAGGGGGTTTTCACCTAAAGAATTGCACCATGGAACAATATGTTCACATTACCCACTACCTCAAAATATTGCAACCTAAATCATTGGGGGTTTGCCACTGCACCGGCATCGAAAAATATGCCGACTTGCGCCGCGAATGTGAATCACATGTTTTTTACAATTTTACAGGACATAGAATTACAACTCCTTGAATTGTTTGAAATTTTCTATTTGTTGGTGGCCTCTTTCTGAAACACTATATCATCGGCACTATTTCTAAATCGTCATACAATCGATACAACACTGCTGCAATGATTATGATTTGATTGGTCCACCATCTTTTTTTCTGCAAAGAAAAAAAATCTCAGTTGTCCCCAACTTTTCCGTTTGATCCAAAGTTTTGGGCTATTCATAACCAATAAACCGGTAATTCCTTTGGTAAATATTATCTTCTCCAATGGTTTTGAATCGTTGAATGTGGGCACAGTTCCAATATAAATCACTATTTTTGAATTATATAGAACCATTACATTTCGACATGACCACCAAACATCTCTTTCTCATTTGTACGCTTTGTGTAATATTATCCAAACTCTATGCGCAGGATTTCCAATCGGTAAATGCAAACCGCATTGCCTATTTTTCGTTTTACGGAAACGATTTCATTTTTTTACGGATCGACTCTGTGGCTTACAAAGGTGATTCGGTTTATTATCCGCAACGGAGCCTTGAGAACGTCGATTATGATTGTTTTTCACCAACATCACCATCGTGGGCTGGTTCTAAAATCATTATTCGTCCCAATGGGACAAATATCTATTTCAATCGCAATAACGACTCGGTTGTTATAAAAACACAGGCCGCTTTATACGAAAAATGGATCGCCTATCACATTCGCGATTCGATCATCGTTGAAGCCGAGGTCACTAAATTGCAATCGGATACACTACTGGGACTGACCGATTCGGTAAAAACTATTCAGTTTCGGGTGCTCGATGCCAACAGTAAACCACTCCAAAACCAGCTAAGTCAAATAACGCTTGAACTTACCCAGCATTATGGATGGAAGACCGCAATGAATTTTAACCTGTTTCCCAATCTTACTGCTTCCTATTTTCCTGTTCAGGAGTCAAGAACCTGTATGCTTGTTGGTCTTTCTGATCCAAAGGTGGGCATTCAAAACCTTACTTGGTTCGATGTGTACGACTTTCAACCAGGCGATATGTTGCATGTGTATAGAAACTATTATGACTGTTGTGGCGTTTCACCTTGTAATCATTATCATCGCCGTATTATTTACAATTACCTCAATCGGGTCGACTATCCAGACTCTATCGTATATAACATCGAACGCGAAATTCACAATCTGACGATACAGCACAATGATACTGTTGAGATAAATGGGACCCGTAATACAGTTCGTGAAGTTATCCATCGTAATCCTAAATTCGACAAACTGTCGGGTGAGGTTATTATTTCAGAAAATGGAAACAGCATCAGAATGATTTTTCAGAATATAGGCGGGCAAATAGAGAAATATTGGGAAATCCCCTTTGGTCAAAGACATAACGATTCATGCTGGAGTTGGATGATTGTGGATGGCGGGTTGGCTTTGCATTACATAAAGGGGTTAGGCAATCCTGATTATAATTACGACGAAATTTGTTCTGGCAGTTTGCAACAAACACAGTATTATAAGAAAGGCACTAAGGAATGGGGAACTCCGTTCGATTTCACAGGTGTTGAAACTCTTTCGGTCCCTCAAATTATAAAGGTATATCCGAACCCAGCTTACCAAACAATTTTGATTGAGACAGACAAACAATTGGAAGCAACCACCATTCAGTTTTTCACCATCGATGGAAGACAAGTACTGACAGCTGATTTGTGCGAAGGAAAACAGGAAATAGATGTTTCGGACCTAACGCCCGGGCTTTACTTTTATACCATCATAGCCCAAAGGGAGCAGAGCTTTTCGGGAAAGATTGTGATTGCCCACTAAATCATCTATTACCCTTCTTGAACTTGGGAAATGTGCTCATGGGCAAAAGTTGCACTAAAAAAAGGCTGTCGGGTTAACCCAACAGCCTTTTTTCTATCTTTTTCCTTTTTGGGAAATTAAATCCTTTCGAAAACCTCTTTCTTTACCCAGCCGCTGTTGCCATCTTCGAGTTTGATGTTGGCCCAGCCGCTCAACTCTTCCTTGATTTCTATTTTCACCCCTTCGTGGATCACAAACAAACTGGTTCCACTCTCGTCGGGCGAGGCTTTTACTGTAACTGTTGGCGAAAACACAATGGCATGGTTGCGGTGCGTGATTTTCGATTTCTGTTTGCTTGCACATCCAAAGGTCGATAGCGAAAACACCAGCATTACTGCTGCGGCAACAAACGAAATCTTTTTTAACCCCGGCGAATTCAAGAAAATGTATCCGGCGGCACCAACCAATAATAAAATGAACGTGACTATGCTGAACACGGCCCATCCATTGGCAGTTTGACTGTTTACAATGCCTTGTCCCCATTTTACAAAGAAAGGGCGGGGCAGAGGGTTAATTTTATCAACCACAAATTGGTTGGCCAGTTCGAGGTTAAACTGCACATCGTCGTCGCCCGGAATGAACAGTTTTGCACGTTCGAAGTATAATATTGCGCGGGCTTTGTCGTCGGTTTTGTAGTAGGCATTTCCAAGGTTGTAGTACAACGCCCCCGATTCGTAGCCTTGTTTCAAAATGCTTTCGTATGAGGTTATGGCCTCTTGAATTTTGTTGGCTGAATAAAGTTCATTGGCTTTCTTCAGCAATTCGGCAGGTTGGGCGTTTAACGCAACAACTGCCAGTAAAAGTATGATTGATGTGACCAATCTCTTCATGATCATGCTTTTTTACGGATTTGTTTTTCAAATTCTGAAATCACTTTTTCTCCTTTTTCGTACAGTTCCTGAATCGAATCGTGAACGGCGGTTGGAGCAAAACGAGCCATTTCGCAGGTGTCGACCAACTGCATAAACTCGTCGATGGTAGCGTTGTTAACACTGTATTCTGTTAACGTGGTGCGGGCATTCTCTCGGTTCAGCTCCGATATTGGCAACGTCAGCTTGTCGCTTAAATAGCCCCAGAAAGCACGAGTAAGTGCATCGAAGAACTCGTCGCGGTTGTTGTTTTTAACACATACCGAAGCTGCGTTCAAGTGTTTGCGTGCCATTTTGCTGGCTTTCTTATTGCGCATCAAAGCTACATTGGCGTTTTCCTGCAACTGTTTACGTTTGAAAACCACTAAAGCAGCAAAGGCCAGAAGTGAAAGAATATAAGTGAAGTAGAACCCAAAACTTCCGAAGAAACTTTGGCTCTTTTGACTTAACGAAAGGTCGTTGTTTTTAATGTAACGAATATCCTTGCCAATGTACTTTACATCTTCTTTCGACATCGAACTTACAACAGTGGTGTTTTGATCGGCATCGCCTTTGGCAACGTTCAATTCAAATTCGTTGGTGTAAAGTGTTTTGTAGCTTTTCGAATCGGTATCGAAGTAAATAAACGGCACCGCAGGTATTGAAAATCTTCCCTGATATCGAGGAATAAAAACTTGCTCGAATTTTGTTGAACCGCTTAGTCCTGCACCCGAAGCACTGTAGTTATAATCTGTTTTGGGATCGTACACTTCAAAATCGGGTGGAAAATTGAACTTCAACGCATTGATGTGTTTCAGGTTGCCGGTACCATCAATTTTGATGTTTATGGTGATGGCTTCGTTTGCCTTGATGTTGGTTTTATCGATTGTTGAACTTAAGGTGAATTTACCCACAGCACCACTGAAGCCTGCCGGAGCCGGTGGTAAATCTTTAACATTGATGTTTACCCGGTCGCTTTTGGCCTTAACCTGTACATTTTGTACCGATCCAAAAAAATCGTCGAAAACACTTTGCGAACGTACCCGTTGCTGAACATTGAAGACCATTTCGGCTGGTTCAATTTTAAGAGCTCCGGCTTGTTGCGGGATCAGCACTTTTTTCTGAAGGGTATATACCTGATAAATAATTCCATCAACAGCTTCCTGAGTACGGGTTTGTTCTGCTGGAGGAAGATCGATATCCTGTGACCAAAACCCTTCGAACGATGGAAGTGTTTGATCGACAACTGAAAGCGCTACCCGGCTGTAAAGTTTGAAAGTGGCAATAATTATTTCGCCTTTGTAAACGTTGGTTTTATTTGTCTCGAACCTGATAAAAAGGTTGTCGCGAGAGCCAACTTCGGCACTTGATGCCGATTGACTATTGCCACCGCTGGTTCCCTGCTGAGATTGGGTACTCTGGTTCCGGCCTTTAATAACCTGAATTTGAACAGAGTTTGACTGAATAACTTGCCTGTCGGCTTTGATCGATGCCGGTGAAATGGTGAATGTTCCTTCTTTGTTGGCCTTAAGCACAAAAGTGTAGGTGTAATTCGTCGATTGCGAAGTTTTTCCGTTGATGATTTGAATGCTGCGGCTCGATGAAACACTGGGGCCCATCAATACATCGAAGTTTTCGATTTCGGGCATACGTAGGTCGTCACCACTATTGTTGAGCATCAAGGTAAGGCTGAACTGATCGCCAACCGACACAATATTGGGTGCCGACATCCTGAATTCGTTCTCAGCGGCGAAAACTCCCACTGTGGACAGAAGTAATAGTATGAAAACAATTTTCCGTATCATGGTTATTTTTTGAATGCTACAAATGTAAAAATTCCAAATTCCAAATTCCAAAAACCAAATTCCAAAATGGAAAATCCAAAACAGAACAAACAGTTCTTTCAATTTTCAGTATCTCAGTCTTTCAATTTTCAGTATCTCAGTCTTTCCGTTTTTCAGTATCTCAGTCTTTCCGTTCTTCAGTTTATTCCGTCTTTCAGTCCCTTATCCTACCAATCTTTATCGGGTCTTGACGTTTTGGATTGTTCAGCTTTCATTTTTTGCACTTTTTCTTGTGTGTTTTTTTCATCGTTTTGAAGTGCTTTCAACATTTGCTCAGCATTTTGTTTCGAAATTTTTGATTGCTGTTGCTGTTGTTTTTGCTGTTGATCCTTGTTCTGATCCTGATTTTGTTTGTCCTGATTTTGATCTTTATTTTGATCCTTGTTTTGATCCTTGTTCTGGTCTTTGTTCTGATCTTTATTTTGTTGTTGCTGTTTTTGTTGCTGCTGCTGTTGTTGTTTCATTTTGCGGGCAAACTCAAGATTGTATTTGGCCTCCATGTCTGTAGGGTCGTTCCGAAGTGCATTTTTGTAGGCATCAATGCTTTCATCGAACTTTTTTTGCCCCAGCAGCGAGTTCCCATAGTTGAAGAATGCTTTTGCTTTATCTTCTTTGGTTGTTGCTAACGACAAAGCCTCTTCAAACTGGCTTTGAGCTTCGGCCATTTTGCGTTGTTTAAATAACGCATCGCCCACATTGAATTGCGCTTTGTAGCTATTTGGTTTCTTTTCCAATGCTTTGCGGTATTCTACTTCGGCTTTCACAAAATTAACAGAGTCGATTTTTATTGAATCGCTGTTCTCTGCTGCTTTGTTGTACAATTTGTTTCCCTTGCGGATAAATTTCCGCTCTTTCTGACCAAAGCTAGAAAGGGTTCCGGCAAGCAATAACAGTATGATGAGATATAGCTTCATTTTAAATTACATTTTTCAAATCACAAAATCCAAATTCAAATCTCTCAAAATTCACAACGATTATTGGGATTAGCGAATCGTAAGGTTACTTAAAAAGTTTGAAATTCCGGAACAGCTTATTTTTGCGTTCCATCAATAAAAATTCAACAATCACTAAAACCAAGGCTACAATAATGAAATAGAAATACTGGTCGTTGTAGTCGGTATAAACCCGCGACTGCAATTCCGATTTTTCCATTTGGCTAATTTCGTCGTAAATATTATTGATCCCCACTTCGGTATTGTTAGCACGTACATATTTACCACCACCCGCTGCGGCTATTTCTTGCAGCGATTTTTCGTCGAGCTTGGTCACAATCACTTGTCCATCTTTGTCGCGACGGAAATCAGATTGACCATAGGCCGATGAAACAGGAATTGGGCCGCCTTGTGGAAGTCCCATGCCAATTGTATGTACCACAATGTTTTCTTCCTGAGCTTTTTTAGCCATTTCAACAGCATCATCCTCGTGGTTTTCACCGTCGGTAATTACAATAATGGCTTTACTGGTTTTGGTTTCAGGTGTAAAACTGCCCATTGCCAGCTCTATTGCCGAACCAATTGCAGTTCCCTGTTTTGGAACAGAATTGGTGTTGATTGACGATAAGAAGAGTTTTGCCGAGGTATAATCGGTGGTGATTGGAATTTGAGTGTAAGCATCGCCTGCAAATACAATCAACCCCAGTTTGTCGTTGCTTAACTGATCGGTTAAGCGCGAAATGGCGCGTTTGGCACGTTCCAATCGGTTGGGCTGAATGTCCTCGGCCATCATACTGTTCGATACGTCGAGAGCTATTATAATTTCAACACCTTTTCGTTTTATGTTTTGCAACTTAGCCCCAAACTGTGGCCGTGCAAGTCCAATAATCAGGAATGCAAGTGCAATTTGAAGAATGATGAATTTCCAAACTGGTCGTGTTTTAGAAGCACTGGGCATCAATGCTTCTAAAATTTCAGGGTTGCCAAACGTGCGAATCGCTTTTTTTCGTTGTATCCTGAAGTATATAAATAATGCCACTAAAGCTGGTATCAGTGCCAGGGCAAAAAGATAATAAGGACTTCCAAATCTAAACATTTCCATTTTTAAATGTCTTTAGTCAATAGTCATTAAGTCAATAGTCATGTCATTTATTCTAATGACTTTTTCCTTTTTAAGGTATATTTCTTAAAACCGATACTTTCAATAATATGGCAACAATAATCAACAGAAGGGCGGCAAACGCAAATGGTTGGTATTCTTCTTGTTTTTTGCTGAATTGCTCAACATCTAATTTCGATTTTTCCAGTTTATCAATTTCGTCGTAAATACTTTTCAATTTCTCGTTATTTGTTGCCCTGAAGTATTTTCCTCCGGTTATGTCGGCAATACTTTGGAGCGACTCTTCATCTATTTTCACCGGAACATCTTGAACCTGAATTCCAAATGGGGTTGGAACAGGATAAGGTGCTGTTCCAATTGTTCCCACACCAATGGTATAAACTCTAATCCCGAAGGTTTTAGCAATTTCTGCTGCTGTCAACGGCGGAATTTCACCACGGTTGTTTTCTCCGTCGGTTAAGAGAATAATTACCCTGCTAATTGCATCGCTCTCTTTTAACCTGTTAACAGCTGTTGCCAATCCGTTGCCAATGGCAGTACCATCTTCGAGAATACCTGTTTCGGTCTCTTGTAATAAGTTGGTTACCACCGAGTGGTCGGTTGTGAGCGGGCATTGTGTGAACGATTCGCCACTGAAAACCACCAACCCAATGCGGTCGTATGGTCGGCCGGCAATGAACTTTGTTGCCACTGCTTTTGCTGCTTCAAGCCTGTCGGGTTTAAGGTCACGGGCGAGCATACTGGTAGATACGTCAATCGACATTACGATATCAATTCCTTCGGTTGAAGTATTTTCCCAACTCTCCGACGACTGGGGCCTTGCCAATACGGTAATCAACAAGGCAATTACCAATACTCTAATTGCAAAAAGCAAATGGCGCAGGTAAAATTTCCAAGTTTTAGGTGCAGCTCCAAATCCTTTCAACGTTGAGATTTGCAGGCTGGCACTAAACCTTTTTTCTTTGAAAACATACCAGGCAATCATTGGAATGAGCGCCAGCAGTAAGTAAAAAAGTTCGGGATGTGCGTAAGTATATCTGAACATTTTCTTTTTCTTATTTAATCATCACATCATTGCCGTCCTGTTCGTCGGCAGATACATTGGCTTCTTTCATCTCTTCAATCTTTGTTTGGTTAACAAAGAAAAAAGCATCGACCAGAACAAGATTGTTGTCGTCGGGCAGAGGTTCAAATTTTGCAAATTTCACCAAATCGGCATTGGTCAGAATGCGTTTCAGGTTATTGAATATTGCTTCGTCAATGAGGTCCTTCTTTAGCTTAAATGAAGAAATGGTCTCTTCCGAAGTTTGTTCCATGGCATTAATCCCAAACCTGTTTTCGATGTATTCGCGCAATGCGTCGGTTACTTCGCTATAGTATTGTTTTGTTTTTCCCTGCTGCCAAATTTTCTCTTCTTTAATTTGATCAAGTTTCCGAAGAGCAATTACGTGTGCCGGTTCTTTCGGTTTTTGAGGAAAGCTGAACAGTGGCCGATCTGATTGACGATGCTTAAAGTAATACACAATTAGAAAGATCAACCCAGCAAGAAGCAATATTCCCAAAATCCATGGTGCAACTTCCTTCAACGTAATTGGTGCTTCGTAAGGCGCTTTAATGTCGATTGGACCTTTTAGCGCATTAATTAGCGAATCGAGTTTTGGAATGGTATACACACTAAGAATGGCTGCGTTTGAAAGCACAGTATCCTTTATTCCGCCATTGGTTACCACAACTGGAAAAGCAGGAATGAAGTGCATTCCCGAATCGAAACTGGTAATGACAAACTCTTGAGTTAGTTTTAACCGGTTATTTTCAAGTTTTGTTGAATCGACTTTTAAACGTTCAACAACTTCAATGGTGTTGCCAATAGAATCGGCCGGAACAGGCAGAAAAATTTTAATGTTCGATGGATATTCCACTTCCAGTTTGAGTTTTACCTGGTCACCAATGAGGATAATGCTGCTGTCGAGCGAAATTTTTGTTTTAATATCCTGAGCATTCGCAAGGAGTGCACCCAAAAGCACAATCAGTAATGCTGTTAATTTTAAACTCTTCATCATTGTTTGCTAGCTCTTTTTTTGAAAAGGGTCATTAACGATCGCACATAGTCTTCGCGGGTATTTATGCTTACAAAGTCGACACCCGATTTTTTGAACGCGGTTTCGAGCTGTGTTGTGGTTTCGTTCCACCAATGGGCATAAGCTCCGCGTACAACGCTGCTCGATGTATCGGTCCAAAGGTATTCACCGGTTTCGGCATCTTTCAGTTTTACCAACCCAATATCGGGAAGCGTAGTCTCGCGTTCGTCGTAAATACGCAGACCAATCACGTCGTGCCTGTTATTTGCAATATTGAGGGCACGCAGCAAGTCATGGTTTTCGTCGATGAAGTCGGAAATAATAAACGCAGTACAACGCTTTTTAATGGCATTTGTAAAATACTGTAAGGCCAGATTGATGTTTGTTCCTTGGCTTTCGGGTTCAAAATCGATCAACTCGCTGATGATGCGCAAAATATGGCTTTTCCCTTTTTTAGGAGGGATAAACTTTTCAATTTTATCGGTGAAGAAAATGACTCCGATTTTGTCGTTATTCTGAATGGCCGAAAAAGCTAAAACTGCAGCCAGCTCGGTAATGACATTCTTTTTGTACTTGTCGAAAGTCCCGAAATTTCTCGATCCGCTCATGTCAATCAGCAACATCACAGTAAGCTCGCGTTCCTCTTCGAAAATTTTGACGAAAGGTTTATTGTAACGGGCAGTTACATTCCAGTCGATATTTCGGATATCGTCGCCAAACTGATACTCGCGCACCTCGCTGAAAGACATACCACGACCTTTGAATGCCGAGTGGTATTCGCCTGCAAATATGTTACGAGATAAACCGCGGGTTTTAATCTCTATCTTCCGTACCTTTTTTATTAGATCAGTGTGTTCCAATGTATTTGCAATTAAGTGAATAATTAGCTTTTAACATTTCTTAATTAGCTTTCGATCAAAAATTGTTAATCTTTAATCTTAATTCGTTAATCGACTAAGGAACTTCAACAGTATTTAGAATCTCGCTGATGATTTCTTCGGTTGTAAGGTTGGTTGCTTCTGCTTCGTAGCTCAAACCAATACGGTGGCGTAAAACATCGTGGCATACAGCACGTACATCTTCAGGAATAACGTATCCGCGACGTTTGATGAATGCATAAGCTTTTGCGGCCTGTGCCAAACTGATACTTGCACGTGGCGATCCTCCAAAGTTGATCATTTCGGTGAATTTGCCCAATCCGTATTCAGCAGGGGTGCGGGTTGCAAATACAATATCTACAATGTATTTCTGAATTTTTTCGTCCATGTACACATCACGAACCACATCACGGGCTTTGATAATATCGGCTGTTGTTAAAATGGCATTTGGTGTTGGGAACGATTTAAGTAAATTTTGCTGTATAATCAGTTTTTCTTCTTCTTTCTTTGGATAATTAATAACCACTTTAAGCATAAAACGGTCAACCTGTGCTTCGGGAAGCGGATAGGTACCTTCTTGTTCAATTGGGTTTTGAGTTGCCATAACAAGGAAAGGCTCTTCTAATTTATAGGTGTGATCACCAATTGTAATTTGGCGTTCCTGCATGGCTTCGAGCAGTGCCGATTGCACTTTTGCGGGAGCACGGTTAATTTCATCGGCCAACACAAAGTTGGTGAAGATCGGTCCTTTTTTAACAATGAACTCTTCCTTCTTTTGGCTGTAAATTAACGTACCAACCAAGTCGGCAGGCAACAAGTCGGGTGTAAACTGGATGCGGGCAAAATCGGCTTTAATAATTTTTGCAAGTGTGTTGATCGCTAAGGTTTTAGCCAAACCAGGAACACCTTCAAGCAAAATGTGTCCGTCGGATAAAAGCCCGATCAGCAGGCTTTCTACTAAGTGTTTCTGACCCACGATTACCTTGTTCATTTCCATGTTTAACATGTCGATGAATTGGCTTTCTTTTTCAATTCTTTCGTTAAGCGCTCTGATATCGGTATTGTCTGTCATATCTATAAAAATTAGATTTTTATTGCTTTAAATTTCGAAGCACGAAAATAAACGATTAGCTAATTTATTGAAATGCTTTGTCGTTAAAAAATGTTAACCATTTTTCGATTTAAGAAACTTTTAAACTTCAGAATATTAGTTATATAAGAAACTGTTTTCGAACCGATTGTTTAACTTCATTTTTAACGAATTGTAAAATATACAAACATAATTCATTTGAATGCAAAAAAAGGTTGAATTGCTTTTTTTGAAACTAAATTGATGATTTAGCTACATTTGTGCCATGCAGCGCTATTTTATACAACTTGCTTACAACGGAACCAATTTCCACGGGTGGCAAATTCAGCCCAATGCCATTTCTGTTCAGGAAGTTATGGAAAAAGCTTTATCTACCTTGTTGAAGGAGAAGATTGAGGTTGTTGGTGCCGGACGAACCGATACTGGTGTTCATGCTTCATTTTATGTTGCTCATTTCGAAACAGTGAACAACATTGCAGATTTGGAACAATTGAAAAACAAACTGAACAGCTTTTTAAAACACGACATCAGAATTGATCATATTTTTGAGGTTGAACCCGATATTCATGCCCGTTTTAGTGCTACCTACCGAACTTATCACTATTACATTTCAACTAAAAAGCAGTTGTTCAGGCAAGATTTTTCAGCTTATTATCCCTATAAATTCGATGCTGAAATGATGAATAGAGCAGCACAAACGTTGTTCGATTACTCCGATTTTACCTCATTTAGCAAACTGCACACCGACGTAAAAACCAACAACTGCAAAATTATGAAAGCAGAATGGGTTGATAATGATGGTTTAATGGTTTTTGAAATTACCGCTGACCGTTTTCTTCGGAACATGGTGCGGGCAATTGTGGGAACTTTACTCGAAGTTGGAAAAGGGAAGCTGACTGTTAACGATTTCAGAACGGTAATTGAGCAGAAGGATAGGGGCAGGGCTGGTGTTTCGGTGTTGGCAAAGGGGCTGTTTTTAACCGATATTGGATATCCCGAGCCGGTAAATATGCAACTCATCAGAACAAATTCTACAATCATCTGAAATAAAAAAAGGGTTTGAACATTGCGTTCAAACCCTTTACTTTAAATAGATTAGATAGTATTACCAATTTGGATTTTGCTTAATAGCATTATTGGTATTGTCAATTTCAGTTTGTGGAATTGGAAAGATTTCATTTTTTCCAACTACAAATGCATCGCCAAATTGTTCTGTGGTAATAACTTCATCACCCACACGAGAAATCTGATGCTTATTTGTCAAATAATTTAAAGATTCACCTTTAAATATTTTTTCGGCGCGACCAGTGCGAACAATGTCATAAAACTGATGTCCTTCGAAAGCTAGTTCCACACGGCGTTCAGCGTAAATATCATCGAGGGTTGCTGCTGTAAGGTCTTTTGGGTAACCGGTATTTCCTGAATTGCGTGCACGGTTACGAACCCTGTTTGTCCAGGTTGTTGCATCGCTGGTATTTCCAATATGTACTGCGGCCTCGGCACCCATCAATAATAAGTCGGCAAAACGGAAATATTTGGTGTTCTGCGGCATATCGCCCAAATGCGCACGTTTGCTGTTGAAGTAAGGATCTGGGAAATATTTCCATGTAACATTACCTGTTGAATAAGGACTGTAGAACCCATCAACATATACTGAATCGGGGAACATTGCCCGCATCTCTTCAGTTTCATAATAGAAAGGAACTTTATCTTCAGGAGTAACCACCGATAATTTGAAACGAGGGTCTAAAATTTTGCCACCTTCAACACCTCCAGCATTTTTGAATGCAGTTTCAACAAAGTACTTGGTTGGAAGAATAAATCCCCAAAAGTATTCGGTACTTAATTCTTCATATGTCTTGGTGGTAGCAATGTAATTCATTGCAAAAACCCTGCGTGGACCATAATAACGAGCAAGAAGATTTCCTTCCTGTGTGTCAAAACTAGTTCCACCATCTTGGAAATGTTGAACATCGAAAATGCTTTCAGCACAGTTGTTTGCTTCAGGTTGCCAAATCCATTTGTAACCAGTAAAGGTTGTTTGAAACTCACCGGCTCCACCTAAACGTGTAACGGTATACTCTTTTTGTTGTCCATCTTCACCAATAAGGTAATAAGTTCCTGAATTGATTATTTCCTTAGCTAAATCATAGGCTTGTTGCCACTTTTCCTGATAAAGGAATGTTTTTGCAAGCATGGCTTTTGCTGCACCCGAGGTTGCACGGCCAATATCGTTTCCAGCATAACTTGCAGGTAATAAGTTGGCAGCTTCGGCAAAGTCGGCTTCAATTTTTCCCCATGTATAATCCAATGTTGGACGTTCCAGTGTCCATTCTTCAGCTAATAAAATATGATCGATATAAGGAACACCCTTTAATTCGTTATTGAATTTGCTCTGAAGCTGAGGATAACCGCCAAAATTGATTTGGAGTTTGAAATGGAACAAGGCTCTTAAGAAAGTTGCTTCACCTAACAATCGGGTTCTGAGGCTTTCGTCAAAACCATCGATAGGGTCTTTCAGATAATTGAGGATCAAATTACATCTGTAAATTCCTTTGTACACCGAGGTCCAATAAAGAATAAAATAGGTATTGCTAGGCAAGATGTTAAATTGGCTCATTACCTGAAGTGGTGGTTGGTCTTGGCCGGTAGGTTCTCCTCCTACCAGTGCGTCACCCGAGCAAACGGTACCTGCAAGTTCCATTCGGGTTTCTGTTTGTTCCCCTTTTTGAAGAACATCATAAGCAGCGTTAATGCCCTGAACAGCTCCTTCCTCGGTAGTATAGAATCCGAAATCGGTTGGAGTATGCGGCTTCTTATCCAGAAAACTTTCTTGGTCGCATGACACAGCAAACAAGGCAGTAATCAGTAGAATAATGATTGTATTTTTCATTTTTAAATTTCTTTTGAGTTTTGATTAGCTAATTAGAAAGTTAGGTTTAATCCGATGGAAATACTTTTTGCAATTGGATACATTCCACGGTCGATACCCATATCGAGCAAACCTCGTTGGTTGATGCTGGACCCTTGGTTTCTACCTGTTCCAATTTCAGGATCGAATCCTTCGTATTTGCTGAAACAAATCAGGTTTTGTCCACTCAGGTAAACATGAACATTCTCAACTCCTGCTTTTGCAGCAATTTTTTTAGGAAGTGTGTATCCCAATTGAACGTTCTTGATTCTGAAGAAACTACCATCTTTAACGTATCGTTTTGAAAAGCGCATGTTTTCTTCCGATAAACCTAAGCGAGGCAATCCAGTATCGTCACCTTCTTTTCTCCAGTAATTGTTTGCCGAATTTAGTAAGTTCCAATAGCCATCAGGACTTTGTAAATAGTACATGGTAGCCATAAAAATTTCATTGCCATATACTCCCTGTCCAAAAATTGAAAGGTCAAAGCCTTTATATTCAAATTTTGCATTTACACCATAGGTCAAATCAGGATGTGGGCTACCAATATAGTCACGGTCTTTATCGGTAATTACTCCATCACCATTGAGGTCTTTATAAATGAAATCACCGGGCTGGGCTTTACGAGAGTCGTATACTCCTTTAGGTTTGCCTGTTATTTCTTGTGAATATTTGTTTTTGGCATCAATTTCTTCCTGATTTTGGTAAATTCCCTCAATTACATAACCATAGAAACAAGCAATTGGCATTCCAACTTCGGTTCTGGAAATATAATCTTTGGCACGATACGAAGCAGAGTTTATGATCGATTTGTCAGAACCCAATGCTTCCACATTGTTCTTGACGCTACCCATGTTGAATCCAAATTCATACTTGAAATCGTTCTCACGTTCGCGGAACGACACGTTTAATTCCCAACCTTTATTCGATACAGAACCTGAATTCACGAAAGGAGCAACCTGAATACCGGTAAATCCGGGAACAGGAACCTGAGCAAGCATATCATTCGTTAATCTGGTGAAATAATCGAAGTTAAGGTTCAATTTCGAATTGAAAAGATAAGCATCGAGGCCAATATTGGTTTGCATGGTTTCTTCCCATTTAATACCTGCATTGGCAAATCCGGTTGGAGCTCCACCAGGATATCTTGCTTGCGATCCATATGCACCAAAAGTAGCATTGAAACCATAAACAACATTTGTATACGAACCGTAATCACCAATCTCCTGATTACCCAACATTCCCCAACCTGCACGCAGTTTGGCAAAATTCAGAATGCTGTTTTTTGGGAAAAATGGCTCTTCACTAATTTTCCAACCCAATGCAAATGAAGGGAAGTTACCCCAACGGTTTGCTGAACCAAATTTACTCGATCCATCGCGGCGGACAGAAGCCGTTAAATCGTACTTGTTGCTGTATGAATAGAGTAAACGGGCAAGGTAAGATGTCATGGATGCATCGTAGGGTAATCCGCTCAAATTAAGCGGTAAATAACCTGCAAGGCTCGATGCAACGTCTTCATAAATTAACGTTGAAGCATCACCATTGGAAATCATCCAAAGATCGCTCGATTCAGGTACGCCAGATATTGAGCGCATATTTAATCGATACGAGCTTTGTTGGTTGGTATAACCCATTAAAAATTGAACATCGTGTTTGTCGTTAAATTTTTTCTGGAACGTAAGCAACTGCTCAAAAAGCAGTGAGTTATATTTGAAATTACCATTTTCTAAATTAGAAACTGTATTTTGAACTGTTCCTGATTCTACAAAAACAGGGGCATACTGTTCATTGTCATAATGGTTAATTTCGGTACTTACACTAGATTTGAATGTTAACCACGAAACTGGCTTAATTTCAACAAATACATTTCCAAGTAACTGTTCGGTTTTCAATACATTATGGTTTCTTTCGATAAGACCTACCGGGTTGGTAATGTTGTTTAGTATAGCACCTGAGTGAGTTCCGTTTGCGTTGTACACCGGAGTAGTTGGGTCCATTACCAATGCTTGGATGGCAACCGAACTCCAATCGTTTTGTTCTGGAATAATATTTTGGTTGGCATGTGTAAACCCAATGTTTTCACCAACGGTTAACCACGGTTTTAATTTAGACGAAGTATTAACACGAGCAGTGAAGCGTTCATAATCAGAACCTTTGATGATGCCTTCTTGTTTGAAGTAACTTCCAATAACAGCACTGTTGATTTTTTCTGTTCCGTTTAAAAACGAAATTTGCATGCTGTTCACTTTGGCTTCGCGGAATATTTCATCTTGCCAATCGGTTTGGTGAACTGTAGAACTGTCCATCCATGGCTGTCCGGCAGCATTGCGGTAAGTCACCCAATCTTTGGCATTCATGATGTCGTATTTCTTGGCCACCGTTTGAATTCCCGAATAGGCATCGACCATTATGTTCGAACTGCCCATTTTAGCACGGCGGGTTGTGATCAAAACCACACCATTTGCAGCACGTGCACCATAGATTGCAGCAGCCGAAGCATCTTTTAATACTTCCATCGATTCAATATCTCCGGGGTTCAATAACCCAACCGATTCAGCAGAAACTGGAATTCCATCGATAACATAAAATGGGTTCGGATTGGTAATTGTTCCCATCCCTCGAATACGCACGGTAGGCGAAGCACCCGGGGTTCCGCTGTTCGAAGTAACCGAAACACCAGCTGTACGGCCTTGCAATGCCTGGTCGATGCCCGAGCCGATATTGGAACGGATATCTTCGGCTGCAATAGAGGCCACAGCACCGGTTAGGTCACTTTTCTTTACAGTACCGTAACCAATAACAACTACATCTTCAACTCCAACCATATCGGGTTCGAGTAAAATGCTGAATTTTGTTTTTCCTGCAACAGCAATTTCTTGTGATTTGTACGACACATATGAAATTGACAGTGTGCCATTATCGTCAACCGATAGTGTGAAATTACCGTCGACATCGGAAATAGTGCCATTTGTTGTCCCTTTTTCCATGATAGTAGCACCCGGAAGTTTCTCTCCCGAATCGGAATCAGAAATAGTTCCAGTAATTGTTTTTTTAGATTGTTCACTAGCCCAACCATTCGTAAATGTAAGGCTCACCAGAAGGATTATTGCAAATGTTTTTAATGCAAGAATCCCCCAGCGTTGTTTTTGTAGGTTCATTAAATGAATTTTCATACTGTTTTAGTTAATAATTACATCAGGTTTTATGATTAAACATTGTATTGAGAAAATGACACCAAGGGAAATCTCAGATTTGCTGAGTTGGTGCATTCAGTTGAATTGATTGGTATGGAAATGATCGACTAAGAAATTGATTTATAATTGACTAGTTATTATTGTTATTCAACGTTGCATATCAACGTGATCGCAACACTTCAATTGCGACATTAAATCAATCTTAGTACTTAATTGGAAATGGGTTAATCTCGATTTAGAATTTGTTGGAAGCAATCGCAAAATTGCGGACCGGCAAATAATTAATCGATTAATAATTTTCGGACTTATCTGTTAATTGGTTATATGAATAGCTCTGGCCTTTAGGCCAGTGGAAATTAAGAACCCAATAAATAGGGGCTTTAGCCCAATTTGTTACCTGTTTGGGCTAAAGCCCCTAGGACATCATCTATTTCTTCAACGGCATAATCCACGATCCTCGATAGCTATCGGGACTATCGGGACCGTTGCTATTCAAATCAACCGTATATCCGATAATTCCGATTTGGGATAAGGCACTTGAATTTGGGAGAAGTGATATTTTTATTTAGTAAAATAGAAAAGTAAAGACAAAAAAAGACAGCCATGAAACCATGGCTGTCCTCGAAATATTGTTTGCTTAATACTAGTTCTTAGTGAATTTAGCAATACCAACTTGTTTACCGTTATTCAACGCTTTAACAACATAAACGCCTTTAGCTAAATCGCTAACGTTTACAGTTTTGCTAGAAGTTTGAATAGATTTAACTTGTTGTCCAACTAAGTTAGTGATAACAACTTGGTTGAATTTAGCAGAAATAGTTAATTGGTCGATAACTGGATTTGGATATACATTCATAGATGCAGCTGCAATGTTTTTAACACCAACACCAACTTCTTCGTTAACCAAAGTTACAGTACCTGCACCATTCATGTTGTCCCAAGCTTCACCGCCTGTAGAACCATCATGTTGCCATACTTGTCTTGTGCGAACGCCAGTAGCTTCGTCACGGTCGTTGATTACAATATCAAAACCCATTTTTTCAGGAAGAGCTTGAACAGTAGCAGCATCCATTACAACGCCATCAGCATTTGAAAAACGGCTCCACATGAAAGAGTATTCATAAATGTAACCTTCACCATCTAAAGTGTAGCAATAAGTGTAGTTTGTAGCATCTGTTACAGGAACATCATATCCATCTTCAGCAAAACCTGGAGCACATTGGTAGTGACCTACATTTACGTTAGGACCTTTTGCATCGTCTAACACTGCGTTAACGTCGAAATAAATTTCTGGTTTGTCATACTCCCAGTTGTTTCCGTCTGGTTCTGGTTCCCATGATGGGAAATGGTCGTCATCTTCAACAACTACATATAAGTAGAAATTGTCAGCATCCCACATCGCTTTGAAAGTAGGTGTAACTGTTGGAGCTTCTGTTCCAAAAGGTTTTGCAATGTCTTGAGTAGAAACTAGATCCCAGATAGGATCAGCAATTGCATCAATTTCAGGAGCTGCTTTCGCTTTTTTAACATTGAGGTTTTCTTTTGCGGATACTGAACCCACCAAAACCAAGGCAATCAAGAATAAGTAAATTTTTTTCATAGTCTAAAAAATTTAATTAATATTAGTTATTAATAGTAAGTGTTTGATAACTCAAAGTACTTATTAAATCTGGGGTTGAAGGTAATTTATTCAACCTGAAATTCCAAATTTCATTTAAATTTTTCTTCGTTAAAAAGATATAAAAGTTTCAACTCATTTAATATCATAAACATTCGAAGTCTTTTAAATCGAAAAATTGATCAAGTACCCTGAAAAGCTCATCTGAAAATAGAATAGAAATAATACTATTCTACCCCTTTTAACCAATGATGTTTTCATCAGTTAATCGTTAATTTTTAATTGCCAGTTGATCCCGATAGCTGTCGGGATCGCCACTAATCATACTCCTAAGTGTAAGAAGTATTTTTCATGGCTCGTTTCATTATTACGAGGAAAAAAATTCAGCATTTCAAGGAACGTACCTAATTCTAATAATTTGTATGTTCGTTAACTGGTTCAAGCCTAGTTGCTCCCGAAAGTGCATTTACTTCAACTTTTGGGTCAAATTGCGCTTTAATTGCCTTTGAAAAGGCTTTTTCGGCAAGCTTATAACTTTCAACAGATACTTTATCTTTTATAAATTCAGGTCGATTATAATTTAGAGCATATGTGCTATAAAAATCAGGATCTTTCTGAGGTAAGATGAATGGTTTCGAGGCATTTCCTTTTTCATCTATTTGACTGAAATATACCTGAGAGTACAACCCATCGAGCCGTTTGCTAACAAATGACAGCCATTTACCATTGCTCGACCATGAATGAAAACTTTCGATGCTTTCGCTGTTTACCGCTAGTTTTGAGTAGCTGAAATTGTCGAGGTTCATTATGTAAAGATCGCTGCTTTGATGGAAAATGGTAAAATACCCATAATCAGCCATGCAGAAAACCAGGTGCTTCCCATCGGGTGATATCTCAGGGAATGAGATGCTTTTTCCTGTGTTTTTTGTGCTCAACAGTGTGTCAACATTTCCCCATTGGCCTGTAGCTGTGTTGTACTTGATTCGCAATAAATCGTACATCGCATCGCTTGCTGGTGCCGTTTTGTCGAATTTTGGTGCCGATATGTAATACAAATATTCACCATCGGGCGACCAAACTGGCAGGTTCTCCAAACTTCCGGTTGAAAGTTTAGGCGAAGTTGTAACAATGTTCTTCTCAATATCATATACAATAATGTCAGAGGCTATATCGTAAACGTTGATCTCTTTTTTATCAGCTGAATGGAATTTCTGTTTAATCAGGTTGACTGAAAAAGCGATTTTCTTTCCATCGGGATGCCACGATGGGTAAACTCCTGCCGACATGGTATAGTTGGTTTTTAAGTCGACCAACTTTATTTCGCCATTGTTACTGATGAGTGTTCCGCCAGGTTTACTGCGCAAGTGCAAAACCATTTTCGATGGGTCGTTTTTACAGAACGTATGGCAACTCATGCAATTTTCGTTGGTTTCGGAGTTGAGTAAAATGGGAGACTGATCGAAATTGGTAAGGTTGCGCTGATAAATGCCCATCTTTTCCCACAAAATGTAACCCGCACTAATGCTTCTGAAAACCATATAATTGTCAATCTCGTCAACTTCAACTCTGTTCGAAATTGTAGGGTATTTCACCCACTGAGTTCCGGCAGTTTTTGAATAGATGTTGATTGAAATACTTTTCCCGGCACTTTTTTTCAATAGTTTTTTCCATTTCGAAATTGGTATCTCAATTTTTGAATTGTCTGATTTAACATTGAATTTCATCTCCCCATTGGAGAAAACAGCAATCGTTTTCGAAGCTCCATCGTTAATTTTGAAGTTTAGCGGAGCCATATTTACCGGTATCGAAATGTTGGTGTAATCGGGGAAAATGGCTGCCGGTGTTGTTGAATTTTTGAAATTTGAAGGAACTCCCGTTCGTAGGATAATGATGAACAATCCCGTTAATACGATTGCCGATATGATTATGTATTGGTAATGCTTTTTCATCCGTTAATTGTTTTAATTTCACGTTTATTGGTAATAGGACTCACATAATAAACGTAGTACCAATAGGTATTGCCGAATTCTTTTTTGAGTTCGGACTGGGCCGCTTTTTTGTTGCCTTTAAACCTCATAAGTACCTTTGAGTAACCCATAAAACGATTTATCGTTTCCTGGCTTATGGAATAGTTGCCCATATCTGCCGGCGCTTTGTCGTTCAATGCTTGAAAAAGGAGTAACGCTTCTTCAACGTGAGCCGGAAGTTTAGTATAACCCATTTTTTCAAATTGATTGATTTGTTTAACAACCAAAGCCAGATTATGCTGCATCAATCCATAAAGGATGAAATATTCGAAAGCCATTTTGTTGGCTCCATTTTCTTCAAAAAGTTTAACTAAGTCAGATTGTGGATTTTGGATATTGGCAAAAAAGTCTTGTTTTGGCTTAAGCCTTCTCATTAAAGCGAATTCTGGATTTGCTTCAACAGCCTTTTCGTTGTTTAAATAGCCACGATATTTTTTCACCCAACTTTTGTGTAAACACGATTTTGAAAGGATATTCAGAAATTTTTCGGCCACGGGATAATTGCCCATGATGATGTTGTTTTCGATGATCCTTTTCAGCACGATTGGGGCATAAGAATATTTCGTTTCAGCTTCGTAAGCCCAGTGGGTCGATTCTTTAATGTGACCCATATCGCGGTATAAATCACTGCAAAACATCAAAACCTGACTATTGTAGTGAGTTGTTAAAATAAGGCCATGTTCGCCATAATATTGTTCGAATGAAAATGCTTTATCGAGAAGTTGATTCTTATGATACAATGCCCGGTTAATTTCAAACAATACTTTTCGGTCGTCTTTCGGAAGCTCTTTGCCAAGTTTTAACACGTTGTCCCATTTGGCATCTTGAGCAAACAGATGTAGTTGTGTTCGTTTCTTTTCTTGAGAATCGAACGAAAGGTAGAATGTGGTTAGTGCTGCTCCCAAGATAACGACTGAACATCCAATCAGGAAAAAACGGTTTTCAATGATTGACTTTTCGCTTTTTGTTTTAAGCTGTTTCAGCAATAGGTTGATGAGCATTGAAACGGGAATAAACCCATAAAGCACATACATTGAAAGTGTATTTGTATTTCCAATTGTTTTGGAATCAATCATTTCAAACGCATTGCGAAAGCTAATATAAGGTGATTTCAAGGTGAAAAAGTAGATTGTTAATGCAGCCGTTAAAGTGGCCAGCAGTGCAATCAGACTCGATTTTTTGAAATCAGACAGGATGAATTCAGCTGTAATAATGGTGAGAACAAACGTAATAATGCCAACAGCTCCCGTTAAATAGTAAAATGCAACAATGAGAGGAAGCAAAACTGCAAGTTTTACCGTTAAGGCTGAATTTTTAAAACTCAAGAAGGTTGCCGATAATCCAATGGCAAGTATGAATGCAATAGCACACTTCAGATTGATTGAATAATTTGAGAGTAAAATAATCAGTGCAATGAATGGGATGTATTGTAGTATAAAAACAATAGTGCTTTTATACACCTTTAGAAGTAACCATCGGCTGACGAAAACAGAAGCAAAAACAATTAATGTAATTATTACGCTACCTAAAAATTTCGATCCGTAAAACTGTGAAAAAAATAGAGAAATATATTCTATAATCCCTCCCGGATAAGCATTGTAATTATTGAAGAAAAATGCACCAGAAAGGAAAGATGGTTGCTGTTTGAAGTTGATTACTAATGGGTCAACAAATTTGTAGACATACAAAAAGGTTAACAGGATTAGAATCCCATTTACAAGCATTTGATAAATTCTCGAAAATTTTGGTTTCATAAATATGAGAATTATTTAATGTGTAAAATTTACGCTAAGATAAAATATTAATTGAATAATCATAAAAAAATAACACCTATTCCACGACATACTTTTTTATGTCGAACGCAGATGTTTGATTCGCATAGCTGTTCATGATGTTGAACGAATGAATTCTAATTCGGGTGGAATGAAAATTTTGTTTGTTATAAACGGTGTTCTTTTTTGTAGTATTCCGATGGTGTAAATTCTATTTTTAGGGAAATAGTATAAAAATAGACTCAAAAGTTGATTCATTACGAAATAGGTTTGCAGGTTGAAAAAGAAATATGTTGGTATTTTTCTACCGGAAGTAAAAATAACATCATTTCATTTTGGTTGTATTCATTCTGTAGTTGAATATGAGAATAGACAGCAAAATGCCATTGTTCTATCTTATATTTTCGGCTGTTTACCGATTTTAAGAGAAAACAATAACGCAAAACCCAATTTTAATGAATATTTGCACTTCAAAACGGGAGGGGAGGGTTGCCCAATACTCCTTACATTTTAATAGCCTAACCATTAATTCTATTGTATGTCACGTTCTTTTTACATCGACCGTTTGCGGATTATGCTCACCTTGCTGGTTGTTTTTCATCACACAGCCATTGCCTTTGGTGCATCGGGCGGGTGGTACTACATCAGTCCAACTACTACCGGCGGTGCCACACAAATGATCCTTTCGCTGTGTATGGCCATAAATCAGGCCTTCTTTATGAGTTTCTTCTTTTTTATTTCGGCATTATTGATGCCCTCGTCGTACGATAAAAAAGGATTTGGGAAGTTTATCAAAGACCGTTTGGTGCGGTTGGGCATTCCATTGGCAGTTTATACCCTCATTTTGCATCCAACGTTGGTTTATAGCATTTTTAAATATCAAGGAAAAGCGACCGGATCGTGGCTCGAATTTGTATGGACCATTGATACTAAATATGCCGAACCTGGCCCCATGTGGTTTGTATTTACACTGTTGATTTTCGAAATGGCATATGCATTTTTCCGCCGTTTTTCGAATCAAAATATTGAGACAAAATCTGAACGTAAACTACCGTCGGTGGCTCAAATCATTGTGTTTATTTTAGGAACTGGTGCACTGGCTTTTGCGTTGCGGTTAGCTTATCCAACCGGAAAGAATTTCTTCGGATTGCAGTTTGGTTATTTTGTGCTCTATATTGCCATGTATGTGTTGGGTATTGTAGCAAATAGAAATAACTGGGTCGAACGGTTGTCGATAAAGCATGCGCGGCCTTGGTTTATTGTTTCATTGGTTTCTATTCCGGCAATTGTAGCTGCATTGGCATTGAGTCCTTCGCCTGAAGCCATGAATGATTTTTCGGGTGGAATGAACCCTCGGGCTTTAACTTACGCCTTTTGGGAACCGATAATTTGTGTGGGCTTTTGCTTCTTTCTTCTTATGTATTTTAAGAAGAACCTGAACAAACCCAGCAATAATGTATTGGCACTTTCGGCCAATAGTTACACCGCTTACATTGTCCATCCGTTTATTGTGGTTGGATTCACATTTCTTGCAGAACAAGTTGCCATGCCACCACTAGCAAGGTTGGCTTTTGTGTTGGTATTGGCCTTTCCTGCCTGCTTTGCATTTGCTCACCTGATTCGAAAAATACCGGGTGTTAAGAGGGTGTTGTAAACGAAATAGGTTGCTGCCGTCCCTTTGTTTGGTTGATTTATATCGAGGAAAGGTTTAATCGCCCAGTAGTTTTACCGACAGCATAAGCATATTGGAATTTGGTTTTCCGTTTTCGAACTTACGGGCATAGCCTGCCGACCAAGTCGTTTTTAAGTAGGAAAAAAGAACCAGTTGCAGATCAACTTGTGCCCCAATGTTGTAATAATGAGTTAAATCAGCCTTGTTGTCGAAGTTGGTCATCAAATGAGTTCCAAATAGTGAAGACTTAATGAAAGTTGGGTATAACCATGACGTTCCAACATTGCGCAAATGCAACGGTGGAAGGTTTAGTTCGCCCATTGTTTTCAGATAATTATAGGCTTGAATTTCGTCAATTTCAGCCCCCGGAAAAGCAAGGGCATTCCGATACTGTTCTGAAGGCTGCCAATCGACAAAGTTGTTGCGGAACCCTCCGAAGTAGAAATAGGAGAGGCTTGATTGTTGGTTGCCCAGCGATTGCCCTATGCTGTTTCGAATCCAGAAACTTCCGTTCTTAACTTTCGGAATAAGAAATCCGATGTCCTGATTGGAGACAAGTGACGGATAGAAATCACCTTTGGCCAAATATGCCGAGGTATTGATATTCCATGAGTATCCCTTTTCGTCCATTACTGCGCCAAGCGTTTTCCTCAATTTCGACAACCCATAGGTCGCAGTTGTAGCTTGGAAACTTCGTATTGGAGATGTGATGTTCTGATAGCCGGGTAAAACCTCCAGATCGCCATAGGTATGGATACCCAAATCGTAAAACGTTGTAAATGGCGTTTTCTGAACAAATGTTCGCTTGTAATTCAGGCTAATGGAATAACCAGACCTGCTTCTTTTGGTTGGCCCGAACAGATCGTAAAAGTGAGTCGGATTATAGTTGGCCGACAGGTGCCAGTACCAGTAGGTCCAATCGAGCATAGCATGAAATTTTTGCTTGTTTTGATAAGAACTCCAAGGCGAAGTAGCCAAAAAAAGATCGATGTTGCTAATGCCTATCGGATCGCGCCAGTTAAAACGATAACCAGCTGCTACCGTTTCCTTAAAACCGGCAACATCGGGATAAGCATTGGCCAAACGCATTTGCTCAAGAGCATTATAGGCTTCTTTTACCACTGTCCCCGAATCTTGTTTGATACCTGATGCAGGTGGAAGTGCCCATTCTTCAACTTCAGGGCATCTTTTATGTACCAGATTTCCCAAGTAGTTTATGGAGTTGGCATCTTCGAGTACTTTTATTGGAATTGTTCCGGGGAGCATTCCATCGCGGAAGAATTTCAATACGAAAAGTGAATCGTTGTTCAGTTCAAGTGGCATAAATAAACCGGTCTCGGTATTCGAAAGCAGTTCAAACGAAGAACCGTCAATTTTAATTCGCCAAACGTTAGAAACACCTGTATAGTAAGAAGTTCCAATCAAGTATCGATCGTCGTTCGAAAACTTAAACTGGGTGAGCGTATTGTCTTCCAACGAGTAAACCGTACGGAAATTTGTTTTGCCCAAATCAAGTTCTTTGAGATCGAATGCTATGACCGATTGTTCCCCTTTGATTCCGGAAAGAGAAGCACAAAGCAGATCGCCTTTGTTCGATATGGCCAAATCGAAAAACGTTTTACCAAAAGGAGCCGTTACAATAGGAATAACCTGATTATATGGCTCAGTAATTTTTACGAGAATGGAATATCCGTTATCATTTTTTACCCCCCAAAGACTTTGGTCAATTGGGTTAAAAACCAAACTACCTGTTCTTGTCCTTGAATTGAGAATTTTCTTTTTCCCGCTTCGAACATCAACTTCGATCAAATTGCGGTACTTGTTGTTTTGTTCGGTAATGTAAATTTTCTCTTTTATAGGATTGTAGGCCAGGTCGGTTGCGAAGTACATAACAGGTGAATCGAGAGTTGCAATTTTTCGAATTTTCCCGGTGTTTTTATCAATTTCAGCAATTTGAGATATTGCACCCGGGCGATTGAAGGCAGCATACAACTTCCCGGTTTTTGGGTTGTAGTTGTAATTAGAAACGGCACCAAGCGCATTTGCGGTTATGGCGTTAAAACTGGTTAGCGGGTAGGTTTTGATCAGATCGATGTTTTCTTTCTGAAACTGAATTTCCCAAGTAAGCCATTCGTTCCAAACTTCGAGGACCGACTTGTTGTAGACTTGTTTGAACTGATTGGCATAGAACGACTTGCTATCGTTGGTGCGCATGTAAAAGTCCTTCAATTTTTCGATGCCATACGCATAAGCCAGATAAGCAACAAAGCGGGTTCCATAGAGGTACGAATTTGCACCAACCTGAAAATCGATGGATGTTCCTTCGGTTTCAAGCCCCACTACTGAATACAAGTGTTTCTGTTCGTTTACAATACTTCGGAAATACATTTCATCGTAAGTACCCATTGCTCTGCCGATACCTCCCGACATCCAGGTCTCCATAAAACAGGCAATTCCTTCCTGATACCAGCGCGGAGAATACCAGCGTGGCGTTGTGAGGTAACTCCACACCGCCGACAATGGTTTCTCTTCATTTCTACGGATCTTTCCAAACATTAATTTGCGCCAAAACAGATCATCACAATTGGCTTTATCGGCCATTGCAATATGCGTAAGTTCATGAATGAATAACCACTGAAACCGTTCGTTTGACGGGATAATGCTAAAAGCAAAGCTATAGGGTTCTATGCCCAGTTGTACCTGGTTGAAAGGCATGGCAATAGCACCGGCGTGTCCTGTATCTTCAAAATCGTTTAAAAGAACATAGGTTGTTGAGTCATGGTAATCCCAAAACTTACGATGAAAAGACATGGCGTTCTCATACGATTTTGAAACATGAGGCAACAAATATGAATTTCGGGTTCCAAAATAAATCAGATCGAGATTGTTAACCTTCATGTGGTTGATTTTCTGTGCAGAAGCACCATTGATGACCAGCAATAAAATACCAATGGTACAAAAAGTCAGAAAACCATTTTTCATGATACAGAATCTGTAGTATTAACTGGTAATGCTATAATTGTGCAAATTGATTTCAAAACTGATATTAGATTGGACGTGTTTTGTGAATTAAAAAACAATTCCAAGCACTTCGGTGTCAAAAATCCCAAGTTTTTCTGTGTCGCCAACGATCCCAAGTTTTTCAGTGTCACCAACGATGCTGAGCTTTTCTGTATCGCCAACAATTCCAAGTTTTTCGGTGTCACCAACAATTCCAAGTTTTTCTGAGTCGTTAACAATTCCAAGTTTTTCCGAATCACAAAAAATTCCCAGTTTTTCTGAATCGCAAAAAATCCGTAATGTTTCAGTGTTATCCAAGCCGAGCTTTTCAATATCAAAAATTCCAAGTTTCTCAATATCAAAGGCTCCAAGTTTTTCAATATCTTGTTGCATCAGTTTGTTCATGTTTTGTTGGTCAATCCACTTCATATTTTTAGCATCACCAAACAAGGGCTTTTTGTCGAGAGATTTAAGTAGAAGTTTATCTCGGGTTATTATTGCCGAGTTGAGTTCGTTCAGTGCCAACAGATCATTTGCTCTCATTAATCCTTGTGTGTTCCCTGTATTGTTTACATCGATATATGATGCAAGCAGATCGATGTAATTAAGCACAGTTTTGTTTTTGAAATTGATTTGGGCAATTACATTATTTGCCTGATTAAGCAGGTCTTTTAGTAAAAGCGGATCGGTTTTTTCAGGAGCTTTACAAACTGAAATTGCCAACAGAAGATCAATTCGTGCCGACGAAAGAAATTTCTCATAATTTGCCAGATTGGTGATCTGAACTTGGTTTGCTGTTTTAAATGCTTCAGTTGCATTCGACTCTTCTATTGTGAATTGAATATCATCGGCCATTTTAACAGCCATTAAATAGTAGAAATTCAAATAGTTTTGCAACGATTTAAGCTTTGCCGAATCGGAGGTCAGTTCGTTTTGAAGCTCAATTTCAGTTATTGCACCTTGGACTTTTCTGTAATTCTCAATTTTTCCAATGGTACCAATAATCTTACTGTTATCAACTTTTGGGAAATTAACAGAGATCCCAATCAAAAAGCCAATGACAAGTGCAGCAATCATCCCAAATGCGCTTAATAATTTGCCTGATTTTTTCATAACCTTTTATTTTTCGAATTATTAATGAGTAATTTACAAAAAAAGATAACAAAACAGTGCGATCAACTAGTAATTGTTTAACAATGCAATTGTGTTTCTGTTTTTCAAAAAATGAATTCAGAACATGGCATTTAGTACAAAAGACCGATCATCCAAAAACGCAAAAATGCAGCTCTCTCTCTCAAACGTCCTCTTTTAGTGAGTTTAATTTCCATAAGTCGCGGTAATTCATTCTTATTAAGGGTGAAAGGGTTAGTTCCCCAATTTTTCCGATTTGTTTTCGAAGCTGACCGAGTTCTTTCAGTTTATCTTCAATATCATTTTCAATAATTATTGGAAATCCACACTCTTTTAACATCAGGTTCCTTTTTGCCTTAATCGAAAGTTCAAGATATACACGAATATAACAATGCATGTCGAGTATTGATTCACCCGAAAACCTTGCTTTTAATGAGTTGATGTATTCCCCTGCCCGGGTTGAAAGAAATTGTCCTTTGTTCATCATGTTGAGTAGTTCTATTTCGCTATTAAACTCAATTTCGAGCCAATTTTGAAGTTGCTTTTCATTGTAGTTGAAAATTAAAATGAAAACAGTGGGCAACACAACAACAATACCCAAAGTTTGAATGATGGGATCGATGTAAAAGTGATTAAACAAAGAATGGATTATGTAGGCAGCCAAAAAAGAAAGGAAGGCATTTGCAATAACAGATGCATTACGGCTTTTACCTCCTATATAAATTGCCGAAAACAGGGCAGTGCAACCTCCATGCATAAAGGAAGTTCCAAAACCACGAATGATCCAAATAAGGAGGTTGTTATCGGCAAGGGTTTTAAAATAGATGATATTTTCGACAAGGGAAAAACCAGAACCTATTGCAAAGCCATAGATTGCCGCATCGATCATGAATCCAACCCGTTTTTGGGAGATGAGCAGCAACACGAACATTGCTTTTATGAACTCTTCAACAAAAGGGGACAGGTAACGTGAACCGGTTTCGAAATTGATATTAAGTTGTTGAAAAAGAAAGGTATTTGTGTAATAGGCCATGCCCGCACTTAAAGCTCCCCATAGTAATGAAAAGAAAATAATTCGCTTTAAAACCAGTTTGAAACTATCGAGTAAGAATAGAAAAACCAGAAACAACGCAACAGGCAAAATACTAACAAGTAAACCCATAAAAAAGAATGCTTAGCCTTATTTGTAAATTGTTCACAACATCGTCTTTTGGTCACAAATTACTTTTTTTAAGTTTAGCATCCAATTAAAAAGATGATGGATTTAGAGGTTGTAAGACAAACGGCTCAGTATTATATGAGAGTTAACAGGTAAATAATTGGTCGTATTCAGTATTCGTTGTTCTCTTAGTTTTGCCACATAAAAAAAAACCGCACCTCTTACGAAGCGCGGCTTTCCTATCAATGTAACTGAAAACTTTCAATCATCTATATTGTTTTCAATTATGAACTTCAAATTATTCGCCCCATTTCTGGTCAGCCATTCTTTTGTAAGAGTTGTAACGCCATTTTGCATTCTCTTCCGAAGCTTTGAAAAGGTTTTCGGCTTCGGCTGGGAAGGCTTTCTTCAATGAAGTGTAGCGTACTTCGCCTGCAAGGAAATTCTGGAATTTGCTCCAATCTGGTTCTTTGCTGTCCAATGTGAATGGGCTTTTCCCTTCAGCTTCGAGCGTTGGGTTGTAGCGGTACAAATGCCAGTATCCGCATTCAACAGCCATATCTTCTTCTTGCTGGGTTTTTCCCATTCCGTTACGCAACCCGTGGTTAATACATGGTGCATAAGCAATGATGAGTGATGGCCCAGGATAAGCTTCAGCTTCTCTCAACGCTTTGAAGTATTGCGATTGGTTTGCGCCCATGGCAACTTGTGCAACGTAAACGTAGCCATAGCTCATGGCCATTGCACCAAGGTCTTTTTTACGGATACGTTTTCCGGCAGCAGCAAATTTAGCCACAGCACCTACAGGTGTAGATTTCGATGACTGACCTCCGGTGTTTGAGTAAACTTCGGTATCAAGAACCAACACGTTCACATCTTGTCCGCTGGCTAATACGTGGTCGAGACCACCGTAACCGATGTCGTAAGCCCAACCGTCGCCACCAAATATCCATTGCGATTTCTTCACCAGGTATTGTTTCAAGCCGGTGATCACTTTTGCAGTTTCGCTGTTCGATCCTTCAATGGCAGCTAAAACTTTTGCAGAAGCAGCTTTCGATGCATCGCTGTTGTTTTTTCCGGCCAACCATTCGGTATAGGCTTCTTTTTCAGCATCGGTAGCACCGTTTGCAATAGCTTGTTCCATTACCATGGCAATGCGGTCGCGTTGTGCGTTCACACCTTCGTTCATACCAAAACCATATTCGGCATTGTCTTCGAACAACGAGTTGGCCCAAGCCACGCCCTGTCCGCTCACTTTGTTTTTGCAATATGGAGTTGAAGGAGCCGAGCCGCCATAGATTGAAGTACAACCGGTAGCGTTGGCAACCATCATTTGTTCGCCATATAACTGAGTAATGGTTTTAATGTATGGAGTTTCGCCGCAACCTGCGCAAGCTCCCGAGAACTCGAACAATGGCTGAGCAAACTGTGAGTTTTTAACAGTTTTGGTTTTATCAACTACTGTGTCTTTGTAGCCTACTTTTTCGTCCATGTATTTGAAACGTTCAACTTCGACCATTTGCGATTCGAGCGGTTTCATAATAAGGGCTTTTTCTTTTGCAGGACAAACATCGGCGCAGTTTCCGCAACCGGTACAGTCTAATGGAGAAACCTGAATTTTGAATTTCAATCCACCAAACATTTTGGCTGGAGTTGCTTCTTTTACAATGGTTCCTTCAGGTGCATTGGCTGCTTCTTCATCGGTTAACAAGAACGGACGGATAGCAGCGTGAGGACAAACATAAGCACACTGGTTACACTGGATACAGTTGTCGGCTTGCCATTCAGGAGTGTCAATTGCAATACCACGTTTTTCGTAGGCCGAAGTTCCTGAAATGAAAGTACCGTCTTCGTAACCATTGAATGCAGAAACAGGAAGGCTTCCGCCATCTTGAGCATTGATTACGTCAACAATTTTAGTGATAAATTCAGGGCGTGATGGATCTGCTTTTGCGCTTTCAACCGAAAGGCTGGCCCATTCAGCAGGAACTTCAACTTTTACAACATTTAAACCACCTGCGTCAACGGCAGCGTAGTTCATTTTTACTATGTTTTCGCCTTTTTTTCCATAAGACTTGTCGATTGCTTTTTTCATTTGAGCAACAGCCACCTCGAACGGTATTACATTGGCAATTTTAAAGAATGCACTTTGAAGGATGGTATTGGTGCGGTTACCCAAGCCAATTTCAACACCCAATTTGGTTGCATTGATGATGTAGAAGTTGATTTTATTTTCTGCCATGTATTTTTTCATACCATTTGGCAGACGTTTTTTTGTTTCTTCTTCGTCCCAAATAGAGTTAAGAAGGAATGAACCACCATTTTTTAAGCCTTTCAACACATCGTACATGTGAACGTAAGCTGGTACGTGGCAGGCTACAAAGTCGGGAGTGGTTACTAAATAGGTAGAACGGATTTTGCTGTCGCCAAAACGAAGGTGAGAGCAAGTGAAACCACCCGATTTTTTTGAGTCGTATTCGAAATAACCCTGGCAATATTTGTCGGTGGCATCACCAATAATTTTGATCGAGTTTTTGTTTGCACCCACAGTACCATCTGATCCCAAACCATAGAATTTAGCTTCAACAATGTCGTTTGGCGAAACTTTGATTTCAGGGATTACAGGAAGTGAAGTGAAGGTAACATCGTCTACAATACCAACTGTGAACTTGTTTTTAGGCTCGTTCATTTCGAGGTTTTTGTAAACCGCAAGAATTTGCGCAGGAGTTGTATCCTTCGAACCTAAACCATAACGGCCACCAACAACTACAGGCCATTGTTTGAACGGAGCTTTACCTGCTTCGAGTGCTTCGCCAATGGCGTTGCGGATGTCGAGGTAAAGAGGTTCTCCAAGTGATCCTGGTTCTTTGGTGCGGTCAAGAACTGCAATACGTTTGGTGGTTGCAGGGAAAGCTTTCATCAAGTGTGAAGTTGAGAAAGGACGGAAAAGGTGTACCGAAACCAAGCCAACTTTTTTGCCCTGGGCCATTAAGTAATCGATCACCTCTTTGGAAGTTTCGGTTACCGAACCCATTGCAACAATAATGTCAGTTGCATCTTCAGCACCATAGTAATCAAATAGATCGTATTTGCGGCCGGTGATTTTGGTGATTTCGTTCATGTAGTTTTCTACAATTGCAGGAACTGCATCGTAGAATTTATTTGAAGCTTCTCTTCCCTGGAAATAAATATCAGGATTTTGAGCAGTACCACGTTCTACTGGGTTTTCAGGGTTTAACGCTTTGTCGCGGAAAGCCTGAATCAAGTCCATGTCAATCAAAGGAAGCATTTGTTCCTGTGTAATCACTTCAATTTTCTGTAATTCGTGTGAAGTACGGAAACCATCGAAGAATGCGCAGAAAGGTACTTTCGATTTTAAAGTAGCAAGGTGGGCAACACCGGCTAAATCCATCTCTTCTTGAACAGAACCAGCAGCAAGGAATGCAAAACCTGTTTGGCGTGCAGCATAGATGTCGCTGTGGTCACCGAAGATAGACAAAGCGTGGGCAGCCAAAGCACGTGCACTTACATGGAATACACATGGCAACAACTCACCGGCAATTTTGTACATGTTAGGAATCATCAGCAACAACCCTTGAGATGCAGTATAGGTTGTAGTTAATGCTCCACTTTGCAAAGCACCGTGAACAGCACCAGCGGCACCGCCTTCACTCTGCATTTCGGCCAAACGAACCGGACGACCGAATACGTTTGTTTTTCCAACAGCAGCCCACTCATCAACATATTCTGCCATTGTGGACGATGGGGTGATCGGATAAATACAAGCTACTTCGCTAAACATATAGCTCATGTGTGCAGCTGCGTAGTTACCATCACAGGTTACAAATTTTTTTTCTTTAGCCATAACTTCTTCAGTTTTATAAATTTTATTTGTTATTTCTATATTTAAAAGTCATTAGTCAATAGTCGTTGGGAAATACTTCGTGTGTAATCACTCTCAACGTTTTATTAACTAATTTCTTCATTTTTTTTATGTCCATTGACCGATGACTTCATTAGTAAAGGAAGCCGAACAGCCACAAGGGTATTTTATTTCCTTCACCAATTTCAATTCGGTCGGCGGCTGAATAATTTTCGGGCGTAGCCGGTTCGTTATACTTTCCTCCAACCGTGAACAGGTATTTTTCATTCACTTTAAAATCGAAACCATCAACCCATTTCAGCGAGTTTTTGTTACTCACCTGATTGTAGAAGAAGGTTTGACGATAGGTGGCATTATCTTTATTAGCTGGTGCAACAGTGTGCAACAGATTGGTGTTTTGCATGTAAATTTTAGCAGGCTTTTTCATCTGATCTTCGTCGCCATTGGAATAGAGCAGGTTTATTAAACGCGCATTTTTCAGGTAACGAAGGTAGTTCATGATTGTGGCCCGCGATGTTTCTATTTCGGAGCTCAATTTACTCACATTGGGCGAAAAAGGAACTTCGTTGGCTATAACGTATAACAGCTTACGCAGTTTTGGAAGATATTTTAGTTCAATTTGATTTAAATAGGTGACGTCTATCTCTAGTGCAAGGTTGACATGTTTCAGCAAGTCGTCGGAAAAATAGGAGTGACGATCGAGAAAAAATGGATAATAGCCATGTTGCAAATATTCTTCAAAATAGGCGAGTGGCTTTACTTTCGAAGTGATTTCAGTAGCTATTTCAACATGGTTTTTTACAAGCTCGTCAAACGAATATTTCTGGAAATGTTGATTTGTTTGGTAATTCAGAAATTCGCGGAACGAAAGCCCCGGAAGATGATAAATTTTTGCAATATCTTTTAATGAGCCATTTCCATCGGTTACCCTGAGTGCTGCCGACGAAGAAAAAATAATCTTCAGATCGGGCAGTGTATCGTAACATTCTTTCAGTTCTTCGGCCCAAAGCGGATATTTATGAATTTGATCGAGGACCAACAGTTTTCCACCGCGCTTGTAAAACTCATCGGCAAAACCAGCGATTTTTCGACCT
>Ga0209373_10000669_pt1 | contig 50221 bp, 39 predicted proteins | sample Higcelweek5metaG_FD_187173 | JGI IMG/M metagenome (GOLD analysis project Ga0209373, IMG submission 187173) | Freshwater pond sediment microbial communities from the University of Edinburgh, under environmental carbon perturbations - High... | ecosystem: Environmental > Aquatic > Freshwater >... | reverse complement strand
TTCCGAACTGCTGAGTCGACTTCGGAAAGTAATGTCCGCCAAAATTAACGGCAGACTGGCTACTCCGCTGAGGGTTGGACTTGGAATCTGGGGGAGATTACTATGAAAATTTATGCAACAATACTTATTTTACTGACCCGCTGAAGCCGAACATGGCAATGCCCTCAAAACCGTCAAAACTTGGATCAAGGTTTCCTGATCAAAATTCTTATCCACTTGAACTTCGAGTCCATTTGCCAAAACTTTCACCCCTGTTCCCGATTGGGACGATCCCAATCGAGGCATTGATACTTCCACAAGTTCCAGTGCTCCGCCTTCTGTTCCTTTGCCATCCCGTTCTTTTTTCAAAAGTGCGATCCAACGACGCGCACTCTCATACGACACTTCTTTCAGCTCGCAATATTCTTGGATCGTCAGACCGCTGTCCCAGTATTCCGACAACTGATCGATCCAATATTGCTTCGTCTCCGGTCTCCCTGCCATGTTTCCTCCCGTGGGTTATGGTTCGGAAGGAAATTTAGCACACTTGTCACCTCCGCGGAAGATGTAGCTCAGTGGGCGCATACCTTGGATTTAAACTATTGACGACAAAAAATAGTGCGGCACTCACTAATTTTCTGGCATCTGTTGTTTCCATAACAGTAAATATATCACAGAAAAATATATATGCAAGTTATTTAATTGCCGAATCTATATCACGTTCATTTCAAGAAAAAAGATGGGCCTGACTGGACGCTTACGTTTCAGTTCCGTTTCGATGCAAAACCACTTCCGAGGTTGCTCTCAAATTTCTTTCTCTCAATGCAATCGATAATGCCAATGATGTCAATTTCAGGGACTGGATTGAGGATGTTCTGCCTCGCCTCAGTTCTGCTCAACATGATCAGCTCGATCCGCGCCTCCCCCATTTCTGGAAATAATAGAACAACCTGTAATCTCTCCTGATTCAAAAGTTCTCATCCAATGGGACCACTGCGTATATACAGAAGAAAGCGGGGAAGCTGAAGGTGTATCTCGAGTCCCTGTGCGGTGATTGCATCTGGCTTTGCTGATGACAGAAACGATCTATCTTTTTTCAGGTCCGTTCTCCCAAAATGTACGAAAAATTCCGGGCATTGTCTTCCGTTTTCCGCTGCAAACCACGCAAGCGACCGTTGATACCAGGCAAACCCCGACGATGATATACATCAACACCCGCTCGGCAAAAGTGAATCCGTCCCAATATTTTCTCATATTTACCTTATAGCAAGCCAGAATACCTGGTTCCTAAAACTATAAACAGTACCCTGATTACTGTGTCCATCGCAGAACATGGCGTTTGCCCGGTTGTTATGACGCTGATCCAACAGTGGAAAAGTCGAAGAATTGGAGGGGTAATTGGAGGAGGTGACGTAGTAGGTTGAGTCTGCAAACAGTATCGTTCTCGTCGGAGCGGAGATTTGGCCTCTTTTCACATAAGTCGACGCGCTTCCTGTAAGTCTGAAGCCCCCAACAAAATAATAATTGTAGGCATACGGAAAGGATGCGGCCAGATACCAGTTCGCCTGCGAATAAGAGGGGCATAGATAAATTTTCGGTTTTATTTCATCGACACTACCGCTTGCTCCTTTTTTGGAATCATATACGTATTGTCCTATAAGGTATTTGTCATACCAAGCTCCATGAGTACCGCCACGGGAGTAAGGAGGCATCCACTCGGAGTAATCGTCATTGTATGATATAAAGCCGAAAAAAATCTGTTTCTGCTTGTTTATGCAGGAAATTGCCTTGGCATTTTCCCGGGCTTTGTTAAGTGCCGGAAGCAGCATACTGGCCAGTATTGCTATGATGGCGATCACTACCAAAAGCTCTATTATTGTGAACTCCAATGATCTACAACACTTGGAGCGGGGATTCCCGGCGGTGACCGGACGGTCATTGGCATGTTCTTTCATCGTTTTTCCTCCTTTTTTTGGATCAATTCATTTGCGGACGTCGGACCGCATTACAAAAAAGTTGTATCCGCCTTGAATCATATATTTGTTTGTACGGATGATTCCCTTACTATCAATTTTGCGGGCAGCCGGAGATTCATTGGCATATCGAGATTTCCTTTCACCAAATTGACGAGTATATCCACAGCTTCAGAGGTGATTTTATCCCATTGCTGTTCTACAACGGTTATTGACGGATGAATAAATTCATCTACAAGATATCTATCAAAAGCAGCCAAGGCAATATTTCCCGGAATTTCAAGTCCCAATTCCCGGATTGCCTGAAGCCCGATGAATAAATGCATATGCGCAGTAAAAATCATAGCGTCAGGAGAATTTTTCGAGATGAAATCTTTCATCACTTGCAGGAATCCGAAAGGGATCTGCCACATAAAATGGAGTTCATCCAGTGGTTGATGCAGAATCAGCTGAAGGTTTTCTTCTGGCTTTATTCCCGCCTCACACAAGGCCTTTCGATAACCCTCCAGGCGCTCTTTCTGCGAGCTTGGCACCAGGCTGTTCGTGACAAATGCAATTCGTTGCTTTCCATTGTCTACAAGATGTTGAGTAATCTTAAATCCCGCGTCAAAATTATCAGAAGCGACATAACCAATTTTGAGATCCGGATAATAAATATCCAGCAGGAGAATTTTTACCTCTTGTTTCCCGGCATTTTGCAGTATAACCTGGGTACGTTTTTCCCCATCCGGATTCAGGATGATACCAACGCATTTGCCGGACAGCTCTTTAAAAAGTTTTTCCTCATCATGTTGACTGGTATATTCCATTATGATGCTTTCATAACCATACGAACGTATTTTTTCCGACATCATCTTTATAAAACTCGAACAGGCCCCTCCCAACGGCATAAGTATTCCTATATATTGCCGATCTTTTTCACCTGGCCGGGGTAATACAGGAGCCATATTGATGAATGTGCCTTTCCGCTTGATTCGGTAAAGAAATCCTTCCGACACCAACTGTGCTATTGCTTTGCCCACGGTATCACGGCTGAGATTAAAAATACGGCACAGGTCTTCTTCTTTCGGGATTGCCGAAATATTGCTTTGCCGATAGACTTCAATCATTTCCAGCAAAACGGCTTTGACCTGCAGGTATAAAGGCAACTGGTTGCTATGGTCTATTTTGTGTGCAAAATCTCCAATATTCATAATACCCCATCCTATTTATTTTCGTTTGAATCCTATACACATTCCGTCCCGGGGAGCGATTGAAATTTCTAACCCGTCCTTGGTTGCCTTTTTAATTTCTCCCCGTCCGCTGGCGACTTCAAAATCAGATGATGCATAAGATTCAAGTCCGAGTTTTTTCCAATTAAGGTGAATCATTCCGGCAAATGCATCCTGTCCGATATTATAAACGACTATCATCAAATTGCCATTTTTTATCCGGTAAATACTGCACTTGATATCTTGATTTGGCAGTTTTGCTTCAATTCGGCGTCCTGTTTCAAGCTCCCAGTAGGGAATGAATTCGGAACTGTCGTCCAATTCATATTTGATCTGGGCGTTTTGAACTTTTGTCACTTCGTCTGCCGTACAGAACATCGGCCAGACCTGAATGTCATGCAGAAAAAGCAGATGCATCAGGCGCATGGTACAGGTTCTCGGCCTGGTTTCGTTCCGGTTCCCGCTCTTCATGATCTCTGGAATATAAAATTCGCCGACTCCGAATTGTCTGCCTAGGAACTCGGCTTTTAAACGTTCCAGAAATTCTGGCTGCGGCCGGTCAAAAGTAGTCGCCTTAAGCGGGTCGTCCGAATCCTTCATATGGATCGGTTCGCCGCCTGTGGACATATCGGAAAAAGAATGTTGGGGCGGCTTTATGAACTGTGAATCGTGAGTGAAGAAAATGAAATCGGGGTTACGTTCCTTCGCCACCTTATATATTCGTTTCATCAAATCGCGGTGGGCAAATATCGGCCACTTCCCGCTGGTGTCGCCATTGGCTGTTTTTATCCCGCAGCCATGCTTAAGGCTGTTACAATAGAAGGTAAAAGTTTCATCGATATAAACTCCCTGCACCATGGGATAGCGATCGAGGAATTGTTTGAAGTTCCAGACATAATAGTCACTGAACGCTTTTGAATTCGGGCAGAAATTAAAGGTTTTGCTCCATAGTTCCTCAAGGACCTGCCAGTGATTGTAACCCCGGGGAATTTTTTCCCACAGTTCACTGTATTTGGCATACGTGTTGTCAATACAACTTCCGCTCGACTGATAACCGTATTTTTGGAAATTCAGATAGGGCATGATGCAATAGCGTTTTGTCTGCTCCTTGCCGCCGAATTCTGCGATTGTCTGCGCCCAATTGGATGGCAGTGTATTGCTTATGATTCTTTTCAGCTCCGGATTGCGGTTCAACTTTAACTTGCAGTAAACTTCCGGATCAGCCGGAGTAAACGTCATCCACGGCGTACACCACATGTGCGGAATCCACACTTTGATATTGTCATTATGGAATGACATTGTGCTCGCAGCGAGCGCCGCTTTACGGAACATCAATCTCCTGTCCTTAATCATCGGCCGGCTCGGTGTAGCAATAAAGCCAAAGGTGTAGTTAAACTCCTGATTTGCAGTAAACGCAGTCGCTTTGTCGCAGATGTTAATTCTGACTGCCGGCAATTTATTGTCTTTTGAAATGTGAAACACCTGCTCCGGAGTGCCGATATTCCAGTTAAAGTTCGATTCACTGGACCAGCAGAACCCCCTATCTTCATCTCCAATCCACAGGTAGGGTTCAAATTTGTTTTTCATCCCCTGTTCCGGTATTTTTCCCGAAGGAATCCCGAGATATGATTCATATGTTCCTCCGATGTTATAATATTTACAGAATTCCCGCTTCAGGGGAATTTCCAGCCACAAAGCCGATAGTTCAGTATCATTTTTGCAGGTGATCCTGATGTCGCTTTTTACGAATCCATCAAATTCAATGGTCGTTTTGCCGCTGATCTTGATTCCCTGCGATTCGCCGGAAACATCAAGGCTGACAATGCTCTTCCTGATTTCATAAAATTTGCCGGGCTTGAATTTGAATGTCAACTCCTCCCCGCCTGTCGTTTTGGCCTTGATTACAATTGGAGCGGCAAGAAGTTCCGTTCCATCCCGCAGCTTCACCGTCGCTGGAAACGGTCCCTGAAATTCATAACTTCCTCCCCAGCTTGAAACGGTTCCGTCATGAACCGTGAGCGGTTGCCATGGTGTAGGAATGAAGTCACTTTCTCCAAGTTTGTTGTTATACCACGGCTCCGAAGCAAGTTCCGGGGGTTGCTCAATGTTGGTGGAATTTGGCGCCACCCCGGCTATTTTAACTGCTTTTTTCTTTAATTCATTGTTTATCACATCATACGCGGCTCTGATAAAAACAGCGGGAAGGGCGTCATTGTAGATTTTTAATTCATCCATGACCAGTTCGGGAGTTCCCCTTCCAATAATAAATTCATTTCCCAGATCGGCAGGCAGGCAAACCTTGCCTTGATCATGAACCAGAGCTCCGTCAAAGTACAACTTGACTTCCTGGGCATCTTTCCAAGTGAAAGCAATATGATGCCATTTGGCAGGCCCCAGCCATTTACTTCCCGGATCGAAAAACAGGCATTTCAGCCCGGAGGTTACTAATTCTCCCGGCTGTCCGCCCATGCAGAGGAACTCATAGAACAGTATCCTCTGTCCATTGCCTGGCCAATAGAGCCGCATGGCTTCGTTCCAATGCCCGATTTCAAAAAAATATTTCTGCCGTTCATATTTATGCGCGGAAAGGTTGTTGGGATCAAACCCTCTGAACCAGAACATTACGGTTCCGGCATTATGTTCGATATTTCCAGAGGAACGGTAAGCGATTCCGTTATTTTTGAGTTCTGCGGCGGTTCCTTTGACGCCTTCCACATACTTTGTCTTTTTATCAAGAAAAACCGGTTCGGCCTGTCCTTTTGCGACATTTGCGGCAGACGTATCGTCAAATCCCACATGAAATATAAGTTTACTATCAAGCATGGAGTTCAAAGTTTTTGAGTCCATATTGACCGGAACGGAATTATAACCGGTCAGTATCATCAGTTCGTCAATACATCCTGAGAAAGTCTTTTGACCATATCGGCCAATATACAAGCTGCTGTCACCCGCATTTTTCAGCAGTTCGCCGCTGATGGATCTGTCTATATTCTTACTGCCGTCAACTTCCCATGTTATTTCGTTGGTATTGTTATAAGAAAACCTCAAATGATGCCAGGCGTCAGGGGTAATCAAGCCTCTGGCCATGGAGATTTTCCACTTGTATTTTTTTGTGTCTAAATATGCGTAAAGATTGCCGCGCGAATTGGTGAGCAATACAAAACCAAAATTTTTGGCATTGATGATCGGCATCTCCGCCGTCATGTCGGATTTTTCGAGATATACCCACATGTCAATGGTAAAGGCCTTGCCGAGCGAGGCTGTGAAATCGGGATGGGAAGGTATTTGGATTATACTTTCTTTGAATTTGGCTCCCTTACCCGCCTTACCGGAAATTTGTGTGGAATTTCCCTTTATCCCTTTCATGTTGTAGTCACCAGTATCGGCAAACATATTTTCTTTGTCAAAACTCAAATGCAAAATGGTTTTGCTGTCAGGCGGAAAATTCGAATCCGCATACAATTTGAGTTCAGAACATACAATACACACTAGTAGCAATGTGATTCTAAAGATCCATTTCATTGATTTTTCTCCCTCGCTTAATACAAATTTTATACATACATAATCCATACATAAACAATTATATATGTAGATAGATACTTTGTCAATAGCATTACTAAAAAAATCGCGAAAAAAATCAAAAAAAATTCGCTCGCCTCAATTATAATCGTTCGGTGTATCGTCAATAGATATGAAAAGCTGATCGACGGCATTGTGGCCGTAGTTCTTTTGGCGGATCGCGACTATGATTCCGGCAAGATCGTGGAAAAGGCGGAAAAAGCCGGAATGAAAGTGGTGATTCCGCCACGTAAAAATCGTAAAATTCAGCGCGAATATGACAAGGAGTTATACAAGTTGCGCCATTGGGTTGAGAATGTATTCTTGATAGTAAAGTGTTGGCGGGGAATTGCCACGCGATATGTCAAAAATACAACGTCATTCCTTGCGGCGGTGCAAATCAGATGCATTGCCGCTTGAATTTAAAACTATTGACGACACTACATAGGTTTAAATCCGCAACCCGCCGTCAATTTCCAAAATCTTGCCATTCACAAAATCATTCGCAATAATGAAGCTGACGGTTTGTGATATTTCACTCATTTCTCCAAGGCGGCGCAACGGTATCTGGGCAGTAATTTTTTCCATTACCTCAGGTTTTATTGCGGCAACCATTTCAGTTTTAATATAACCGGGAGCGATTGCCGCACAGCGAATCCCGTATCTGGCAAGTTCTTTGCTCCAGGTGACGGTCATTGCGTCGACTCCGGCCTTGGCCGCCGAATAGTTTGTCTGTCCGAAATTACCGGCTCTGGAAACCGAAGAAATATTGATGATCACTCCGCCGCCGTTGCGAGCCATAACCGCCGCCGCTTCTCTGGCGCAGAGGAAAACTCCGGTCAGGTTCACATCGATCACGGACTTGAAGTTTTCCAGCGGCATCGTCCGGATTTCTTGATCGCTCACTTTGACCAGCAGACCGTCACGGGTGATTCCGGCATTATTCACCAGCACTTCCAGCGGTCCGGCGGCGGCGATTTCCGCGAACATGGTTTTGACAGAGGACTCGTCGGTCACGTTGCATACATGGAAGGTGACCGGCAGATCCCGGCATTCACTTTTCATGTTTTCAAGGGCATCTTCGCTGATGTCGCAGACATGGACGAATGCGCCGCTGCGTGCAAGTTCCAATGCAATCTGTCTACCCAGCCCCCGGCCTGCGCCCGTAACCAGACAATGTTTGTTCTGAATATTCATATGGCCTTTCCTGTAATCGAGTGTTTGAATTCAATATTGGTAAAATCCCTGTCCGGTTTTTCTGCCTAATTTTCCGGCTTCAACCAAGTCGATGATTGATTTTGCGGGTTTATAAAACGGATCGTTCAGCGACTTGCTCATCGTTTCCAGTATGTTTTTGCAGACATCCAATCCAATCAAATCGGCGACTTGCAGCGGTCCGGCGGGATGCAGCGCGCCGAGACGCATTGCCGTATCAATGGCTTCCGCGTCGGTCACTCCGTCATTTACCAGTTTGGCCGCTTCGTTGATCAGCGGCAGCAGCAGGCGATTGACAATAAATCCGGGGGAGTCTTTCACCATAACGGTCGTTTTTTTGCACCGGGACAAAATCTCTTTGACTTTTCCCAGGACTTCCGGATTCAAGCCGGGAATGGAAATCAATTCCACAAGTTCAAGTTTGGTAGGAGGATTGAAAAAGTGTATCCCCATGAACCTTTCCGGATGCGAAAGCGTCTGCGCCAATTCCGCGACGCTCAGCGAACTGGTATTTGTGGCAATTGCGGCATGCGTATGCAGGCATTTTTCGAGACGGGTGAATATGGCTTTTTTTGAGTCGAAATCTTCGATAACGGCTTCAATGACCAAGACGGCCTGCGCCAATTCCTCAAGTTCTTTCACCGGCTTGATCCTGCCGGAGATCGCCTCGGCTTCCAGCGCGGACAATTTTCCTTTTTCCACGCTTTTGTTCAGGCGGTTTCTGATGTTGGCACAGCCTTTGGCGGTAAATTCATCCTTGACGTCCCAGATTAAAGACTGGAAGCCGTTTTCCGCGAACATTTGAGCGATTCCGCCTCCCATTACGCCCGTGCCGATCACACCGATCACTTCATCTTTCATGTTTCTGCTCCTCTTATATGTTTTCCAGTAAAATGGCAAGTCCCATTCCTCCGCCGATGCACAGCGAGGCGATTCCCAGCCCGGCGTTTTGGCGCTTCATCTGATGAATCAGCGATACCACGATTCTCGCTCCGCTGGCCCCAATCGGATGTCCGATGGCGATTGCGCCGCCGTTGACATTCACTTTCGCCGGATTGATGTGCAATTCATTCAGGACTGCCAGCGATTGCGCCGCAAAGGCCTCGTTCAATTCCCAAACGTCAATATTCTCGATGCTCATCTTCTGCCGCGCGAGGAGCCTGTTTACCGCCCCCACCGGCCCAATTCCCATCAGTTCCGGTTCGCACCCGACGCATGCAATGTCTCTGATCCGCACACATTGCGATCTGTCGGCGATGCCGCGGTCTCCGGAGAAAACCACGACCGTGGCGGCTCCGTCGTTGATTCCTGACGCATTGCCGGCCGTAACCGTGCCGTCCGGTTTAAATGCCGGCCTTAATTTAGACAAGGTCCCGATGGTCGTATCGGGTCTGGGGTGTTCATCGTGTTCGACAATGACCTCGCCTTTCCGCTGCCTGATGACAACCGGTATGATTTCGTCCTTGAAAATATTTTTCTGGCGCGCCGCCGCATAGCGCTGCTGGCTTTCCAAAGCAAAGAAGTCCTGCGCTTCGCGGGTGATTCCATACTTGACGGCAATATTTTCGGCGGTGATGCCCATGTGGCATTGACCGAAAACGTCCGTGAGTCCATCGCTGACGACGGTATCCCTGGCGATGCATTCGCCCAGTCTAGCGCCCTGGCGCAACGCCGGGAGAATGTAAGGCGCATTGCTCATGCTTTCGATTCCTCCGGCAAGGACGGCTTCCGCCTCCCCGAGCAGAACGGAGCGGCGCGCCAGATCGATGGCTTTCAAGCCGGACCCGCAGACCTGATTGGCGGTAAAAGACGGCACCGTCTGCGGGATTCCGCAGCCAATGGCAATCTGCCTGGCGGGATTTTGTCCCATTCCGGCCTGAAGCACATTTCCAATGATCACTTCGTTCACTTCGGACGGATTGACGCCGGCTCTTTTCAAGCTTTCCGCAGCCGATGTCTTGCCCAGCTCCACGGCGCTGACTCCGGCAAGCGAACCGTTCAAATCGCCGATGGGAGTCCTGACGGCTCCGCAGATCAATACTTCTTTCATGATTTTTTCCCTTTCAATTATCAGGTTAAGCGAATACGGAAGCCGGCATTATCCGCAGTGCATCGCTGATTTCCGGTCGGAATGCCATGTGGCTGAGGATATCTCTTTCGACATCGATTCCAGGCGCGATCTCGATCAATCTCAGGCCGTCGGCAGTCAATTCAAAAACCGCCCGTTCCGTGATGTACATGACCGTCTGATTTTTTTCTCTGGCGTAATTGCCGGAGAACGTGACATGTTCGACGTGCTCGACAAATTTATTGATTTTCCCTTCCTGCTCGATTTTAAGTTTGCCGTCACGAAAACTGATCTTCAGTCCCCCGGCGGTGAACGTTCCGGCGAAGATGACTTTACGTGCGGTCTGGGTGATATTCATAAATCCACCCACTCCCGCCACCCTGCCTTTGAACTTGCTGACATTGACATTGCCTTCGCCGTCGCATTCCGCCAGTCCGAGGAAAGCCACATCCAGACCGCCGCCGTCATAGAAATCGAACATATAGGGCTGATCAATGACTGCCTGAGGAAAACTGGACGCTCCGAAACTGAGCCCCGACGCCGGAACTCCGCCAATCGGGCCGGATTCAACCGTCATGGTCATTTCATCAAGCTTCCCCTCTTCTTTTGCTATTTGCGCAATTCCTTCCGGCAGACCTATGCCCAGATTGACAATTGCCCCGGACTTGATTTCGTGGAATGCCCGCTTGGAAATATAGCGGCGGGGGCCGTCTTCCATGCGCGGCAGATTCAACTTCTGAATGTCTCCCTGCCGCACATAGTCCGGATTGAAGACTTCCGCATAAGTCTGCATGTGGTGCGCCTTGTCCGACACGATCACCGCATCGACGTATATGCCGGGGATTTTGATTTTCTGGGGATCCCGCGAATAATCTTCCGCAAAACATTCAATTTCCACGATTACCTTGCCGCCGCAACTCTTGACCGCCTGGGCGATCGAAAGAGCTTCCGCCGTTATCACTTCGTTTTCAAAGGAAATATTGCCGAAGGAATCGCTGGACGTTCCGCGCAGCAACCCGAAATGAATCGGAAAGGCCTTGTACAGCAGCCATTCCTTCCCGTCGATCCTCATCAGTTCAACGAGATCTTCCGTCGTCTTCGCATTGAGCTTGCCGCCGTCCTTTCTGGGATCAACAAATGTCTCCAGCCCGATGTGGGTGAGCCTTCCCGGATTTCCGGCGGCAATTTCGCGGAACAGGTGGCTGATGACTCCCTGAGGAAAATTGTAGGCTTCAATCTTGTTTTCCAACGCCAGCCGCCCCATTGCGGGAGCCAGATTCCAGTGTCCTCCCACGACCCGCTTGAGCATTCCCTCGTGTCCGAAATGGTTCAGCCCTTTGGTTTTCCCGTCCCCCTGTCCCGCCGCATAGACGAGCGTAAGGTCACGGGGCAGGCCTTCCTTTAGAAAACGCTCCTCCAGGGCCGAAGTGAGCGTTTCCGGATGGGTGCATCCCACAAATCCGCCGGTGGCGACGGTAGCGCCGCTGGTTACCATTGCCGCTGCTTCCAGCGGGGAAAGAACTTTGACTTTTCTCATTCCAGATCCCTTTTCCATAAAATTTACAGACTAACCCACAATATCAGCAGGTTATATGCCAGATCGTGGAAATATGTTTCAGAATTACGGCAGGGATTGGTCAGGAGGATTGTAAGATATTTCCAATGGGGATCTTATATATTTATCGCAACAGAGAAAAAAGTTTCTTGCTTCAATGAATCTTCATAAAAAAAAGAATAATTGCTTAATGTGTATCCAAAAGGAGACACATTTTGATTTTTACTTATAAAAAGTGTATCGGATTCATGACACTATTCAAGTAAATATGAATAAAGTGTAATGAAATCAAGACATTTTGAGTTTGGAAAGGCGTTCATATAAATTTGACCGGCTGATATTCAAAAGCCGTGCCGCCTTCGCTTTTTTGCCCCCGGAAAGCTGCATTGCCTTCTCTATGGCGGATTTTTCAGCCCGCGCAAGGATTTCATTGATGGGGCCGATTTCGCCATACGCGATTTTCCCGTTGAGTTCTTCCGATAAATGTTCCGGACCGATGATCCCGCCTTTGCCGATAAGGTTGACAGCCCGTTCCAGGACGTTTTCCAGTTCCCGGATATTGCCCGGCCATGAATGGCTTTTCAGCATCTGCATGGCTTGAGACGATATGCCTCCGATGTATTTATTCAACCGGCTGCAGATTTTATTCAGCAGACAGGACCCCAGCAGTTCAATATCTTCCGGCCTTTCCCTCAACGCCGGAATTCTGATGTTGACTACATTCAGCCGGTAAAAAAGATCTTCCCTGACTTTTCCCATTGCCACTAAGTTTTCCATATCCTGATTGGTGGCGGCGATGATCCTTACATCGACGGCTTGCGAATATTGCGCCCCGATTTTTTCCACTTCTTTTTCCTGAAGTACCCGGAGGAGTTTAGCCTGCATGCTGACCGGCATGTCCCCAATTTCATCCAGGAACAGCGTTCCGCCGTCGGCCAGCTCGAATTTTCCGATCTTGCCGCCTTTTCTTGCGCCGGTGAAAGCGCCTTCCTCATAGCCGAACAATTCCGATTCCAGCAGTTCCGCCGGAATTGCGGCGCAGTTTATTTTGATGAAGGCATTTGCGGATCGGACGCTTCCCTGATGGATGGCGTGCGCGAATAACTCTTTGCCGGTCCCGCTTTCGCCGGTAAGCAGAACCGTCGAATCCGTCATGCTCGCTTTTTCGGCCATCGCCTTGGACAGCAGAATTTTATCGCTTTGCCCAATGATGTTTGAAAATGAGTATTTGGCATATCCTCCCATGTCGATTTTGTTCTTGTAAACTTCCAGCTGCCGCTGGAGATTGATTATGCGTTTGTGCATCACTTTAAGTTCTTCTATATTGCGGAACAGGATTTTCCCGATTGCACCTACAATTTTACCATCCTTGATCAGAGGGATGCGCGTGGCAATCATGTAATGTCCGTGAATTGATTGCAGACGGGCCTCTTCTGTCTTGCCCGTTTTCAAAACTTCAGGCAGTCTCGTATTTTCGATGACCGCTTCTACTGGCTTGCCGATGGCATCCTGCTGGGCGATTCCCAGAAAATCGGTATAGGCCTTGCTGATGAGGGTAATGATTCCGTGCTCGTCCACAATCACAATACCGTCATAAGCCAACTCAAGCAGTTTACTTAAAATGTAGTTCTGATCATAAACCGGACTTTTTCCAGCCATTCTTATGTTTTCCTATTCAATAAATATGCTTTCTGTCAAGGGGAAATGCAAACGGCAACCGCAGCGACTCTCAATGATATTTTACATTACTTCGACGTCCCTTTCTTGTCAAATGCGACTTGTATAAAAGGTTCTATTTTACGGGTGAGACGGTAACTGCGGCATTTGAAAGGGATCATTTGTGCATATTGAAGGAGGCGGGCGACAATGGCGCGGATGACGGCGTCCTGTCTGAGCGTCATGCCGTTCCCCTCCGGGACGATGACGTTGCGGTGTCCGCCAATGCTTTTCAACTTGAACGACATCGAAAGTTCGATTCCGCCGTCGTCCAATACCCGTTGCGCCATTTCCGGCAGATCTTCCTCCATGTTTTCGTGTCTTTCCGAGAAGTATCCGCCGACGGCCATCTCCTCCGCCAGCTGCTTCAGACCTTCGACACGCAAAAACAGCTTGATTTTGTCCGCCGACACGACGATGCTTCCGATGACCAGTCCGAATTTCAGACCGTTCAGGAGGCTTCGTACACCGTGATCGTAAAGGCTTGACGTTCCTTCAGAACAAAATGTCCACCAGTTTGGAGGGTGAGGTGGAAACTTTAGCTACCAACCGCCCCAAAGAGACCTCCGATGTTATTGGTGTGTGAAAGACGGCATGGGGATAAATGACTTTGATAATCAGCAGTGGAAGGCTATATTGAAGGTTGAACTAAACCGCTATGCGGTAGCGTTCCAGCATTCCATGTGCTATTCCTGTCGATATAATCCGTAACGGCAGTATCTTTTCTTCAGAAAAAATGTCAATCGGGACATCTTTACGACTCAGCTGTAACTCGGTCTTTCCTAATGACAGAGGATAGCCTCAAAAGCCCTTGTTGCTATAGTTTTGCTGCTCCTGACGGTAATGGCGCGGAGAAAGATTAAAACGGCGATGGAACATTTTACTGAAATAGTTACTATCCTGAAACCTAAAGAAGAAGCCAACCGGCAATCACACATGGTATGCTGCCTTCGTCACCAGCAGGGAAGTCCCGATATGTTCCATGTCCTGCTGAATCGGATCGTATGTCAGCACCGTCTCAGGTGGGGCGGGGCTGTTCAACAACCGAACCGTTCGCCGGATCTTCATGAATCGTCAAAATCAAAGACACTTTTTCAGGGGTGCATTCAGGACGGGGATTACCCCGACGAAGTTCCACTTTTTCGAGTTTTCATTCCAGCAGGTGGAAGATTGTTGATGAGTTGGCTCCCTGTCATGTTATCGGACCATGAAAAAAGTTCGAGGAAGCGTTTTTGCAATCGGTCGGAATGGTTCGTCGAAATTCCGGGAAAAATGGGACTTAACCAAGCCTTGATTTTCAGCGGGTTGTAAATTGACTCGTTGACTTCATACCATTTCCGCTCGGTCGGACTGCGATTTTCATGCACCAAGGTCGGAATGCGGACATAGCACGTCAAGATTGCCAGCCTTAAGCTCCCCTCCTTTTCACCTGAGCTTCAGGATTTTCACCGATGTGATCCCCAAAGAATAAAAAAAGCTCTTTTTTTCATTTGAACCATTGACATCTGTCACAATGTGTTATATAATAATAACAGATTGTAGCAGATGATTGTTTGGAAGGGTGAAAAATGCAGCTGATTACGGCTCCGTCGAAATGCACGCAGGTCGCGGATTTCATTGAAAAGGAAATTCTGTCCGGAAAACTCCGTCCGGGCGTACGGCTGTACAGCATGCGCGAGCTCTGCCATAAGTTCAACAGCACGGTCACCGTGATTGATTCCGCCTATGATATTCTGGAAAAGAAAGGGTTGATCCAGCGTTTCCCGCGCAAAGGTGTTTTCGTGGCGAAAAACCGGCGTGCCGGCGGACGGAAATACGGACTTCTCACCAATGTCGGCATGTGCACACGCCCGGATTATCATGAAGCTTTGTTCCGTACGCTTTCAAAGTATGGAGGTTCTGTGATGCCCATGATGTTGGACGGGCGTCAGAACTGGTCGAAAGAAGTTGATCGTCTTGTTGATGATGACCCTTCGCTGATTCTGATTGACCTGGAGGCCCAGTTTTTCGATCTCAACGCCCTGTATGAACATATCGGAAACATCCCGCATTTTTTCATTAACCGCTGGGAATGGGCCGCGCCCATCCCCGGTCAGGGGGTCTTTATTGATTATGAAGGAGCGCTGGAATGCGCCATACGTCATTTTCTGAAGCGCGGACATCGGCGGATTTTGTTTGTGGGACATCACATTGAACCGGTTGAATTTGTCCGGCGCACGCTGACCCGCGTTGCAGAGAAATGCTCATTGCAATATCCCGGACCGATGCTGGATTATATTTTCGCATACGATTTCGCCGTGAATCTTGAGCGCACGAAAAATCTTTTCGCGGAAAATCCGCCCGACGCTCTTTTTTCGCTTTCCGACGAACCGCTGTTCGCATTTATGAACATGGTCCGCCTGTTTTATCCGGAAATTGCTTCCAACTTGGAACAGATCGGTTTTCACAATATTATTTACTCAAATATCCCGGAGCATGAATTCTCCACATTCGCCATTGATTATGGCCTGTTCTGGGAGAAAGTTTTTGCCCGGTTCAATGCAAAAATACAGCCCGTTTCAGGGGTGGAATGTGTCATTCCTGAAATGATTCTCCGTGGAAAATCACTTGTTTCTGAAGCCGGTAATTGAAATACTCCTAATGAAAAGGAAAAGGGAAAATGAAGCACAATAAAATTGGTTCCGAAAAAAATTCTGCATTTCGCCGGCATTTTACGCTCATTGAACTTCTTATTGTTATTTCAATCATCGCCATTCTGGCGAGTTTGCTTTTACCGGCTCTTGGAAGGGTGCGGGAAACGGCAAAAAAGGCAAAATGTGTTTCCAATCAAAGGCAGGTCGGACTGATTTTTTCGAATTACACGGATACAACCGGCGGATATCTGGTGCCCTCCGGGGTGGATTATCTCCCAAAAGGCTGGTGGATCGACAGCGTGAAAATCCTCTATTTGCAGGGGGGATTCCGGGGAGCCTACAGCCTCGGATATTTCCTGTCTGGCCAGCATGCCAGCCAAAAACTGCCCCGCATCGACATTCGGGTTTTCTACTGCGACGCACAGCCCAATATTCCGGCGTATTATTCCTACGGTGTCAATCGGCGGTTGAAAACGGAGTATAAGATCAATGCCGATGAAACCTATGGCGGCGGACTCCGGCGTGATAACAGTGTGAGGTCGCCAGCCTCCATTTACTATGCGGGAGACTGTTCGAACAAGCAAACCATTGCCGCGGAAGGCACTTCGGCTGCCACGGCTTCAACCGCCACCAGTCTTTACAGCTATAACACGTTTTACTCCTGGTCCAGCGGTGCAATTTCCTATCGGCATAATCAAGCCGCCGTGATGTTGTTTGTGGATCTTCATGCGGAAACAATCAAGTCGTCCGCGGCCGAACCCAATTATCTGCTGCCACCCTGGTATAATTGACCTGTTTTCATGAAAGTGCCAATGATGAATCTCCAAAAGATTACGGATGGTTTTCCTCTTGAATATCTGGCTTTCTGCCGGAACGAACTGTCCGTATCCGTCGAACGGAACGGCGGAATCAACTCCATCTTCCTGCTTGACATGGAAGAGTTGGACGGAAAGATATATCCAGACCGCGGACGGCTTCCGCTGTTTTCCCGTGAAAAATTTTCCAGCATGGGACGGGTTCTCTACGGACCCGCGATCCGCTTCATCACTTCAGTCGACGGGCGTGAATACATGCACCGTCCCGGCGCCGGCGAAATCGCTCCTTCCGGGGTTGCGGCAACACTGGATGAAGATGAATTTCACTCATCGTATGAGATGCAGCTTGGCAACGGCGCGGTATTTTTTGAATTCGGTTGTGTGTCGGAAAAACGTGAACGCCTTGCCATTGTGCTCAGCCGTCTGCATGTCGGTAATCTGGAACTGCCTTCGTTGAAAAGTCATTTTGTCTGCACCGAAGGCGAATGGGGCATTCACTGGCTGCCGCCACAATATCGCGGGGCGGACTTCAATCCGGCAAGTCCGTTGCCCGGAAAGACAATGAAGCTGCAATGGACGCGTTTTGCTTTTGAAAACGGGGTTTTCCTGATGCAGGGAACGCTTTCTTTCGAATATGGGAATCATCCGCTTTTTGTGGTTCTGACCAGCGATGTTCCTCTCCGGTTCCGAGAGAAAAAGGAACAATGGATTTTGGAGGCTCCGTGGGAAGGACGTGAAAAAATCCGGTTTGCCATCGGTTACGGGAGAAGTTATGACGACGCATTCTCCAATGCGCGGAACGCGATGAAAGACCATTCCGCGCGGCTGGAGAATTTTGCAAGCGAATGCACCCGTATTATGAATGCCGCGCCCGTGTATCATATTGAAGGAATGCCCGTTGCGGAACAATTCATGCGCATCGCGCCGGTTTATCAGAATTCGCTTTTACTGGGGGAGACCGCTTCGCAGGCGGCCATCAGGGCGTCCGCGTATAAATTCGGATATTTTGCACTCTGGGACCATATTTATCCGATTCGCGATTTCATGAGCTCCGGACGGCCGGAAATTGCGCGCAAATTGATTGTTTATCTGCTGGATTATCCGCACATCAAAACCGCGCTTTGGGCAACGTTCCAACTGATTCTTGCAACGGATGAATATCTGGCGTTTCAGGAGGATCCCGGACTTTTGAAACAAGCGTGGGGAACGTTCAAAAACTGGTTCGAATTTGCGTTGACTCTGACCGATTCCGAAACCGGGCTGGTCAAATTTTCGCTCGGAATGGGGTGCGACAATCCGCGTGAACTCGGATGCGAAGAGTTGTTTTACGCCTCGTGCATGAATGCATGGTGGCATGGAACCTGCCGCGTGATGGAAAACTTTGCACTGGAGATGGATGAACCCGGGTTCGCGCAAAAGGCATCCTCTTTCGCGCAAAAACTTGAAAAACATTATCTCCGCTGTTTCCATGTGCCGGAGGCGGGATATCTCACAACAGCACTCGACCTCGACAAGAAAGCGTCGATCCGGATTTACCACAATTCCGCTTCGATCTCCGTCGAATATCCGTTCGGACGCGGACTGGTGCGCGGCGTGATCTCTGGCATGGCGCGTTATCAGGCAAAAAAGCTGTATCATTCACAGGGGCATCTTGCGGTTTCCTGGGACAGTGACGTCTGCTGCGAAATGTGGCGTTTCGTGCACATGAACCAGCATCTCGGACACGAATGCAAACTGGCGCGTTTCGCTGGAGATTCCGCCGAAGCCGTGCGGGTCATGAGCGGTTACTTCGATTATTTCAGACGCACCTTGAATGCCGTCGAAACGTTCAATTATTTCGGGTGTGACGGCGATGTGAACGAGCTGGCCGACTGGCAGGCCTTTTCCGCAACCGCCGCCACGCACGCCGTCCAGCAGGGAATCTGCGGTCTTTTCTGGCATCGCGGCGGACTCTGTTACACACAGGCGGCCGACACCAAAACGATCCGTATTGAAAACTTCCGGCTTGCCGGACACCGTTTTGACATCTCCATTCATGGAAACGGCGCATTTGCCGGGCGTGTTTCCATTAACGGAACGGAACTCAAGGGAAGCTTGCAGCTGCCCGCCGATTTGCTGCGGAAGGAGAATACCGTTGAACTCATCCGTTCGAACGTCCCGCTGACACGCCCGGTTCTGCTTTATGCGTTTGATTTGAGCGTGACGGCGCTGGAAAGCACAGAAACAATGCTCTCCTTCCGTTCCGGCTCCTGTTTGCACACCGATCTGCTTTTTTACGTGCCGCGCGAGTCCTGCCTGAAAATCGACGGCCTCGCGGTAAACGCGGAATACTCACAGGAACGGCACGAGCTCTTTTACAGCGGAATCGTCTGCAAAAACAGCTTGATCGAATTAATTTTGAAGGAATATCGCCAGGAGTAAAATATGTTCAGAAATTTCATGATTTCATTGCTTGCCGCATGCGGAACTCTGTTAGCCCAGGATCCTCAAGTCACAATTCCAAAACTGACCGGAGCTCCTGTCATCGACGGGAAACTTATGCCCGGGGAATGGAAAAACGCCGCCGCCGTAAGCCTCTTCGGCCTTTATAACAAGAGAGGGGTTTTTTCCGCTGAACAGCCGGTGTTTTATGCGGCCTGGGACGATACGTATCTTTATATTGCTATGGACAGCCGGGAAAGCAGCGCCAATTCCATCGTCTCGCGGACTGTCCGCAATGATTTTTCGAGTATCATCGGCGACGATTGCGTGGAGATCATGCTGGCCGCCGGTACGGGAAAAGAGGTCTTCGACATGGACTTTGGCACCTGTTATATTGCAGTCAATGCGCTGGGCGCAATCTGGGACGCCAAGTTCAAACCCCAGCGCAATGAATGTCACAACACCTGGCAGAGCGGCGCCGAATTCGCTTCCGAAACCGACGGCTCGCGCTGGACGCTTGAAATGCGCGTTCCGCTCAAAAACATTTCCATCGAACCCATTCACCCGGGCACGCGCTGGCGGATCAATTTCTGCCGGACCTTCTACAAATATCAATGGGTCGCCTTGAATCCGTCGGGTGCGCTCAACGACGCACGGATCGGGGCTGACCTGATCTTCGGCGGCCGGGATCCCGCGGTCCGCGTGCTTTCGGGCGAAGGGTTGAATGAAGGACTTCTCAAGACGGAACTCGAACTGGTCAATCCCACGGACCGGGAAGAGACGTTCACCGTTTCGTTCTGCGCGGAATGCCGTGAAAGCGAAGGCTCAAAGGAGGTCCGAAAACTGGACTCAAAAACAGTGGTGAAACTCAAGCCCGGCGAAACGCGCGGTCTGATCGTCGGAAACGCTCAGAAACTGTCATGGTTCAATACCATCCGCTTGAATGTCACTGATTCCTGCGGAAAAACCCTGCTGGATATCTCCCGTCAAGTCAACATGCCGGTTCTTCGGCTGATTCGTTCCCTTGCACCCGCAACGCCTCCGGTATCCATCACCACGGTTTTTCTTCCCTCGAAAGAAGAGCTCAAAATCGAATTCGACGCAAAAAACTGGCTGAAAAAAGTCTCTCTTTCCGAAAGCGATTTCAATGCCGTGATTCAGGTTTTCGGCACGGATCAAACTCAACCCGTTTTCTCGGATGAATTCAATGGTTTCAAAAAAGGTTCCGGCACCTGGAGCCGTTCCACAAAGGATTTGCCCGAAGGCTCCTACACGGTCAAAGTCGCAATTTCCAACAAAGGGAAAGCAATGCTGAACGTTTCAGACTGGTTTGAAAAACGCATTTTCCCGTGGATGAAAAACCGGGTTCTTTCCGAAGTCGTGCCCGCGCCGTATCAGCAGGTCCGTGTGAAAGGCAATGCGCTTTCCGTCTGGGGACGCAATTACCGGTTTGGCAAAAACGGTCTGCCGGAAGAAATGGTGACGCAGGGACGGAATTATCTCACGGAACCGGCCGGATTTTACCTGACGGCGGACGGAAAAGAACAGCCGTTGAAAGTGGAAAAGCCGTTTCAATTCAATCAGTTGCGGGAACGTGAGGCCTGCGGAGAGGCCGTTCTGAGCGCGAACGGTGTTCGCATCACCGTCCGGACCCGCACGGAATATGACGGATTCGTTCTTTACAGAGTCACTTGCGAACCCGAAAAGGGACCGGTCGAGATCGACCGTCTGCGGCTGAAAATTTCTTTGGACGCCCGTTACATAAAATTTCTTTCAGCCGCGGGCGATACGGCGGGCGTTACTGTGATGGGACGTGTCGTCTCCGGAAAGCAGGGGCGGATTTATGACAGCATGACCGACACGAGGTGCGTCGTGATGACTCCTTCATTCGCGACGCTGTTCTTTGTGGCGGATCACGATGTTTCCTTCTGTTATGCCGCCGACATCGACAAAGGCTGGATTCTCCGGCCCGACAAACCCGCCGTGGAGGCCTGGCGCAAAGGGAAAAGCGTGGAACTGTTTTTGAACCTGATTGATCTTCCTTCAAAATTGGATGCGCCGCACACCATGGAATTTGCTTTCCAGACCGGGCCGACCAAACCCCGCCCCGACGGCTGGCGCGGGTTTCAGGACGCTGTGAACAATCCCGTCGGCGCACCCGGTTCGCCGTATACGCGAAAACAGATCGGCGGCGACGGCTTCACCACGCACGGCGCTTCCCATGTCCTTCATCCGGGAACCACGCCCGAACTGCGGCAGCGTTCCAAAGAGAGGATCGACAAATTCACCGTTCCCGGCAAAGTGTTTGTCGTCGGCTATCATTACTGGGGGCAGACGGTCAAGGGGATTCCGGAAAGCCGCGTTTTCCGCGGCGAGTGGGGCATCACCGCGGAAGCCTGGGAAAATTCAGGGACATTCGATTCTCACAAATGGGGGCTCAAATCCTACGGAGAAAACCGTGATATGTACCGGTTCATGCCCGTCACGATTGTTCCGAGTTATGTGGATTTTCTGACAAATGCGTATGACGAGACGCTCCAACTGACTTCTCTCTACGGTTTTTACGACGATGTCGGATATCCAAAGCCCGTTTATTCCGAGAATTTCGGGCTCGGTTATAAAAAAGACGGCCTCGAATATTATTCCTCTGGCTTGTGGATGTACCGTCGCCGTTGGAAAGAGGCGGCCGAGGTCAACGCCAAAAACAACCGTCTGAATCTGCTCAGCGATTCCCAGCGTATTCACGGTCACTTCATGCCTGCCTATGCGTTCACGGGTGTATTTGCCCCGTGCGAACAGGGGTTCTACAATCCTTTCCCCGAAAAAGACGCTTTCGAATTTTACGGATCGCTCGACAACTATGCAGCCATGACGCCGGTAAAACAATTCGGACAAATCCCGCTGATCGGCTTGGAATCCACCCGGAAAGAATATGCTTCCTTTGCACAAGACACCCGTTCCATGTGCATGCTGGCATTCCTGAACGATCATAATCTGGGCGGTTTCGGACGGCGCGAACAGCGGGTGATCGACCGTTTGAGCGCCGCGCGAGCCCTGTTCCGGCAGTGGGAAAAAGGCGTTTCCTTTACCGGTTACTGGGAAAGTGACAAAGGGGTGAAGGTTTCCGATCCCGCAATCAAAACTTCGTATTACACAAGAGAAGGGGAGGCGCTGTTCCTGTTCGGCAACACCGGAAATCAAACCGTGACGGGAATGGTTGCGCCCGACTTCAAAATGCTCGGTCTGGATGTTTCAAAACTCCAACTGGTGAATGCCGAAACACTGGAACGCATTCCCCTCCAAGGAAACCGTTTTGAAGTCACGATTCCAAAGCATGATCTCGTAATGGTGCTGGCCGGAGTGGAAGGAGCGTTCAAAATTCCGGAAAGACCGGACTGGAACGCATTTATCGGCAAAGAAAATGTGACTCAATGGAAAACGTATATGCCGGACGGCGTGAACGGCATCGGCCGGATCGACGGAAAACATTTTGTGCAGGGGCATGACTGCGGCTACGCACAAATGGGAGCGCCGCTGTCCGAGGGGAAAAATTGTTCCGTCAGCGCTCTTGTGAGCAACGGCGGTTTCATGGGACTGTGCTGGAAGGACAATGCATTTGTCTGCGGCGAAGTCCGGAACGGATTCATGCACTACAGTCAGGATGGAACGCGTTTTGTGCGCGGGAAAAACGAACTCGGCGCTGTCAGCGAATACGGCTGGTTCCCCTTTGTGTTCAATGCCCTGAAAATTGTGCTCGGAAACGACCGGATGACATTTTATGTTTCTTCGGACGCCAAAAGCTGGAAAGAGGATTATTCCATTCCGAGAAGCGCGATTTTCAAGGACGCACCTGTTGAACTGCTTCTCGGATGGGGACACTCCGGCAAAGAACCTTTGTTGCGGAATCTGACGAAGCATTTCAACCCGAATCCACGCTATCCGTCGGTAAAATTTTTCAGCAATATTGTCATTGGAAAGGAATAAAAAATGATTCGAATGATGATGCCGCTCCTCCTTTGCGGAGCATTGACGCTTCACGCCGGATTCGAGATGAAGAACGGCGAACTGACCGTTACCACAAACAAGCTTCAAATGAAGACCCGTAACGGAATGATAACCTATCTCAAAGACGGACAGACCGGCGAGGTTTTTACGGGTAAGGCCACTGCTTTTGCCGAAATTCCATTCCGAAAATCACTCATCCCCGACCTTTCCAAAGGGGGAGAATTCAAGAAGAATTCCGGAGACACCGGCATCTTGAGCTATCCGCTGGAAGGCGGCGGACGTCTCTCTTATGAATTCAAAACAGAGGAAAATGATATACTTGTCAGGATTCATGTGGAGAACTACGATCTGGAACGCTATGCGGACAACCTTGATTTGCATGTGATGGCACTTACGCCCCGTGCGATGATTACAGGCATCGGAAGCCGGACGTTGCGTGCGGACCCGGCGCGCGAAGAGACCTTGTTGTGGCCGGGTTCTGGATTCTATTTTCCCTGCGTCGCCATTGCGGAAGGAAAAGAGGGGGTCCTTCTGTTTCACAGCGAATCCAGCATGCCGTATCACAATCTGATTTTTTATCACACTCCGGACACAGACCATCTGGTGTTGCGGGGCGGGGACAACAACCTGCTTCGCCGCACGGGAAAACTGCTGGTTAGTCCAAAAGGGGAATACACTACGTCTTTTTGGAGGATCGGAGCCCACCGGGACTGGCTTTCCGCCGCGAAAAGCTGGCGTGAACAATTTGAGAAGCGAACCGGAGCCGTTCCTCTTTGGAAAAATCCCTCCCGGACCGTTCGCAATACGCACGCTGTTTTTACTGGAACGCCGAATCTCGGCTGGAAAGAAAATCCGGATGAATACTACAAAGAACTTGCAGAGAAATTCAATCCTGAAAATCTTCTTCTGTTTTATTGGAACTCCCCTTCCATTCTGGTGTTCGGCGATCCACGCTATGCGGAAAAACCATATCCCGCGAAGGAAAGCGTCGAAGCTTTGAAAAAACATGGATTCCAATGGATCGGCTTCCATGGCTATACGCTTCTCTGCAATCAGTCGGACATCCGGAATCGTTTGGAAAAGTATTTCAAGGGCCGGTTGCCGGAAGGATACTCTTTCCATCCCGATTATGATGGTCCCCCCGCCGATTTCTACAAAAATATGGAACCGTATTTTTCCATCCGCAGCGGACCGCTCGGCATGGTCAATCCCGCCGCAAAATATGTGGAGGATTATCTTGTCCGCAACATCAAGGATTTTGCGGCATATCATCACATTCCCGGCTTTTATCTGGATATTACCGGTGCGGTTTCCTATGCGCTCAAGCCGGGCAAGATCGTGTTTGAAGGAAAAACCTATTACGACGGCGATGTCAACGTGTTCCGGCGTCTGCGCCGGGAGGCTCCTGAACTGGCCATGATGAGTGAATATTGCGGCGAATGGGTTCTTCCCTATTTCTTTTATACATGGGAAGCCGAACTGGTTTTCCGCCATCCGAAAATCCGGATCAACCATCCCTTGCGGGGCGCTTTGTACGGCAGTTATATCTGGGCCCGGGAAAGTACGGTTGAACTCGATCCGGTCAAAAACGCATATTATGCAACCTTGCCGGAAGTGGTGCTGGGGATAGGGTCCGCCCGTCTGGAAGAAAATTTGACCGATTCCTGGTTCAATGAACGTGCCAAACTTTTCATCGACCACAAACTTTTCAATGATCTCCCTGAAAAGTGGGAAGACGGGGTTCTCGCCTACTACCGGTCTGATAAAAATGAGTGGTTCCAGTTCCGGAAAATGCCTTTCGGTTATGCTTATACTAAAGATGGAACGGTTCTGCTCGGCATCTGTGAAAATGTCCGTCAGGGTGTCCCGGACTTTTCCATTCCCGCCTGGCCCGCTTACGACGCGAAGAACCGCCCCATCGGGCTGAACCCGAAACAATCTTATCGTTTCATTCAGGAAAAAACGCCTCGTCCCTTCACGATATCTTCCCTGCCGGAAAATGTATTTATCTCCGGAGTAAGGAAACAACCTTCCTGGAGCATGGTCTCATTGGATTCAGATTCCTCGAAAGAGGCCGAAATTGCGGTTGATTTTCACAAGAAACCCTTCCGGGTATTGTTGAACGGAATTGAAGTTGCCCCGGATCGGAAAACATACCGGGTTTCCCTTCCGGGTACCCTGTTGGTTCTGGAAAACGAACCGAAAGCGATTGACGGGGGAAAACTCCCGAACCGCAACGGTTGGAATTTCGGTCATTACGATGCCAACGGATTGCCCGCTTCCCATGGGTTCCGCGGGTGGAGTTTTGACTTCAATACCGACACAAGCGAGTTTTCCTTCGCCGGACAGAAAAAACTTTCGGTTGAGCTGGGACCGGGTCGATTCGGATCGTATGCGGAGCGTTTTGTGAAGCTTCCGGATGGCAAGGCGGAACTTTCCTTTGCAACCGCCATGAAGAACACTCTCAAAGACGTGCCGATGCTTACCCGGATTCAAGTCAACGGACAGGAAGTTTTCCGGGAGACGACTCCTTCTTCGGACGCGTGGCGGGAACAGAAGGTGAATCTCGACCGGTTCGCCGGAGAGACGGTCCTTTTGACATTCTCCTATCAATTCGAAAATCCGGCACAGGTGCGTCCCGTCCGAACCGGAAATGTTGCTCATTTCGGTTCCATAACCATCCGGTGAGATTATTATGAAATATTTTGTTTTTCCGGCTCTGCTGATGACGTCTTTCCTGCTTTCCGCGGCGTCCGTAAACAAACAGGAACTGATGGAGAAGTCTCAATGGAGTGCCGTCGCCGGAGTCGTATTCGGGAATCAATGCGTGAACACCGCAGGACGGATTTTCATGACATCCGCGGAAAAATTCAAGGTGAATCCCCGTCAGGTATGGCTGCTGACGGCTTCCATCCGTGCGAAAGACAGAGGAATGTGCCGTCTCGGTTTTCTGCCTCTGGATGCGCAAGGAAAACCGTTCCGGAATTCCAAAGGCGAGCTTATGTATCTCTGGTGTGCGCAAAGCTCGGACCTCAACACCCGCTGGAAGGAAGTTTCAGGCGGAATCGCCGGTTTCTCCGGCAATGAAAATGTTACAGTGCAATGGAATCCCGGTACGGTTTCCGCATTCATAGTCCTTTTCTGCGAAGGAAAGCTGGAGATCACCGATTTTGCCTTAAATGTTCTGGAGGAATAAAACATGGGAATGGTAAAGGAAGTTATTGCGGGACGAAGCGCGGCTCTCGGGAAAGTTGTTCCATCTCGCATTCCGGAAGAAAATTCCATCCAAGCGCGAACATACCAGGGAATTCCGGGAATCGAGGCGGTTTCCGGCGGAAAATTGTTTGCCACATGGTATGGCGGGGGGAAAGGGGAAGGACCGGACAATTATGTGATTCTGAGCGTTAGTTCCGACTGCGGCCGTACCTGGTGCGAAATCCTGAACATCGCTCCGCCCGGACTGGTGCGGGCCTACGATCCGACCCTCTGGGTGGATCCCTCTGGACGGCTCTGGTGGTTCTGGTCGCAATCCTTCGCTCCCGCATTGTGGGAGGTGTTCGACGGAAAATGCGGCGTATGGTGTGTCTGTTGCGAAAGTCCGGAAAATGAGAATCTGGTCTGGACGGAACCTCGCCGGATAGCGGACGGAATCATGCTGAACAAGCCTGTTGTGCGTTCCAACGGCGACTGGCTGCTGCCGACCGCCCTCTGGTTCTGCGGGAAAGAGTATATTCTGCCGGAAGACATGAAATACGCATTTTCCAATGTCACCATCAGCCGGGATGCCGGAAAGACATTTGAATTTCTCGGTTCCGCCGACGTCCCGGACCGTTCTTTCGACGAACATCAGATTGTGGAACTTCGTGACGGACGCCTTTGGATGCTGGTCCGCTGTTATGGTGGAATCGGGGAGAGTTTTTCTGCCGATGGCGGGCGGAACTGGACGCCGGGAAAACCGGCTCTCTTCGGCGGACCGAATTCACGGTTTGCCATCCGCCGACTGCGCTCGGGCAGTCTGCTGCTCGTAAATCATGCGATACCGCAGGCGTTGCCCGGAGAACTCGGGAAACCGGAAATGCGGAAACGAACCGATCTCACGGCCTGGCTTTCCAGTGACGATGGAAAAAGCTGGCGGGGCCGGATGCTCATAGACAACGCCATGGATGTTTCCTATCCCGATTTCACTCAAGATTCCAGCGGCCGGATCTGGCTTGTTTACGATCATGCGCGTTATACGCTGGGGGAGATCAAACTGGCGTCGTTCACGGAGGACGATGTGGCGGCGGGAAGATTGGTCACCCCCGGAAGTTTTCTCGATGGCCTTGTTTCCGCGATCCGTTGAAGTTATTTTTTCCCTCTCATACCAAACTGTCCGGAAAATCCGGCGAAAGGATTTCTGATTATGAAAAAGTTGAAGATCGCATTTTTAGGTGCTGGTTCTGGCTTTGTGCTTTCCGTTGCGCGAGAACTGGTTCTAGACCCAGTGTTTCAGGATTGTGAATTTGCTTTGACGGATCCTCTACCGGATCGTTTGGAAATTGCTGAAAAGCTTGTCCGCGGAATTTTTTCATCCCGCGAATGCAAAAATAAAATTACGGTTAGTACCTCGCTCATTAATGATCCTGCGCTGGAGGGGGCAGATTATGTTGTCTGTTCGTGTGAACCGAAACGCTATTCTAACTGGTATAAAGATCTTTCCATCCCAGAATCATTCGGATGTTATCAAATTACGGGAGAAAATGGAGGACCCGGCGGTATTATCCATGCTTTGCGTAACATGAATATCTTCCGTGAAATCGCTGAAAAAATGGAAAAGTTATGTCCTGATGCAGTCATGATGAATTTCACCAATCCGATGTCATTCATCTGCACCTATATGAAAAATCACACAAAAATTAAAACGTTGGGATTTTGCCATCAGGTTCACGGTTCATTCGGCGTGATTTCCGAAATGCTTGGCTATCCTCCGGACGAACTGGAAGTTATCGCTGCCGGAGTCAACCATTTAAGCTGGCTTTTTGATGTGCGGCACAAGGGGACGCGGAGCAGTTGCATGAAGGAATTCATTGAGAAAGTAATGAAATCCCGCTACTGGAACGAACCGTTGCCAGAACTTTCCTCACAAATTTTTACATTGGAAGTGCTGAAAACATTCAAAATGTATCCTGTAGGATATGACGAACATATCATTGAATACATGCCTTTTTTCTGGGAAAAACATGAATGGGAACAACGTGGAGTCAAGGCGCTGACGGAAGAATATCATACGCTCGCATTGAAAAACAAGCATACCCTTGAAATTCAACGCTTATGGGGGGAGCGTGTGAACAAACCTGAATTCCCCGCAAATCCAGGGGATCCGTATTATGCAGAAAACCCGTGCCGTGCGATTGTCGCACTTGAAAAAAATGTTCCCGCCTATTTTGACGCCATCAATATTCGCAACAACGGCGCGATTGGCAATCTGCCGCCGGATGTCATTCTGGATATTCCCGGGATTGCGGTCGGCGGAGAAGTCCGAAGCATCCATGTCGGAGACTTGCCGCCGGGGCCTCTCGAAATTTGCAGACGGCAGACCGTCCTCCATGAAATGCTCACACAGGCATTCCACGAAAGGGACGGGAATCTCGTCGAGCAGATATTCTGCCTGACTCCTTACGTTCGAAGCATTACCCAGGCCCGCCAGATATGGCGTGCTTATTATGAAGAATACAAAGAGTATTTGCCGGATTTTCACTCCATCTGAAAAATATGAAAAACAAGAAAGGGAATGTAAAAATGAAACAAGCAATTATCCTGTCGGTCGTCTTCGGAATGTTCGCCGCTTTCGGAGGAGATGTAAATGTGAACGGAGATTTCAGTAAAGCGAACAAAGACGGCACCCCCGCCTTATGGAGCCTGAACATGGGGGCGGAACAGGCAAAACTAGTCAAGCTGACGATCACAAAAAACCAGGAAACGCAAAGAAACATGTTGGAAATCAATGCGGAAGCTGTTTCAAAGAACAATATTCCTCTCCGGCATGTCAGCGGAATTCCGGCAAAAGCAGGAGATACCCTGATCGTGATGGCCGATGTCAAAACAAATGGCACTGTTGCTCTTGCATACCACGGATATTCTGTCGGGAAACCGATCTTTTCCAAACAGCAAGGGTTCCTGATTATGAATGCAAAGACTTCCGTAAAAGCGGAGTTCAAAATCGAAGACGGCAAGGATGAAAATGCGAAAACCGACCATATCAACCTCTATTTCGTATTTCCGGCGAACAGAACTTCCACGATTGAAAATGTGACTGTTGAACTGATCCCGAAAAAAACGGAAAATTGACATTGCCTTCACATGAAAATAGCAACGGATAACCTTTCACTAAAGGGAAAATCCATTGCGTCACCCTGGACTTTGGCAGGAGATTGTCTTCCGTAAAATGATGAACGGCAACTTTAATACCTCCGTCAGTCGTCTAGGACGATATCAAAAATCACGCCGAGGGTCTCTATATAAAAAACATGCAGACATTCCGGATACTATGTCTGCAAATACAAGGAAATCGCCCATATTATGACTATTCCATTCATCTGCATCCATCATTCCGATCTCATGTGGCGGCACAGCTACGATGAATATGACAAAATTCGTTATCGGCAGCTGAAGCATCTGCTTGCCATGTCGCGAAAGTGCAAGGCCTTTAAATTCGGAATCGAGCAGTCTGAAATATTGAGAAAATATATCCAGCAGGCTCCTGAGGACAAGGAATACATTACCGACATGATAAAGAGCGGACGAATCGAGCCGTCCGGCGGGCTGTGCATTCAGGATGTCAACATGGTTTGCGGCGAATCAATAATCATGGCACATATCCTTGGCAGAGAGTTCTATAAATCCACCTTCGGGTTCGAGCCTGTCGTGGCGTGTCTTACGGATGCCTTCGGCATGTGTGGACAAATCCCGCAAATCTTGACGAAATGCGGTTATAAATATCTTATTCCGGGCCGGCTTCCCAACCGCGATATAAAGAGTCTCCCTTTTCCGTATGACGGAGTTTTCAGATGGTTTGGACTCGATGGTTCCGCCATTGTCGTAACGTCGCGGGAAGGTCGGTTTACAAACCATGGGGCCCCCATAAGCAATTCACGTATTCTTCAGGAAAACCCGACACGTCTGGCCAATGACCTCTGCCGCATTCAGAAAGATACGGTCAACTCTCTGGTCATCTATTCAACAGAAGAGGATCTCATTGAAGAAGATCTCTTATGGGTAATGGATGCCGTCAACCGTGAAGGGCAGCGTAAATTTGAGTTTCAAACGGCCGAAGAATATTTTTCTTCCTCCGATATCGCGTTGTCGCCGCGGATTTACGGAGAGTTCAATCCGACCTTCAGCGGGTGCTATACTACAAGAATCGGTGTCAAACAGTTGCTCCGGAAAGCGGAAAACAGGCTTTTCGAGGAAGAACTCATGGACGTCATAAAGAAATCGACTCCGCGGGACTTTGGCCCGGCATGGTATGAACTTATCCTTTCCGGTTTTCACGATGCTCTCTGCGGCTGTCACACCGACGAGGCAAACCGTCAGTTGCTCGAAAAATTGAATTTTGTTCTGAATGCGGCCGCACCGGACGTTCCGAAAAAAAATGCAAAGGAATTTAATGTCTTCAACTTCAATGTCTTTTCCGGGGTTCAACTGGCATCCTCCCCATTTCCGCCATCCGGCATACCTTGTCAGAAAGAAGGGAATCAATACTGTTTTGAATTTTCCGGAACACCTTATTCCGCTGAAACGTTTGTTGTCGCTCAAAACGATGAAAACTCAAAAAGCATTCCATGCGCTCCCTGTTTCAAGACCGCGTACTTCACTGCGGATTTCACGGGCGGACGCACTCATATCCGTAACCGCGTCGGCGATAACGTCTTCGGAGACGATTTCGGTGAAGTGATGATCCGTGCCGACTTCGGAAGCATGTGGAATGAAAATCACTCTTGCGCAGAACTCTGGCGCGGCAGAAAATTTGTCGAAGAAAAACTGGCGGAATGCACGGAAGGAAAGGTTTTCTTCAAAGTCGTGCTTGAAGGCCGCTTCCTGGACTCCCCTGCAACAGGCGGGAATACCGGTTCGCATTGGCCGGGCTTCGGTTCCCTGGCATTCCGCAAGGAATACATTTTCCCGAAAAACGCCGATTATTTCACTATGCGAATCACCTTGGAATGGAAAGGGTTCAACACCAAAATCGCAGTAAAGTATCCTCTGAAAATAGATGTATACGATTCACGTCCTCTTTATAGCGTTCCGTTCGGAGCGGTGGAGAGGAAGCCGTATTTTGAAGTCCCACATGAATTTCGAAACACCTCTTCGTTTCTTGCGATGGATATGGATTACGAAACCGCGAAAGGCGATTGGCCGGCACTCGCATGGGTCAATTACAGCGACTCAGGAAAGGGCCTTTCCGTGGCCAATACAGGCACGCCGGGACATCAGCTCAAATGCGGTGAGATTATGGTCTCCCTGTTGCGCAGCGGAACTATGACCTGTGACGGCGGGCTGGTCCCTCCAGTCGGAAGCTATGACAATGGAACGCATGTTTTCGATTTTGCTTTCCGGGCGCATTCCCCCCGGGAGATGTATAAAGCGATTCAGCTTGGCGATGTGCTGAACCACCCGGTCCGGGTGGTGGCGGAACTTCCGAAAAGCAAAGGTTCCGCTATCGTATGTGCCGATGAAAATATTGCAATGTCGGCCGTGCGTTCTGTGAATGGGGGCATTCTCGTCCGGGCTTATGAAACCCTTGGCCGCCATACGGAAACGTCTTTCAAAGGCTGTCTGCTGAAAGGCAATTTGCTCATGAATGCCGCTATGGACGGGAAAATACTCGATCGGGCTGACGTAGATAATATTCATTTTGCTCCGTTTGAAATCAAAACATTCATAATAAAACGGCGAAGTAAAATGTGATTCTCTTAAAAAATTTGTACGCCATTTGCAAATTACTCTTTTTCTGGAATCACGACAAGATCATGAATAAAACGGAAGAAGCCTGATGCGGCGGCATAGAAAAGTTCTTCCGGATAATATTTTGATAAGGTATTACCGGAAGAACTTTTTCAAGGTTCAAAAATCAAGGAATAATTTTCTTCAGCAATCCCTGAAATGCCTGTTCCATGCAGCCATGATCTGTTCCAAGGGCAAGAAAACGAAATCCCTTTATCAGATAAGGCGCGGGATCCATGTTTGCCTTAAGAAGCATTCCGGCGGTTTTGTGGTGTTTTTTCACAGCGGCAAGAACTGTTTCCTCCGCGCGAGTCATCTCCGGAGAATCGAATTTTCCATAAACCCCTAGGTTCAGCGACAGATCGGAGTGTCCTATGAAAAGAACGTCAATACCATCCGTGGCGGCAATAGCATCAATATCCGCTACGGCGGAAGCATTTTCAATTTGTGCAACCGCAAGAATATCCTTGTTTGCTTTTGGAAAATATTCCTTGAACGAGAAGCCGTATTCTGCTGCACGGGAAGCGCCCGAAAGACCGCGGATTCCTTCCGGAGGATAGCGCAGCGCCCGGACAAACTCTTTTGCCTGTTCCGCATTTTCAATCATAGGACACATGATCCCTGCTGCACCAAAGTCAAGAAGTCGTTTGATATATTCACTGCGCAGCGCCGGAATCCGGACGATTGGAGCGCAGGAGGTTGATTGCATTGCCGTGATCTGCCGCAGCGTCTCCTGCTCTCCGCCAAGACCATGTTCCATATCCAGCAGGAGCCAGTCATATCCGCACCGTGCGGCAATCTCTGTGGGAGAAACGGCTCCTGACGCCATAAAGAGTCCTTTGGTAATGCCAGAGGCAACCTTGTCTTTGATGAAATTCATAATGCGTTCTCCAGCTTTTCAAGTTCAATATCTATTTTCCTGAGGGTGTAATCCCGGAGACTTATTCCATTGTTCATGGAAAGGAAGAACTCTTTTCCTTTGTCAAAATAGCCGAGAGAATGCCGGATCACGGTTTTCCACAACATGTTCCGCAAGCAGTGAAGATGAATCCTGGTGCGGAAAGAGTCATCCATTCCAGTATGTGCCGTATAACTTTTGAGAATTATATTCACCAGTTCATCGGAAAGAAAACAGCTGATGATTCCGAAATCGTCGGCGGGATCTCCTGATACACTGTCATCCCAATCTATGACCCGTTTGATTTCATTCTGCGTGCCGAGGATATTCCAATAGGCATAATCCCGATGGAGCAGAGAGCCCTTGACTGAACTCAGCAGCGGCATCGCCTTGTCAAACGCAGTACGGATGCGTAATTCTTTTTCAGGCAAAAGAAGTTCATGAACAGTCAAATAGGCGAGGTGTTTATCAAGACATTTTCGGAAATAATCACCGGCTGAGGCGTCCAGTCCTTTCATGGTCCCGTCGGCGGAAAGTTTGTCCGTGTCGAAAAATCCGAATCCGGGAAAATGCATAGCATGTATCTGGGCAAGAAAATGCCCCGACTGACTTGCAATGGCGTTTTCATCCAGCGTGTTCTCTTTGGCAAATTTGTTCAGACAGGGAAATTGGGTAAACTCCATGATCTGAAAACGGAAGGGATAACGTTTAAGCGTGATATCTGTGTGATAGACCGGAGGAACCGGCAGTCCCTGTTTATTCAACAGGTTCATGACGGTGCTTTCTGCAAGAAGATAAACGTCATCGGTGACAAGCCCCTCATCCGCACGGAAAAAATAATCTGTGCCCTTGTGGGAAAATTTAGCCACCAGATGATTGCCATCAGACTTGAGAATCTCTAATGATTCAGGAGGATGCCCCAGAAAATCGTGAAGCGCTTCACTGACAGCCTCGCGGACTTCCGGGGTGTATTTATTGTTGAAAAAGTGAGCGATCTTTTCTTGGGGGGGAATTGGGGAATCACACTTCCAGTAAAAAATATTATTTCGCATGAGTCATCGCTTTCCGCGCAGACCAACTTTGCATGATCGGGCGTTTCAGAAAACTGTCTTTGGAAACGAGTTTGCCTGCAAGGACATCCTCTTCCCGGAAGGCGGCCAGAAGAATTTCTCCAGCTTGACGTTCCCTGTCATACTGAATGAAAATCCTGCCGTCCATAGCCTGAAAACCGTCCGGATAAGAAACGGCGTAACGTTCATCCAGATCAAGTCCTCCGATCCAGTTATTGCCGTCATCTTCAGAAAGATACGCAGTGAGATGGGCACGGTTCAGCGGACAATCAGGATCACTGTAACAGACAAGCAATGCTCTGCCGCTTTGAAGTTTTGTCAGGAAAAATCTGGCGGAGGCTGTGGGAAGAGGAAACATTTTCGGTGTGATCCAAGAGCGTCCGCAGTCAAAGGATTCGCTGTAGGTGAGCCCCGAAGTGCAGCGCAGATACATAAGCAGTGAACCATCTTTGCGTTCCAGAATCATGTGCTCATCAAAAGTGGGATAAATGTTTTTTACGCCACCGACCCTTGCCCAGGTCTCCCCGCAGTCTTCAGATTCATAAACATTTGCCATTCTCAGCGGGTCAAGTTCCGGAAAAAGAAATTGAGATGCTGCGCCAAGGCGGATATAGTCACGTCTCCAAAGAGAAACGCATAAGAGCCAGCGTCCGTCCGCGAGAACTGTTGGTTTATTCAAAGAAGCTCCGTCCGCAATCCGTTTTGCGGGACTCCAGACCGGTTCTTCATCATCAGGATTTGAACAAACACTGTACCATGATCCGGCGCGTCCGTCATAATATTCCAGACTGATTGTGAAAAACAAAAAGAGCCTGCCATCCGGAGCTGTCCAGAGATTTCCCACAACCGCAGAAATGTGCATGCCGCACTCCGCATAACCGGGATCCAGAATGAATTGAGGATGAGAAAAAATTTTCCCGCCGTCATCACTCTTTGCCAGCATGATCACGGCTCTGTCATTATCTCCGCCGCCGAACCAGGCGCTCCAAAGACGTCCACCTGGTGTCTGGGCAATACCGGCAGTCATGATGTAGTCATCCACCTCGGGCCAGTAATAATAAGGCACCTCCTTGCATATAACCGGCGGAGTAAGTGCCTTATCAAGTTGTCTCTGAATAAATTTCAGTGAGAGAACGGGATCTGAATCCTTCATTAACTTTTCCTTTTTATTAAAGAGGCTGTATGTGTTTTTTGATTAGAACTTTCAGCTTTTGTAATTCACAAGAACGAATCGCTTTGAGCATGCTACGGTGGTCCTGGACAGATTTCATGGCAGCAGGTGTATTAAGAAATTTTTGACGGTATTTCTTCTCAAACATTAACAACATGACCTGAGAGAAAATTGTCAGGATCCGGTTTCCCGTAACTTTCATGAGTGCAAGATGAAATTCCAGGTCCAGACGGTCCGCTTTTTCCGGCTGGGAAACACTCTTTTCCATCAGCGCTGTCAGGGCTTCCAGTTTATCAAAATCAACCGGTGTAATCTTATTGATCAGCATTTCTGCTTGAGATATTTCTAGGAAAAGGCGGGTCTGCTTCATTTCCTCAAAACCGTACCCGCTCGCCTGAAGTTGAAAACCTAAAGTCTCTCCGATTTCCTGTGCTTCCGGAATTTTGACAAATGTTCCGCGTTTGGCTGTTCTCTCAAGGACCCCGAGAAAACTCAAATGAATCATGATTTCCCGGATCGTTGCTCGGGAAACCTGAAAATGCTGCGCCAGTTCTACTTCTCCGGGAAGGCGATCCCCGGAAACAAAATTTTTCACAAGATAATGTTCAAACTCTTTCAGAAGTCGATGCTGAACCATAAACAGTTCCTATTTATTTAACAAATACAATCTATTTGTCTGACAATATATCTATGTTTTGACAGAATTCAAGTAAAATAGAAAGATGATGCATGAAATTTCTGTAAGGGATTTTTTTTGCCGAGAGGTTCGAAAAATATTGCCAATGACATTCATACCCGAACCCATGAAAAAAGTTCGAGAAAGCGTTTTTGCGATCAGTCAGAATGGTTTATCGAAATTCGGGAAAAGACAGGACTTATCCGAGTGTTGATTTTCAGCGGGTTGTAAATTGACTCGTTGACTTCATACCATTTCCGCTCGGTCGGAGTGCGATGGCTTTTTGCACATCAAAGGCTTTCCGGACGACTGGAAGTAGCAGAGAATGGTGTTGGGGTTTCACCATTCCCAAAATCAACGGTTGCAAACCTGTCGAAGGATTGTATATTAAGGACCGGATGCAAATCTGTCGGGAGGAAATTATGAAGTGTCTTTTCACCGGATTATTTCTGCTGACCGCCGGTCTGCTGGGCGGATGCCGTTCCGCCGGAAGCACGGACTCGCTTCCGGCAGTCACGCCGTTCTCCGTGAACCGCTACGCAGGAACATGGCACGAGATCGCCCGGCTGCCGCATTCTTTCGAGCGCGGACTGGAGGAGGTCACGGCCGAATACACTTTGCGCCCGGACGGAAAAGTCGAAGTGGTGAACTCCGGGTTCCGCAACGGGAAAAAACATTCCATCCGCGGTTATGCCGTGTTCAAGGATCGGACCGATGTCGGAGAACTGCGGGTCTGTTTCTTCTGGCCGTTCTATGGCGGTTATAAGATCGTCTGGCTTGAGCCGGACTACTCGGCCGCGATCGTGACTTCTTCCACCAAGGATTACCTGTGGATTCTTTCGCGCACGCCGGAACTTCCGCCGGAGCGTCTTCAGGAATATGTGCGGAAAATCTGCGAATGGGGATTCCCGACGGAGAAAATAGAATATCCCGCCGCACATCATCAGTAACACATCTTCCTCCGAACCCATTCCATACCGGACAGGAGTCCATGAATTGAAAAACCTTTGATAAATCCATGAAAAAGCGGAGCATAGCATGTGGACCAAGATAGACCCTGAAACAAAATTCGGCGGAATCTTCGGAATCATCGCCATCGTCGCGATTGTCACGGAAGTCATCTTCAACGGGATCACGCCGGGAACCGTGGCCGGAGGAATCAAAGACTTCGCCGGGGTGATGGTGGGCGTCGCCGTATTGATTGTCGCGGTAAGGAGCCTCATGCCCCGTAAAAAGCCCACCGGTTTTTCAGAGGCGCTGGAGGAAAATCTGAACCGGTGGGAAGCACAATCGGAACCGTTGATCCACCGTGCGGTCGACTGTCCCGACAAGATCAGATACTATCTTTTGACCGATCTGGAAAGAGTCTTCACGATCGACGAGAACGATCTGGATGAAATCCGGGACAAGGGGCCTCGCAGAAGCGGCGTGTTCAACGGCCGTTTCGTTGAGATCCCTCCCGGGATTCCGGATCATCTGACCTTTTTCCTGAACAAATCCACCTTTGGAGGACGAAACCGTCTCCATGGAGGCCGTCCGGAAGACACGTTGGAACTACTTGCCGCAAAGATTTCCGAGAATGTCAACAAGAATTTCCGGGATTTCTGTAAATCCGATTCCGCAAAGGATACAATTACCGTCCGGTTGAACAAAACACCTGATTCTCAGGAAGATGCCGCGCGCATCGTTAAAATCATCTCCCATGTTCTGACCCTCTATACCATCGCATATTAAGAACCTATCCCTAAATGACACCAATCTTTCGGAATGTAATGATAAGCAAAGCTTCATATGAGGCAGTTGTGTTTTCGTAGCGAACCAGCAGTTTCCGAAAACGGTTGAACCATGAATGAGCAACGTCCACTATCCAGCGTCTGACCTTGTATCCATGTTGAATCGCCACTTTTTCTTCTCCCCGATGGTGAATATGCGGGATGTAACGAGAATCTCCTGCATGCTGAAATCCGTACGGAACATGGGAAGCGGCGAACTCGCGGCGCTGCTGAAAAAAGAGATACTGACCGGGCGTATGTCTTCAGGCGCCAGGATCAAATGTTTGCCGTCTTCAAATACTTCAACTGACTCAACGCCAAAAATATCAAAAAAAGAAAAAAAGCTCTTGATTTCATCTTGCAAAATGAAATGGACTGGTTATATTAAAAGCAAAAGGTAACACGCGTTACCAAATCATCAGAAACTATGGATGGAGAACAAAAATGGTGAAGTTCGGCATTATCGGCGCAGGGCGTATGGGCAATACGCATGCGAGTTATCTGGGAACGTTCGACGGCGCCAAAATCGTGGCGGTTTACGATCCGAAACTGGAAGCGGCGCAGGCCATGCATGACAAATATGGGGCCGCCATCTGTTCCGGTCCGGAGGAAGTGGCGAAAGCGGCGGATTGCGTCGTTGTGGCTTCCCCCACTTACTGTCATCAGGATGGAATCCGCGCAGTGCTTGCCGCCAGAAAGGAGCTTTTCTGCGAGAAACCCCTGTGCCGCGACTTCAAACTTGCGGACGACATGCTGGCGCTCGGCAAAAACTACTCAAAACTGTTTGCCATCGGGTTCGTTCGCCGACACATGCGCAAAACGGTCAAGCTGAAGGAACTGCTGGAGCAGAATCTTTTGGGAAAACTCCGTTTCTGCAATGTGGAGCTCCCCCTTGGCGCTTTCAGACGCATGCCCGGCGACTGGTTCACCGATTTCGGCAAGAGCGGCGGCGTCATCATCGACATGCTCGCGCATCACGTCGATCTGGCAAACTGGTTTTTCGGTCCGGCCGCCCGCGTCTATGCTCAGGGCGACCTGCTCAGCACTGACCAGCCGCTCCCCGCCGATCATGTCGCCTCGATTGTCACCTATAAGAACGGGGTCATCTGCAACTTCATGTGCAACTGGCAGCGCTTTGGACGTTCCTGCGAACTGATGGAAATCTATGGCGAAAAAGGCGCCCTCGTGATGGATGGCGGTCCGAACCTGACCTATTATCCTCTCGACGGCGAAAAGAAGGAAATCCAGATCGGCCCCGTGAAAACCGACGGCGCCGGGGTGGAGGAAGTGAACGTGGCAGACGGTTACGGATGCCAGATGCTCAATCTTTTCCACTATATGAAAGGAGAGAAGAAAGTGTTCCCGACCGTGGCAGACGGCTACAACTCCCTGATGATCGGCAAAGCCATGATCGAATCCGCCCAAACCGGAAATGTCGTCAAAATGTAATTTCAGGCAGGAATTCCCCCCCTGTGCAACAACGAAAAATCCCGTTCCAGCGACTTCGCCGGGACGGGATTTTTCTTTTTCCGGGCAGGAATTACGCGGACGGCGCCCTGCCCCAATCCTGAACCGGGGTCAGTTCGCCGTCATGACGCGCGGAATAGTTCGCCGCCATGCCCATCGCCATGTAGTGTCCGGCTTCCCACGGATTGACAAGACTCTGCCGCTTTTCATACACGCACGAAACGAACTCGTTCACCAGATACGGATGCGAACCACCGTGCCCGGTCGGTACAAAATCTCCCTTTTCGGCATCGGAACGGTTCCGGTTCTGGTAATCGCGGAAAGCCTCCTTCACTTCCGGGGGAAGCGGATCAAACAGATCGGCGTGTTCAAACCGGGTCGTGACCTGCGGGTGCATCGCCTCCCGGCCAGCCGTCCTCCCGTTGTAATACCAGATATTTTCGGAAAAAGAGCCGGAAGTCCCCATGATACGGAAAGTCTCGGATTCCAGCGGACTGAGGCGTCCGGCCGCTTCCCGCATTTCGGCGATCCGCAGGGAAGCTCCGTTCGCGAGCTGGAAAAGAGCCGCGACATTCGAAAAATCGTATTCGGCGAAGAACGGGTCGGCGGTCCTGTTCCTGTATCCGACAGCGGAGACTTTCAATGCACGGGTATTCATCACGCAGATCGGGCCGCTGACGGAATGGGTCGGATAGTTCATCGAAGTGGAGAATTTTCCGCGCCGGATGTATTCTTTGAGTTTCTGCGGCCATTCGGAACCAATCCGGCTGGACGTCCGCGAACGGTTGACATCCCGCAGGGAACAGCCGTCAACATCGACGTCATGGCAGTATTCGCCCTCCGCATACACGAAATCCCCGAACTCGCCCGCGAGCGCCTTCTTCCGGCAGAACATGGTCTGCGGATGGAAACAGGTCGTTTCCCCCAGCATGTAATGTTTCCCGGTCCGAAGGGACGTGTTGATGATCCGGTCGCACCAGTCGAGCACCTCTTCCGAATCCGGCAGACAGGTCACCGGAACAGCACTGTAGACGTCCTTCCCGGCTTCCATGGCCTGAATGCACTGAGACGCGTGCAGCCACGGCTGGGTAATGATGACGAGGGCGTCCAGATCCGCCTTGCAGATATCATCCAGCGAAGTGTAGGCGTCCTTCGGATTGAACTTGTCCGCGAACCAGGGGTCTTCCGCAAAACGTTTCACCCGTTCGGCTTCGGCGTCGCAAAACGCGATTCTGTCCACCAGCGGATGCGCTTTGAAAAATCCGGCAAAAACACTGCCGAAACTACCCAACCCGACCATTCCAATGCTGATTCCCATTCCAAAATCTCCTCATTTGATCCGACCCCGGCGAATCCGCCCGAAGCCTGTTTTATGATATGGCCAGCAGGAACATTCCCGCCAGATTCAACCCGATCCCGGCCAGCGCCTTTCGCGACAGTTTTTCATGACGTCTGAAAAAACAGTAGACGAAAAAAAGCAGGATCGACATTCCGCAGGCCGCCGGATATGCCGTCCCTGATGAATGAGCCTTCCCAAGCGCATCGATCGCCCGGTAAATGCCGAGCTGTCCCAGAAAAACCAGCAAGGCATAGACCAGCGAAATTCCTCCGATTTCCTTGAAGCGGACACCGGTTTTCCGGAACAGGATCGGCCCCAGCCACCCGAACCCGACCAGAGAAACCAGAGGTACCCGCCAGCTCAGGGCTTCCGGGGAAAGGGCCGGGAACTGGTTCGGCAGAAGAGAAACGGTCTGCTGCATCCCAACCAGCAGAAACGCAGCCGCGATCAGCAAAAGGAATCTCCCCGAAAAGGAACTCTTCCGGGTATCCGAATTCACTCGGCCGGACAACGGCAGAAGGCTGGCCGCAATCAGTCCCATTCCCACCATACGCCCGATCGAAGGACTGTCTCCGAAAAACAGAACTCCTGCCAGAAACGGGCAAATCATCGACGACTGGACGATGCACCACCCGATTCCATGCGGTCCGTGCTCCAGCGCCTTTTTCATGGACCAGAATCCAAGCTGTCCCATGATTCCCGCCGGAAACATCAGCGCGGCAGTCAGCAGTACTTCCCGAACCGGCGCCCTCTGCGGAAAGGCAAAAAGCCATGTCAGCAGAATGAACAAAAGGGCGGAAAGAAACATGAACCCGTAGAAGGATTCTTTTTTCTCGGCGCCCCGACTGTAAAAAATCCCGACTCCGCCCCAGAAAAAACCGGTTGCGAAAGTGTAGGCAAGGCCTTGGCTCAAATCATTCACAGCATTCCTCCATACCCGCTACAGTATTGTCATTAATATATATTTGCAATTTTATCATGACGATATATATTATACAAAAAACAATAGAAATATAAAAAAGCAATATTTCACATGGAATTCATTCTGCATCATGCGGACGTCTACCGGCGGCCGGAAAAATATTGTCAGACGCTGTTCAGCCATTTTCTGTCGCTCAATGTTTCGGGGCTGATCTACTCCCGGACGACATTCGACACCGATCCGGTCCCGATCTTGAACGAAGAACGGCCGAAAAATCCGCTGCTGACCCTGACCCCGGCCGGATGCCGCAAGGATTTCTGTTACGGCGTCAAACGGGAGAACTGGGTCATCCAGTGCGATATTCCGTCACTGCGCTATCATCCGGGCGACCGCTTCACCACGCTGGAGAAAGGCGGGCGTAAATTCATGCTCCCCCTGACGCGGGAAATCTCGCATGAAAAGATGCTGGAATTACGCAAGATATTCATGGAAATACGGAGTCTTTTCAAAAGCCAGCTTCCGGAAAACCTCTTCCGCGCGGAATTGCTTTCATCCGCCCTGCTTTCTGAACTCATGGCGGAAAAACCCGCGCAGAGGATGCCTGACACGGCGGAACGTTTCAAGGAAAAGATCGACGGCGATCCGACTTTCCGCAAGGATCTGGGCGAGCTGAGCGCGGAGATCGGCTACAGCGCCGAACACGCCCGGAAATGTTTCACGGAACGCTTTCTGGTGGAGCCGGGCGAATACCGTGCGCGTCTGAAGCTTCAGATGATCACGGAAAAGTTGAGCCATACCGACCTGACGCTCAAGGAAATCGCCGACGCGGTCGGGATGAAACACGTGTCGCACCTTCATATTTTCCTGAAAAAGCGGTGCGGACTGACCCCGAAACAGCTTCTCCGGCAATGCCGCGGGTGTTGAATTCGTTTTCACTCCCGGGGAATCAGGAAGAAATCCTTGAGAAGGTGGTCCGGAGCATAGGACTGTTTCGCCTGGCGGAGGCCGGGAATCCCGAGGTCCTGCTCGCGATTGATGAACTCGCATTTGTCCCGCAGGTATATGGCCGTGCGGTTGGTGATGACCTGCGACGCGCCCTTGCATTCGTGCAGCGCCTTTTCAAACTGGACGGTATAGGAGCGGCTGTTGAGACGGCTGAAAATCGCGTATGCCTTGATGTCGTCATCCGCCAGCAGCATGAGTCCCTCGAACCCGAGCTCGTTGTAGTATTTCAAGGCACGGCTGATGGCGCGGCGCTCATTTTCGACACGCTGGTCATCCTGATGGTCCATTCGCCAGTGCTCCGTCAGTTCAATCAATGTGCGGAAATATTCAGAGGTGATGGGGTTGACTTCAAAACGCTCATAAGTTCTCTCGAACTGATAAATCAGGTTGCGTTTTTTGGAAAGCTTCGAGCCGTGGAGTCCGGCAAGGGCTTCCGTACGGTAAATATATTCATCATTGGCATCATCCATGGGCCGGATCGAGAAAAAGTCCGTGACCTCCGGATGCTGTCTCAGATAGGCGTCCGGCACATGGGCCACCGTTCCGGAAAAACCGGCCTTGCGCATCCCCGTCGAGACGGTCTTGAGTTCCTCCGGAGGAGGCTCGTTCACTCCGCAGGGGAACAGGAGCTCATCCACGGACGGCATGTGAATGTAAAGACGGTCATTGAAAAAAGTCAGACAGGTTCGGAAGACTTCCGCCCATATGAAAAGGTTTGGGAAAGAATATTCACAGCTGGGGAAATCCGCGATTTCCAAGGCACGCTTGACATCCCCGGCCTCCTCCATGGAAACGGGTCTCATCCGCTTATAATCGAACTCATTCATCATTGCCTCTCGTTTCAGAACCGGTAGGGAGTGTACCCCTCCATGACCGTCGCCCCGGTTCTTCCGTAAAACGCCCCGGTACCGGGCGCGCCGATGCAGAGAATCCAGTCGATTCCCTTTGCTTTGAGATGGGCCGCAAGATTCTCCAGAATAGTCCGTCCGACACCGAGCTTGCGATATTCATTCTTGACGATCAGATCGAGCATGTAGGCATCGCTGACACCATCGGAAAAGGCGCGCATGAAACCGATCAGGCGTTCCCCGTGGAAGGCAGCGGAAACGGCATAGGAGTTCCGGAGCATCACCGTTACGGCTTCCGTGTCGGGACGCTCCATCCAGCCTGCCTCGCAATAGAGCTCCGCCGCCTCCCAGAAAGGCAGGGAAGAAGTAATCCGGAAGGAGATATCCTCCAGCCTCGGAGACGTGTTCATCTTACTCCATGCGGTTGATGACGGCGGTGGCGAATCCGGAGCAGGAAAGCTCTGTCGCACCCTCCATCAGACGAGCGAAATCGTAGGTCACCTGTTTGTCTGAGATGGCGTTTTCGATTCCGCGGATCACCAGATCGGCGGCCTCGTTCCAGCCGATGAAACGCAGCAGCATTTCACCGGAAAGGGTCAAGGAGGAGGGATTGACCTTGTCCAGACCCGCGTATTTTGGGGCAGTGCCGTGCGTAGCCTCGAAAACGGCCATGCCGGTCAGATAGTTGATGTTCGCGCCGGGGGCAATTCCGATTCCGCCGACACACGCAGCGAGCGCATCGGAAACATAGTCGCCGTTCAGGTTCATCGTGGCAATGACGTCATACTCGGCCGGACGGGTCAGAATCTGCTGGAGAAAGGCGTCGCAGATGCAATCCTTGATCAGGATTTTGCCTTCGGGAACCTTGCCGCCACAGTCATCCCAGGAGACGAGCTTGTCGCTGAATTCACGTTTTGCCAATTCATAGCCCCATTCCTTGAAGCCGCCCTCGGTAAACTTCATGATGTTGCCCTTGTGGACGAGCGTCACGCTCTTGCGTCCGTTTTCGATCGCATAGAGAATCGCCGCGCGGATGAGACGTTCGCTGCCCTCGCGGGAAACCGGCTTGATGCCGATGGCGCTGGTCTCGGGGAAGCGGATTTTCTTGACGTTCATTTCGTTCCGGAGAAAGTCGATCACTTTCTTCGCCTCGGGAGTGCCGGACGCCCATTCGATTCCGGCGTAGATGTCCTCGGTATTTTCCCGGAAGACGACCATGTCGGTGAGTTCGGGATTCTTGACGGGCGAAGGAACTCCGGCGAAGTGGCGGACCGGACGCAGGCAGACATAAAGGTCGAGTGTCTGGCGGAGCGCCACATTGAGGGAACGAATTCCCTTGCCGACCGGAGTGGTCAGCGGACCTTTGATGGAGATGCGGTAGTCGCGGATGGCTTCGACGGTTTCCTCGGGCAGCCAGGTGCCTTCGCCATAAACGGCGTTGGCTTTCTCTCCGGCGAAAACTTCCATCCAGGAAATCTTGCGTTTGCCGCCGTAGGCCTTTTCGACCGCGGCATCCCAGATGCGCATGGAAGCCCGTGTGATGTCCGGACCGGTACCGTCCCCTTCAATATAGGTAATGATCGGATGATCCGGAACGTTCAGGACGCCTTCGGAACGGAGGGTTATTTTTTCCCCGGCGGGGACTTTGATCTTATCGTATGCCATAATGTCTGTTCTCCTGAGATGCCGTTGTTGCTTTCAGAATAATTGGAAACAATATACATTGTCAAAATCCGATGTCAAAGAATCCGGCAGAAAAAGTCAGGGGAAACTTTGATGCGAAACGTTAATCGACAACTCCGCCGCAAACAGCGGGCCAGTTCATTTTTGGATGGTCCGGGTCTTTTCTATTTGAGCGGCAATTCGATCCCGTTGCTTCAAAAGCGCCTGTGGATCACGGTTGAAATAATGAGTCGTTACCAGAACTTCGGGCGACACAAACGAATCTCCGGCGGAAGCTTTCAGACACTTCTGGAGTTCGAGAAGATAACCATAATCCTCCAGACCGTCCCGCAGTATTTTCATACGGATGGAAGGGATGGCGGGATTGTACATCAGGAACCCATCGCCCTTCAGATATCCGGAATAAGGCCATTTAGTCGAAGTCGAGCTTTCCCAGAGCATGGGATCGTCTTTGACACGCTGTGGCTGGGCATGGTTGCCCGCATAGATAAAGATTCCCTCCGCGCCATACTTCCATGCCATCCAGAACACAATCCGCTGTTCGATTGCTTCCGATTCGACAATCATATTCGGCTGATGGTTCGCGTTGGCGATGAAGTCGCAGCCGATGGGCAAACCGCAGAAATAAAACCAGAGGGACGCCCTGCCTTTCCCCGCAACAGCCGCTTCAATCCCTTTGCCCGTGGAAAGATCGGTCAGCCAGACGTCACAGCCCTGATCCATGTTATTGTGAAGTTCCGTGGCGGCAAAGATGCGGAGGCCGGGATAAAGAGAACGGATGTTCTTTCCATACGGAATATTTTTTGTCTGCCAGACTTCCTCTGTAGCCTCGTCACGGTTGGTGTAAAGCAATGCTTTGCCGAGCCAGCCTTTGGCTTTGATATGTTCATAAAGTTTCCTGTGGGGAGAGGATTCCTTGTCCGGGAAGCCGGGAAGTTGAAAAACCATGGATCCACGTTCAAGCGCGAATTCAAGGTTCTTGTCCAATTCCGTAAAATCATCCGGCTTTTTGAAAGAATACCCGGAACCCGCGTCGAGCGGATCGATCCCGTGCTTCAGGAATTCGGCAAATATCTTCCGGTGAAGTTCCGGATTTTTCGGCTCGGGATTGAGTGTCCACACCGCAACCGGAAAAGGCACCCGGTCCGGAAGCGTAAAATCATAAACATGCAGGAAAAGACGGATGGCAACCTTTTCACCGTCAGCCTCAAGCAAAAAGTCGCCGGAATAATCTCCCGCCTTTGCGTCGGACGGCACTTTTATATCCACCCAGAAAAGCGCCAAATCCATTTTTTTCGCGGAAAGCGGCTGATTCGGAAGCAACGGATCATGCCATGTTTGATCCGGCATTTTTTCGGGATACAGAGAATCCGGAATCCGGATTTTCCCCACCGAATAGATTGTAACCGCTGATTCCGGAATCACGGCTCCGGAAGCAGATTTCAGCGAAGTTCCTTTCAGGACCACGGAGGAAAGTTCTTTTCCGGTAAAGGGAATTGCCGCAACCTGAAAGGATTCATATTCATTCTTTGCGGCGGAAAGGTGGATATCCGTCCCATAAACGCCTTTGAAAGCATACTTGTTGACCGGAATCTTATCGAGCGAATGCTGAATGCCCGTCATGAACTTTTCCGGGGATTTTGTGCCCAGTTTCGCCCGGAAATCCTTTTCCGCCGCTTGAAAACGGCGGACCTGATCATAAAAGCCGAGTTTCCAGTGATCGCAGGTGTCTTTGATCGCTTTCTCCGGCGCCGGAAGTTCGGCAACAGTCGGTTCTCCGGCCCATAAAGGAAACAGTGTTCCATAAAAGAATACAACAATGAAAATTGTGAAGGTTTTCATTTGAAGAACTCCATGATTGATGTTTAATTCTCCGGAAAATTGAGTTTGTTTTCACACAAACGTATTTGAAAAAGTAATTCGCAGAGTGAGTGTCGGATCGAAGCGCCGCATCTGGACGGTGAGACGGTCCGTGATCTCTTCATAGGTCAGCGCATAATTCCGCGGAATCAGGAGCTGGAACTGGAGAACTCTTTTCGGTTCGGATTCATCGAGACGGAAATCATACAGTTTGAAGTTATGGTCGAAGGCCGTAACGGCTTCTTCCGTCCGCGCGCGCCAGATTTTGACCTTCGGGTCCCGCGTATTGTAAGGATCGCAATGCAGAATCAGGCGGACCGGCATATTCCGGGCAATCTCGACCTCGGCGGCCTCCAGCGTATCATGGGACGTCAGCAGATCGCCGTCGCGGTTGACTTCCGCGTGGGCGGTGGCGAAATAGTGGTTCGGGCCGTAATTGTGGAGGATGATGTCATGGACTCCGCAGATCCCCTTGCAAGCCAGGAGACGTTTCTCAAGCTCCTCGACGATCGCTTTGTCGGGGAGTTCCCCCACCAGCGGATTGATGGTGTCACGCAAAATGCCGAATCCGCCGAGGATGACGAACCCCGCCACAACGACACCCGCGCAACCATCCACGGGAAATGAAGTGAAACGCGCGGCGAACACCGCGCCCAGGACAACCGAAGTTGTCAGAAGGTCGCTCAGGCTGTCGAACGCCGCCGCCTTGAGTATCTTGGAGTCGATCCGTCTCCCGATCGCCCGGTAGAACACGAACAGCCATATCTTGAAAAAAAGCGTGCCCGCGAAAATTCCAATGGCAAGATTGTCCGCATGAAGTACTGACGATGAAAAAATCCGGAGGACCGACTCTTTCAGGAAATCGATGCCGACCGAGACGATGATCACGGCAACGATTACACCCGCAACATATTCCAGCCGTCCGTGTCCGAACGGATGCTCGTTGTCCGCGGGCTTGGCAGACAATTTGAATCCCAGGACGGAAACGACCGACGATCCCGCATCCGACAGGTTGTTGACGGCATCCGCCGCCATCGCGATACTTCCGGAAAGCAGACCGACCGTCAGCTTGATGCAGAACAGCACAAAGTTGATGGCAATCCCGACGCTTCCGGCCAGGATTCCGTAGGCAAGACGAACATGCGGACGCTCCGGATATTGAGAGTCCTTCACAAACAGATGAATTAACAGCTTTACCAACATCAGTTCCTTTCTTTATCCGGATGGATCATGATGTAACACTCAAAGGCCGAGCAGTCTGACAATATTTCCGCGGGCGATTTTATCAAAAGCTTCCTGCGAAAGTTTTCCGCTTTCTTTCAAGCCTGTGAGAAATTGTGCAAGCGGCAGTTTCTGGACCGCATAACAAATATCGGTCCCGAAACAAAGACGGTCCTGAAATTCGTTCAGGAATCGGACGGCATAATCCGGATCGCGCGCAAGTGCGGTATAGCCGCTCCCCGCGGAGAGATCGCCCCACAGATTCGGGTAACGGCGCATCAGCCGGGGAACCGCTCCCTCGGCACGGACCGGATAATTCGGATATCGTTCACGGTCGCCCGGGTCATCGAGGGTTCCGATTTCGCTCCAGAACGGAACCCCGTGTCCGAAAATGGTCAGCTTCGGAAACGCCTGAAGACAGTATTCAAGCTGGGGCATTCCCGGGTCATCCACAAGGCCATATCCCTTTCCGATCCGGGAACTGCCGTCGAAAATCAGAGGCCATCCTGCCTCCTCCAGCTGGCGCAGAAGATTCAGCACCATGGGATTCCGGAACGCCAGATTGGGCATGAGTTCCCCCACGCCGAGGAATCCCTGTTCCCGGTACCATGCGATCCAAGGAGTGAAATTCGTCTTGTCCGAATTTCCGATGCCGCGCGGATCGATGTTGCAGAACGGAAGGAAACGGTCGGGCCAGCGACGGCAGATTTCCAGAATCTCCTGGTTGGACTGCGGCAGATATACTTCCGGTCCGATCAGCGGCAGGAGAATTCCTTTTTCGATGCCGAGTTCATCATATCGCCGGATCACCTCTTCCGGTGTACAGAATTGCGTCCGCCCGTCCTGCGGAGGGCACGGAAACAGATATGCGTGAGCATGAATATCGATAAACATGAAAAATCCCCTGTATGAAAACGATTCCAAAAACCGGACTCGTTTTATACAAATAGCATCGACGCGGAATAATTCAATGTTTTCTGTGCGGAAAAAACAGTATATTCGGCCATTCCTACAAAAATAAAACAGCGCAGATCAGGCGTCCTGATAAGGGAGTATCCCGGCGTTCACCTGAAGCTGGTTGAATCCACTCCGCTCATACTGGGAAGTTCCCATATCCTGAAGGACCTGCCGCAGATGCTGCGCCATCGTCAGATAGACAACGGCGTCTCCGGCAAACTTCGATTCCGGATTCCACGCCGCTTCCGCGGCATAGGCATAGATGCACACGAACTGCCGGTGGTGATTGAGGTGCCATGTCGTCTCCAGCATCCCGAACAGCTTTTCCTTTCCGGCAAGCTGTCCGAGGGAACGGGTTCCTTCCGTGTTGATCCACGGACAGACCAGAGTGTCGAAACCTTCCTTCTTGAAGAACTTCGCGGTGGGCCATCCGGGTTCGGGGTCCTCCGGTTTGACTTTGTATCCATACTGCCAGTCGCAGATGATGATGTCCTTGGGCAGTTTTCTGTAGAGTTTGTCCAGTTTCTGTTCCGAACGTCCGCAGACGATATAGCCTTTCCAGCGCTCGTCGCCGCGGGTGAGAAGCATGTCATGCCACATCAGGACGCGTGCGCCGCGTTTGGACAGAAGATCGTGGAAGTAACGGATATGGTCCAGAACGAGACTCTCCAGATTTTTCTTGCGGCAGTCGCGGCAGGTGGCCAGATGGTCCGCCTCGTCGCAGCCGATATGGAAGAAACCCGGATTGCCGAAAAATTCATGCAGTTCGACCACCAGATCCGTAAGAATCCGCCGCGTATTGGGATTGGTCAGACACCACGCCCAGCCGTCCGGTTCGAAAATGGGCTGAAGTTCCGGGTGGGCGTCGAGGATCGCATGTTTCCCGATGACGCACCGGGCGCCGGAAGCATGTCCCAGAATGTTCAGCTGCGGGAAAAGGGTGATGCCCAATTTCTTCCCGAGCTCGATCAGTCGCCGGAACTCCTGTTTGTGGAGCCGACGGTCCCGGAAACAGAATTCCGGGTGGGATTCGAACGGAAATATCCCCCATGTCTCGATCACGGCATAATTGAACTTGTGATACGCCGCAATCCGGAGCTGTTTTTCGATGTCCCACAACTCCGTTTCGGGAAAGATGCACAGATGGACGCCGCGGAACGGCATGGCGGGTTCGTCGGAAATCTCGCATTGAACCAGAAAA